>Ga0334892_1000277_pt1 | contig 74432 bp, 56 predicted proteins | sample GraSluR3_MG_4_FD_207213 | JGI IMG/M metagenome (GOLD analysis project Ga0334892, IMG submission 207213) | Sludge microbial communities from methane-producing bioreactor in Wageningen University, Netherlands - Granular Sludge_15_04-R3 | ecosystem: Engineered > Bioreactor > Anaerobic >...
TGAACCGCAAGAGGCGTTACGCCGTGGTGGGCACCGGTGGCCGCGCCGGCATGTTCATCCAGGCCATCACCACCACCTACCGCGCGTCGTGCGAGCTGGTCGCCCTGTGCGACCTGAGCCGGACGCGTATGGACTGGCACAACCGGCGCATCCGGACCCAGGCGGGACTGGACCCCGTGCCAGCCTACCTCGCCGAGCAGTTCGACGCCATGATCCGCGACACGCGTCCCGACACGGTCATCGTCGCCACCGTCGACGCCACCCACCACCGGTACATCAACCGGGCGATGGCGCTGGGCTGCGACGTCATCACCGAAAAGCCGATGACCACCGACGCCGAGAAAGCCCGCTCGATCTTCGAGACCATTGAACGCACCGGCAAGACCCTGCGCGTCACCTTCAACTACCGCTACGCGCCGGCTTTCACCCGCCTGCGCGAGCTGCTCGTCCAGGGCGTGGTCGGTCGCCCGCTGAGCGTCGACTTCTCCTGGCTGCTGGACACCTACCACGGCGCGGACTACTTCCGGCGCTGGCACCGCGAGAAGCACCACTCCGGCGGCCTGCTGGTCCACAAGGCGACCCACCACTTCGACCTGGTCAACTGGTGGATCGACGCCTATCCTGCGGAGGTCTTCGCCTTCGGCGACCTGCTGTTCTACGGCAAGCAGAACGCCGCCGCCCGCGGCGAGACCTACCCCTACGAGCGCTACACCGGCGTGCCCGAAGCGCGCGACGACCCCTTCGCCCTCTTCCTCGACCGCGACGACGCCTTGCGCGGCCTGTACCTCGACGCCGAAACCGAGAACGGCTACATCCGCGACCGCAACGTCTTCGGCGAGCCGATCACCATCGAGGACACGCTGGCCGTCACCGCCCGCTACCGCAGCGGCGCCCTCCTGTCCTACAGCCTGATCGCCTACAGCCCCTGGGAAGGGCTCAACGTCGCCATCACCGGCACGAAGGGCCGCGTCGAGCTGAACGTGGTCGAAAACGTCAACCTCGTCTCCGGCCAGGGCGAAGCCCGCGACCCCCAGGCCAGCAAAGGGCCGTTCAAGCGCGCGGCGCTGCGCGTCTTCCCCATGTTCGGCGAGGGCTACGACGTGGCGCTGCCGTCCGGGCAGGAAGGCGGCCACGGCGGCGCGGACCCGGTCATGCTCGAGCACCTGTTCGCCCCCCACCCGCCGCCCGACCCGCTGCGGCGCGCCGCTTCGCACGTCGACGGCGCCGCCTCGATCCTGCTGGGCATCGCCGCCAACCGCGCCATGGAGCTCAACCAGCCGGTGCGCGTCGACGACCTGTTTCGCCTGCCGGACCGCCCCGCCCCGGTGGCCGGTCCCAGCGCGCCCTAGGCCAGCGCCACCGCCGCCCCGCCCTCCCGCAGCCGGACGAACTGCGGGCGCTCGCCGGGGGATTGATTGGGACGATGGAACGCCAGCCACAACTGCCCGTCCAGGGCGCGGAACACCATGCAGTGGCCGCCATCGCCGGCATACAGCGGCTCGGGCAGTTGCTGCCACGGGCCGAGAACGTCACCCGAGGCCGATCGCGCGATGCCGACGGTGTAGCCGCCCGCGCCAAAACTGGACCACAGCATGATCAGGTCGCCGCTGGCGAGGCGATGGAGCCACGGGCCATCGGTCACGTAGCCTACCCGGCCCTTCGAGTCGATCTGCTGCGCCCACGGCGCCTCGGATGCGCGAAAGAGCAGGCGCGCCGGCTCGATGGCCGAGCGCAGGTCGTCGCTCAGACGCAGGGCGCAGATCTCGCCGTCGCCGGCCTGCACCCATTCGTGGCAGAAGACCATCCAGGGGCGAGCCTGGGCGTCGACGAACAGGGTACCATCCAGGCACTCCCAGTCGCGCGGCGTGACCGGCCCCTCGCTGATGGGCGCGAACGGGCCCTGCGGGCCATCCGCCGCCAGGATCTGCGTGCCCCGGCGGGCGTCACCGGCCTTGAAGCTGGCGAACAGGTAATAGCGCCCGCGGTAGGCGTGCACTTCGGGCGCCCAGAAATTGCGGTCTGCCCAGAAATCCGCCGGGGGCCGGAAGGCCGGGAACGGGCCTTCCCAACGCTGCAGGTCGGGGCTGGTGTAATAGTCGAACCCCGAGGCGTGATCCGTCCACGCCTGGGAGCCAGTGGTGCCGTACAGGTAATAGCGGTTCTCCGCCGCGACCGGCAGCACGAACGGGTCGCGGATATGGATGTCGGTGGTCTGCAACATAATTCGCTCCGGGATAGGGTGATACGTTCGATGCCCTGGAGCGCCCAGTATAGCTGATATTCGCTCGTTTTCATTCGTAATCATTGACAGATGTGCCACCTGCGAGGTCAACCGTGAAAATTACTTATCTCAAGACCAACCGCATCGCCAACCCGCTGGGCTTTGCCATCGAACGACCGGCCTTCTCCTGGATCGTGGAGGACACGCGCGACACGCGCCAGACCGCTGCCCAGGTCCTGGTCAGCCGCGATCCCGCTTTCGAGCGAATCGTCTTCGACAGCGGCAGGGTCGAAGGGCCCGGCATCGACAGCCTGGGCTACCGCCCGCCGATCCGGCTGAAGCCGCGCACCCGCTATTTCTGGAAGGCCCGCGTCTGGGGCGAAACGGAAAGCGCCGAGAGCGAGGTCGCCTGGTTCGAGACGGCGAAGATGGGCGAAGACTGGCGCGCGGCGTGGATCACGCCGGATTGGGACGACAACCACCTGCACCCGATCCTCTACCGGCGCTTCGACCTCCCCGCCCGGCCCGTCGCTGCGCGGGCGTATATCTGCGGGCTGGGCCTGTATCACTTCGAGCTGAACGGGCAGCGGGTCGGGGACGAATACTTCACGCCGTACTGCAACGCCTATGACCGGTGGCTCCAATACCAGACGTTCGACATCACCGACCAGCTCAGGGCCGGCTCGAACCTGGTTTCCGTCATGCTGGGCAACGGGTGGTACAAGGGGCGCTATGGCGCCAACAAGGGCGTCGTGGAGTTCTACGGCGACCGATTCGCGCTGATCTGCGAGCTGCACATCACGCTGGAAAACGGGGACGAGCTGATCGTCGTCACCGATCCGTCGTGGAAAGCGCAGCCATCCCCGGTCGTCGAGAGCGACATCTTCGACGGCGAGATAGTCGATGCCCGGATCGCGAAGGACGTCCGCGACGACGGCACGGCCTTCGGCGTCAAACCGATCGCGATCGACACGGCGCGGCTGGAGGCCCGGCGGTCGCTGCCGGTCCGGATCAACGAGGAGATCGCGCCGGTGGCGGTCATCCACACCCCGGCGGGCGAGACGGTGCTCGACATGGGCCAGAACATGACCGGATGGGTCCGCTTCAGGACGAACGCGCCAGCGGGCACCCGGATTCACCTCCAGTTCGGCGAGGTGCTGCAGGACGGCAACTTCTTCCGCGAGAACCTGCGCACGGCCAAAGCGGAATACACCTACATCGCGGATGGCACCGACGCGATCGTCGAGCCGTATTTCACGTTTTTCGGCTTCCGCTATGTCAAGGTCACCGGCTGGGTTGGCGAGCTGAGCGCCGAGGATTTCACCGGCTGCGTGATCTACTCGCAGATGGACACGACCGGCGCGATCGAGACGTCCAACGCGAAGGTCAACCAGCTTTTCGAGAACGCGATGTGGGGGCAGAAGGGCAACTTCCTCGACATCCCCACCGACTGCCCGCAGCGCGACGAGCGGCTGGGCTGGACCGGCGACGCTCAGATCTTCTCCGGCACGGCCTGCTTCAACATGGATGTCGCGGCCTTCTTCGCCAAATATGCCTACGACCTCGCCAAAGAACAGGCGAAGACCGGCGGGATGGTGCCGCACATCGTGCCGATGGTCAACCTGGACAAGGGCGGCGCCGCTGCCTGGGGCGACGTGGCGACCATCGTGCCGTGGAACGTGTACGAGTTTTACGGCGACACCGGCATCCTGGAGCAGCAGTTCGAGAGCATGCGCGCCTGGGTGGATTACATCCGGGCGATCGACGAGTCGACCGGCGGCAGGCGCCTGTGGACGGAAGGCACCCACTTCGGCGATTGGCTGTCGCTGGACGTGCTCGACCCGGCAGACCGGCGGGGCGGCACGGCGCACGATTTCATCGCGTCGGCCTTCTATCACTATTCGGCGCGGCTGGTGGCGCGGGCGGCTGCCGTGCTCGGCGAGGCGGAGCACGCCGCGGCGTACGGGCGGCTGGCCGCCGAGGTCAAGGCGGCGATTCAACAGGAATACTTCACCCCGACCGGGCGGCTGGCCGTCCCCACCCAGACGGGCTACGTGCTGGCGCTGTTCATGGACCTGGCGCCGGACGCGCACCACGGGCGGGTGAAGCGCGACCTGGTCGCCCACCTCGAAAAAGACGGGGGCTATCTCCGGACGGGCTTCGTCGGCACGCCGTACCTCTGCCGGGTGCTCTCCAACAGCGGGGCCAACGATCTGGCCTACAGGCTGCTGCTCAACGAGGAATACCCGGGGTGGCTGTACGCCGTCAACCTGGGCGCGACGACCATCTGGGAGCGCTGGAACTCGGTCAACCCGGACGGCTCGATCAGCTCGACCGGCATGAACTCGCTGAACCACTACGCGTACGGCTCCATCGTCGAGTGGATGTACCGCGACATGTGCGGGCTCAACCCGTCGGCGGGCGACGACGGCGTGACCGGCTTCCGCCACGCGCTGATCGCACCCAAGCCGGACCCGTCGCTCCAATGGGCCAGGGCGCGCTATCGCTCGGCGGCGGGCACGGTCGAGAGCGGCTGGCGCTTCGACGACGCGGGACGGCTCACCATCGAGATCGCCATCCCGTTCAACGCTTCGGCCAGGGTCGTGCTGCCCGGCGCGCAGCGGGACGCGGTCGCGCTCGACGCGCGCCCGCTGGACGGCGGCGAGCAGGTTGGCGACAGCGTGGAAGTGACGCTCGGCGCGGGCCGTTACACGTTCGCGTACCCGTTCCGGCCCTGACGACGCGCCGGGGCGCGCGCCGATTTCGTGAATCTGCACAATTCGACACGCCTCTCACGCGAAGAACACCTTTCCGCGCCTTCGTTTTGCGCCGTCCTGCGCTACCCGATCGCGGATAATTGGGTATAATCAATCCACTCGATCGGAAGTGTGGGGGCCAGTTATCCAAACGATCCGGTCGCCAGGACGATCGCATGGCGGGCCGGCTGTTTGCCTGACCATCTCGGAGCGCGCCGGCCTCGCTCCTGATCCTCTCAGCAAAGACTTCCAGTGAGTTCAGTGCAGCAGATGGCACCAGCGCCACTGCCGGAGGTATGAACAGATGGAAATCATTCCGGGTCTCATTATCGGAATCGTGGTGGTGGGGTGCGCGTTGATCGCGCTATTCGAGTACCGCATCCGCCAGCCGGATGTCATCGTACTGTACGAGTCGAACGGCCAGATTGGCGTCCGGCGCGGCCCGCTGTACCCGCGCCACTTCAGCCTGCCGCTCAAGCGCACGACCAGCCCGCTCCAGTTGACGATCGAAGCGGCGGCCCTGGGCAACCTGGTCGTTCGCATCAAGTTGATCGGCTCCGCCGCGCCATCGATCAAGCACATCCAGTCGCTGATCCGCGTCGGCGGGTGGGACAGCGAAGCCGTGGCGCGCGCCGTCGACCAGGTCCGGATTGTGCTGCAGGGGCTGATCAAGGAATACACCGAGCGATCCGAAATCCACGCGATCTCGTCGCCCGCCATCCTGAACCACCTGAACGAGCACCTGGGCTTCATCGAGGAGCGTTTCGGCGTCGAGCTGATCTCGCTGGCGGTCCAGACGTTGGAGCCGATGGACCCGAAGATCGCCGAGGCGCTGAGCCAGCAGGAAGAAGCCCGCCTGCTGGAGCAAACCGAGCAGTTGAATCACCAGGCGCGCGTGGTGGCCGCGCGGGCCAAGTACCGGGCCGACGAGGAAATCGCGGAGATGGAGCACGCGCTCGAACTGAAACGGGCCGAGCTGAGGAAGAAGCAGTTCGAGAGCGACGCCGAACTGGCCCGCCAGCGCATCGAGGACGAGCTGGCGCGCAGCCGCCTGCGCCTGGACTTCGAGAAAGAGGAGCTGGACGTCCTGCGTAAGAGCCCCGAACTGCTGATGCTGACGCCGCAGGCGGCCCGGCTGGCCGAAGCGAGCCAGAGCCTGAAGAATGCCCGCACGGTGATCTCGTGGACGCCGCAGGAAATCGCGAACGGCTCGGAGTTGTTCACCCTGTTCCGGAACCTGCTTCAGAAAGAGCTTGAGGCCAAGAGAGAGAACAAATAGCGCGACCCGGCAGCGATCCGCGCCCGCCGGCGCCGCGAACACAGCGCAAGTGAGTGCCCTACCATGCCCCATTCGTCCGATCCCGCCGCCCTCTTCCGCCTGAAACCGATCCGCGCCGCGCGCGTTTCCGAGGTCAGCGAGACGACGGCTGCGTCGCCGGTCCCCCCCGAGGAGCGCATCAATTTCCACATCGGGAACCCGCTGCAAGAAGCGCGGCTCTCGTCGGCGTTTTTGCGGATGGCCCTGGGGCTGGACATCCGGCAGGAAGACTTGACCGACGCCGATCCTGACGCGATCCTCGATCACCTGGGCTGGAAGGACGCCGACCGGCCCAAGCTCGAATTCCTCATCCGCGTCATCCGCAAAAGCGCGCCGTACATGCCGCGCGGCGGGTATTCGATCCGCGCGCCGCACGCGCTGTACAAAGCGTTTCACACGTGGCTGGAGGACCAGCAGGAATCGCTGCATTACGACGCCGGGGAGCAGTCCGGCAGGCGGGAGATCATTCTGGCATCGGGCGGCATCCAGGAGACGCTGCGCGTCATTCTGTTCACGCTGTCGTCGAGCCTGGAAACCCTGCCGGCTCACATCCTGTGCTACGGCCTGGACATCCTGCCGCCCCTGAAGGCGATCCCCAACCTGCGGTTCACCGACCTGGCGACGGACGAACAGCACGCGCTCGAACAGATCGAGCACACCCTGGCCGATCACCCCGAGACGCCCACTTTTCTGGTGATCGGGCGCGTGCTGGGCGAAGTGACGCGCCGCAAGCTGCGCCTGATGAGCATCGACCGGCCCCTGTTTTTCATCGAGGCGAACGACGCGCCCAACCACCTGTCGCTCGCCCGCGAAGCCAAGCTCATCCAGCGCGTCATCCGGCTGCTGTCGCCGGCCATTTTCTCGGCGCGGTTTCACACCCTGTCGACCGTATTCATCGCGGGCAACGCGGATTTCCTGAGCGCGATCGAGAACGTGCACTTCAATCTGAAAGGCACGCCCTCCGCGTCGGAAGTCGAGCTGCTGACCTTCCTGCTCGACCAGCGGGCCGCCAACCCGCCAACGAACACGCCCGCCGACCTGCCGCACCCCAGGCCGTCGTTCGAGGGCCTGAGCCTCGGCGGCGCGGCTGAGGTGTCGATGCCACACCTGGCGGAACACACCGAGCGGTACCTGGACGATCTGCTGGACACCCACACGCAGCGGCTGGAGAGCGTCCTGGCGGTGCTCGAAGAAAAAGCCGGCTGGTTCGCCCGGCGGCTCGAAACCACGTGGAAACACCACATCGCGGACGAGTTCGCCGGCGTCGAGGTGCGCGAGCTGATCGACCTGCTGGCCGAGAACGTGCACCAGCCCGAGTTCAGCCAGGCGCTGCAACGCAGCTTTCTGAGCGCGTTCGCCAAACACCAGCCGCAGTACGAGCCGGAATCGTGCCTCGTCGCCAGCGGATCGTCGCGCACGGCGCTGGGCATCCTGGGGTTTCACTGCGGGATCACCGAGGTCGTCATCCCGGACCTGAGCTGGTCCTACGAACAATGCTTTCCGCAGGTCCACGCCGTGCCGCTGACCGAGTCGCTGGAACTCGACGCCGACGCCATGATCGACCGGCTCGACGAGCTGTGCTGGCGCGATCCGTCGTGGCCCAGGCGCGGCGCCGTGGCGATCAACAACCCGCACAACGCCACGGGGCGCGTCTTCAGCGAGGACGCCATTCGCAAGCTGGTCGTCTACTGCCTGGAGCGCGACATCCACGTCGTGGACGACCTGGCCTACCAGAACGTAGCGCCGGTCGACGACCTGCCCGAAATCAAGACCGTGCGCCAGATCGCGTCCGAACTGGTGCGGCTGGGGCTGGTCGACGAACACCGCGCCGACCGCGTGATCACGGTCCACTCGATGTCGAAAGCGGACTGCCTGGCCGGGGCCCGCCTCGCCGTGGTGGAGATTCGCGACGAGGACCTCCGGCGGCGCTTTGCCGAGATCAACGAGCACATCCAGCCCAACATCGCCGCCGTGCTGATCGGCTACCTGTTCTATCGCGGCTCGACCGAGGGAGCGCGCACCTACTGGCACCTGCGCAACACGATCTACAGCGAGCGAACGCGCGCCTTGCTGACGGCGGTGCAGAATCTACCGCCGGAGCGCAACCCGTTCCGGCTGGACATCATTCCGCCGACCGGCAGCATGTACCCCCTGCTGCACGTCGAGCACCTGCCGGCGGGCCTGTCGCTGGACTGGCTGTCCTCGTCGCTGGCGCGGCGCGGGATCGGCCTGCTGCCGCTGGCGACGTTCGCGCGCACCGAGAAGGGCTTCGAGACCGGGCGGACGACGTTCCGCCTGACGCTGGGCGGCGCGGACAACGCCGAGGCTCTGCTGGCGAAAACCCGCCGCCTGCTGATCGATCTGAACCGCCTGATCGCCGAGGAAGAGGCGCGCTATAACCGCCGGCAGTTGTCGTTCCGGGCGGTGGACGGCACGGGGGATCGCTCAACGGAACTCGCCCACGCCGTGGACGCGATCATCAAGCGCATCGTGCAGCAGTGCGCCGACACGCGAGCCTGCCGCCGCCTGATGACCATGCCCGTGCTGGACGTCGAGCAGGTGCGGCGCGATTTCGTGGGGCGCTACGCCCCAGAACGGCTGGACCTGTTCCGCACCCGCCTGCTCGAGCGCGCGCTCATCACCGACGAGCTGATGCGGCAGGCGCTGGGCGACGGCGGCAAGCAGCTCGCCGACCGCCTGGGGCGCGAGTTCATGAAGGATTCGCTGGAGCGGCGCCAGGCATTGTTCAGGCTGCGGTCGTTCGACCGGACCGTGCATCCCACGCAGATGTATTCGCTCCAGGCGGAGCTGGCCTTCGAGGCCATCCTGAACGCGCTCATCGGCGGCCAGCCGGTGACGCCCGCGCTCATCGAGCGAGCGGCCCAGGAGCTTTTGAAAGAGTACCTGGGCCTGAACGTCAGCATCACGTCGCAGCAGGAAGCGGACGAGATCCTGATGGACCTCGCGGCGCTGACCGCGGGCGAACAGGCCACCGCGCTGCTCACCGACACCCGGCTGACGTCGTTCCTGTCGTTCTGGAGCGACTGGGACGGGAGCAACCGGCCCTCCGGACAGGGGCACCAGTTGGTCGCCGCCGTCGTGATGGAGAACGTCCGGCGCATGGCGCGGATTCTCGACATCCTGCGCCAGGTCGATCCGGACGTCACCGTCAGCCCGGACCTGCTCGCCGAGCTGGACCGGCTCGACCAGCGGAACCAGCGCTTCGCCGAACTGCTGAACGCGATCACGCGGCTGACCGACCAGCTCGAGCATCGCTATCGGGGCATCCTGCCCTACTCGCTGGACACGACGCGCCTGCAGCGGTTCGCCACGCGCTGGCACCTGCGCCGCGATCCCGCGAAAGTGCTGTGGCAGCACAACGACCGCTACGAGCAGAAGATGCTCGAGCTGCGGCAGGAACGGCGGCAGACGCTCGAATACTACTTCTCGCTGAACAAACAACTGCGCAAACAGCTCTACGCGCTGATTCCCGCCATCCAGACGAACCGCACCTCCGAGCGCCTGCTGCGCGAGGTCGTGCGGTACCAGGACATTCTGCAGCGCGTCGTGATCACTCCGCGCATCCAACAGGCGCTAATCACCGCGCGGGACCAGTTCGCCGTCGACACGACCGTCTACAACATGCACGAGATCAACACCATGGCCGGGAAATACGGCAACCCAGGCATGGCCCTCGCGCTGCAGATCAGCCTGTCGACGAAACCGGAGGCGCTGATCTCGCTCGACCGGAAGATGCGCACCCAGCTAGAGCAGGCGCGGCGCGAAAACCCGTCGTCCGAGATTCCCTCGATCTGGCTGATCCCCCTGTTCGAGGGCATCGAGTCGGTGCGGAACATCCGCGACTACCTCGATCACATCTGGGATTACGCCACGCAGAGCCGCCATACGGCCCAGTCGCCACAAGACCGCTTTGCGGAGATCATCAGCGAGGTCTTCGTGGCCGGGTCCGACCTGAGCCAGCAGGTCAGCCAGGCGGCGGGCGCGTACCTGTACCAGCGGGCCAAGTATGACGTCTACGCGTGGCTGGCCGATCGCGGCGCCGCGGAGTGCGTGCGCGTCAAGATGGGCAGCGGCGAGCCGATGCAGCGCCAGGGCGGCTATTACTCGCGCGTGGCGGGCGCCCCGGCCTTCCGCAATTCCACCGCCAACCAGCAGCGCATCGCCGAGCACCTTTTCCCGGCGGCGCGGCGGAGCACCGCCTATGCCGTGACTCCGCTGCAGGGCGTCTTCCTGGGCGGCGAGCTGCGGACATTCCAGAGCAACATATCCGAACAACTGCGCTTCCTGCCGGTGCGCGATTACGTCAACCTGCTGTATCACGTGCGCGAATCGCAGGCGGTCCACCGGGGCGACCTGATCCGCGCCGTCGAAACCGCCGCCGAGAGCCGCCTCGTCACGCAGACGCTGGGCCTGCAGGAGCTGGAACGCCTGACGGTGGGGACGAACGAAACCCTGTACGAGCAGTTTCTGGACGAACTGACCGACAGCTTCCGGCACATCCTCTATGGCCGCGAAGAGGACGTGATCGGTCTGCACATCATCTCGTATTTCATCGGGCGCTCGGTGCCCCAACTGCGCGACCGCCCCACCAGCCGGCGCACGCTGGGCAGCGCCGCCGAACGCGGCCAGCGCATCCTCGCCAACATCGCGGAGATCATCCCCCTGGCGAACCAGGGCAGCCTGCTGCGGGCCATCTCGCACAACCAGGCCCAGACTGCCGTGCTGGGCGTCAACCAGCTCACCACCGGGTTGTTCCGCGCGCTGGAACGGTTCGCCCAGAAGGCGTTCGTGGAGGCGGAGCAGGAGCGCATGATCGCCGAGCGCCTGCTGCCGCACCTGCCCGTGTACGAGATTCTGAGCACGCTGCGCGTCTACCAGGACCCGAACGGGGAGTTCCTGCGCGCCGTCGAGACCGCGTTCCCCGCCGGGAATTCGGCTTTCGTCGCCCTGCGCGAGGATCACGACGCCCTGCAGCGCTATCTGCCGCTGTTCCAGCAGGAGCTGCTCCGCTGCCACGGCGTGGACGTCAACGAGTTCTTCGCCAACGGAGTCTTCATCCCGGACCTGCTGCCCACCCTGCGGCCCGATCTCGCCGTCCTGCTCCAGCAGAACCTGTTCAACACCGACATCGACGCCATGCTGGGACACGTGTCAGGCAAAATCGCGGACGATTGGCACGCCGAGGTCACCCGGCTGCTGGACATCCCCCGGCAGATTCACGACTGGCGCTCGATCATCTGGGACGTGATCGGGGACTCGATCTACCAGCGCGTCCAGAGTTTCGCCGAGCTCGCCACGGCGCTGTACGCCTTCGCTTCCACCCAGCCATCCGGCGGGGGCGCGCCCCCGCTCCGCGACGCCAAGCTGTCGCCCGTGCTGGCCGGATTCTTCCGCACGGCGCGCGCGGACGACGAAATGCGCGACTTTCTGATGGGCGCGATCGAGTATTTGAATTCGGTCACCGAGAGCCGCCTGGAGATGCCGGTCAGCATCATCCGCGCCATGAACGGCGTCGAGCGCATCGCCCACATCGAGGAAACCGCCCTCCCTCCTGAAAGACAGGACCTGTTCCGCCACTGCATCCTCCAGATCGCCCGGCTGGCGGGCGACAACGGCTAGGCCCCGCACGAGTCCCGCGAGCGCCGCCCGCGAGGATTTACCAGCCGAGATCATCGCACTTGCCAGTTGCGGACGTTTGACCGATATTCAAGGCAACTTCCATCACGACAGCAATTGTCCAGTGATAGTAAGGGAGGAATGGCATGGCTGAACACCCGGTTGGTCAGGCGGAAAGCCTGCTGCAAGACGGCCAGATGCAGCGGATCGAACTCGAGAGCAAGCCGATTATCGTGGCACGCGTGGCAGGGCAGTACTATGCCTTTGGCGCCAAGTGCACGCATTACGGGGCCCCTCTGGACGAGGGTGTGCTCAAGGACTACTCGCTGATCTGCCCGTGGCACCATGCCTGCTTCGACATCCGGAGCGGGAGGCGGACGGAGCCGCCGGCGCTCAACGACCTGCCTCACTACCCGGTCCGCATCGAGGACGGCACTGTGATCGTCATCATCCCGGAGGAAGGCGACACGAAACCCCGGCGCGCCGAAAAACAGGCCGACCCACGCCATTTCGTCATCGTGGGCGGGGGAGCCGCGGGCAGCGCCGCCGCCGAGGAACTGCGCCGGGCCGGGTTCGCGGGCCGGATCACCCTGCTGAGCGCGTCGCCGGAGGTGCCGGTCGACAGGCCCAACCTGTCGAAAGATTTCCTGGACGGGCACGCCAAGCCCGAATGGATTCCGCTGCGCAGCGAAGACTGGTATGCGGAGCGCGGCATCGAGCTGCTGCTCGACACCGCCGTGACCGGCATCGATCCGGCAGCGCACTCGGTCACGACCAACCGGCAGGCGCGCTTCCGGTACGACAAACTGCTGCTGGCAACAGGCGGGATACCGCGACAGCTCACCGGCGTCCCCGGCGCGGAGCTGGACCACGTTTACACGCTGCGCACCCTGGATGATGCAAATCGGATCATCGAGGCGGCGGCCAGCGGCAAGCGCGCCGTGATCATCGGCGCCAGCTTCATCGGCCTGGAAGTCGCGGCTTCGCTGGCCGGGGGGCGAGACGTCGCCGTGACCGTCGTCGCGCCGGAGGACGTGCCGTTCGGTCACATCCTGGGCGACGACATTGGCCGCATGTTGCAGCGCGAACACGAGCAAAACGGCGTGGAATTCCGCCTGGGGAACGGCGTCGCGGGGTTCGTTGGCGAAGGCGGACAGGTCACGGGAGTCGAGCTCGAAAGCGGCGAGCGCCTGGATGCCGATTTCGTGGTGGTGGGGATCGGCGTCGTGCCCGCTACCGAATTCCTGGCCGAGTCCGGGCTGGCGCTGCACGAACGCGACCGGTCGCTGCGCGTGGACGGTCACCTGCGCACCAGCCACGCGGACATCTACGCGGCGGGCGACATCGCCCGCTGGGACGACGGCAGCGACCAGGGCCTGCGCATCGAGCACTGGCGAACGGCCCAGCAGCAAGGCGTGGTCGCGGCCCGCAACATGCTCGGTGAGGACCAGCTCATCGACGATCGCGTGCCGTTCTTCTGGACCGCGCAGTGGTCGGTGACCCTGCGCTACGTGGGCCACGCCGCGTCGTGGGACGAGATTATCTTCTGGGGCGGCACGCCCGACGATAAGGAATTCATCGCCTTCTACGTGCGCGACGGCAAACTGCAAGCCGCCGCGGGTCGCGGATACAGCGCCGAACTGGACGCCATCGAGTTCATCCTGCGCGACCGCATGCCGCTGTCGCCGGGCCAGATGCACGATCCCGGCTTCGACTTCGTCGCGCATGCACGCGGGGACCCGCAGCCGGCTGAATGAGATACCGCCCTGCCCGGTGCAGGGCGGCCAGTCGATCGCGCGATGGCTATCGCCGCGTTTACCGCAGTGGCAACGTCGCCGTGCGGCGGATCGCGGTTGTCATGCGGGCCAGCAAGCCCGGCCCGTTACGATGGCGCCTGGCCGGGACGATCGCTCGAAGGGCCATCTGCCATTCGCGGTACTCGCGCTCGGTGTGAATCCGGGCACGTTTGGGTATGGGTGTGATCGGGGTGAACATGGCGCACTCTCCTTGAAACGCTCCCAGTATACGGAGCCCCGCGCGGGCAGACACCTGCCAAAAGATAGGTTTGGGGGTTGGACTTCCCGCACGCCGGTCACGGCCCTGCTGCAAGTCTCCGGCGCCGATCTTCTTGACACCTAGTCAGAATGACGATATGATAGTGATACGTATCACTTTTACGTATGTGTTATTTGCTTATCGATTATTTTTCTGGCACACCTGGACTTAGCACCATGGAAAAGTACAAACCCGCAACACAGGCTGACGTGGCACGGTTGGCGGGCGTATCGCAAACCACCGTGTCCTACATCCTGAACCGCAAAGACTCCAACATCCCTGAAGAAACGCGCCAGCGGGTTCTGGCTGCCATCCAGGAACTGGGCTACACCCCGAACCGCGCAGCCCGCACCCTCCGCACCAGCAAGACCCACACCATCGCCTGCATCATCCCCGAGATCACCAACCCGTTCTTCTACCCGGTGGTGCGCGGCATCCAGGATGTCGCGGAAATCCACGAGTACGACCTGATGATCTACAACTCCGACAGCATCGAGAAAAAAGAGCGCCAACTCGTGCGGTCGGTGCAGAAGGCCCGCGCCGATGGCCTGATCGGGATGTTCGTCCACCTCACCGCTGAGGACCTCCGCCCCCTGCTGGCACAGGGAGTTGCGGTCACGAAGTCGGAGCTGGGGCCGGTCGATTATGGCGACCTGGTGATCGACTCCGTCTACGTCGACAACATCGCCGCCTCGTCGGCTGCGGTCGGCCACCTGATCGAGCGCGGGCACCGGCGCATCGGCATGTTGGGCGGCGCATCGGCCACCCCGCGCGGTTTCCGTATCCGGGGATATCGCCAGGCGCTGGCCGAGCACGCGATCGCCTACGACGAAGCCCTGGTGGTGGGTGGTGATTTCACGCTGGAAAACGGCTACGAGAAAATGCAGGAACTGCTCGCGCTGGAAGACAGGCCGACGGCGGTGTTCGCCGCGAACGACCTGATGGCGATTGGCGCGATGCAGGCCATCATGGATGCCGGGCTGAGCATCCCGCAAGACATCGCTGTGATGGGCTTCGACAACATTCCTTCGGCCCAGCTCATCACGCCGCGCCTCTCCACCGTCGAGCATTTCCCCCAGCTTCTCGGAGAGCGCGCCGCGACCCTGTTGTTTGAGCGTCTGGAGGGGGACGCCCCCCAACACGGGCGCAGCGCCGAGCTGCCGTTCGAGCTGGTGCTGCGCGAGACAACCTAGCGGGTGGACACATGGCGAACCCGGCAATCCGCCACGATGTGGCTGAGTGAACAGGAGGAACTATCGCGTCAAGGGAGGAGTGAAGCAGCATACAGGCGCCCTGGTGGCAGTCCGACCAAGTCTGAGATAGGCCCAGAAATTTCTTGCACGTGTATGGAGGAACCGATGCCCAAGAAGGATTTTAAGCTCAACCGCCGTGAAATGCTCAAGCTGATGGGGGCCGGCGCGACCGGCGCAGCCCTGAACAGCGCCGCCCCATTCATTCGCCCGCAGTTCAACATCGTCAAGTCGCAGTCGAACGTCCTCAGGATTCTGTCCCACTCCAGCCCGCAGACCGAAGTCTACCGGCGGGCGGGCGAAGCCTTCGAGGCGCTGACCGGCACCCGGATCGAGATCACCGAATGCCCGTTCAACGAACTCCAGCCCAAGATGATGACTGAGTTGCTGGCCGGCACGGGCAAGTACGACGTCATTCCGATCACCAACGCAATGCTCTACGCGGCGACGAACTACCTCGAAAACCTGGAGGACATGTACACCGACGAGCTGATGGCCGACCTGCCGCCGGCAGCGGTCGAACACTGCCGCGGGCTGGAAGGCGAGCTGAAAGCCGTGCCGACGCTGTCGTCGCTGCCGGCCAACTTCTACCGCACCGACCTGCTCGAAGAAGCCGGCATGGAACCCCCGACCACCTGGGAGGAGTTCGTCGAGGTCGCCAGGGCCTGCACGCTGGACGCGTCCAGCAGCCACCCGAAGATCTGGGGCGCCCTGATCGAAGGCAGCGCCAAGGCCGTTCAGCCCGCCGTCAAGCTGGTCGGGTGGTTCTACCAGGCCGGCGGCGGAATCGTCGGGCCGGACAACATGCCGACCATCGACCTGGACGAGAACGTCGAGGCGCTGCAGTTCATCGTGGACCTGATCCACACGCACAAGGTCGCGCCGCCCGAAACTGCCGAGATGATCTACGAAGACGTTCACAACATGTTCATTCAGGGCCGTGGCGCCACCGCCATCAACTGGCAGTACATGGTCGGCATGGCGAACGACCCCGAGCAGTCGCTGGTGGTGGACAAGTTCGCCGCCGCGCCGGTGCCCGAGGGCGTCGCCAAGGGCGTGAACATCGACCACTGGGTGATGGTGATTCCGTCGGACTCGGCTAACAAGGATGCCGCGCGCGAATACATCAACCTGGCCCTCTCGGACGAGCACCAGCTCGACATGTTCAGGACCGAGGGCCTGTGCGCCCGCATGTCCGTGATGGACCCGGAGAATCCGGAAGTCTACGAGATCAACCCGTTCATCGGCGCGTGGGTCGAAGAGATGAAGTGGGCGACCCCGCAGCCCAAATGGAAGAACCTCAACGAAGCGTGGCTGCGCCTGTCGTTCGCCATGAACAGCGCCGTCACCCAATCGTCCTCGCCTGCAGACGCGCTGGAACGCGCCCAGGAAGAAATCATGGCGCTGATGGAAGACTGAGCTTTTCCCTGATCGAACTGTGCGGCGGCTCACAAGGATCGAACAGTGGGCCGCCGGGATTTTGCGCAGCACAGCCCTATCCCAAAGAGATTGAATGAGCCCGAACATGTCCTTACAGAGCAAACCAGCCAGCCAGCGCGCATCAACCCCCTGGGACGCGTGGCGCGACTGGGTGAGAAGCCACAGCGAGATGCTGCTGGGCTATTCGTTCGTCGCCCCCGCCCTGCTGGTCGTCGGCGCCGTGATGGTCTATCCCATCCTGTTCAACCTCAACATCGCGACGCGCAAATGGGACTGGTCCACGCCGTTCGATGCCCCCAAGCCCTTCGTCGGGATGGCGAATTTCGCAGACCTGATCGCGTCCGACCGGTTCGTGAATTCTTTGAAAGTCAGCCTGCTGCTGGTGCTGTTTGCGCTGCTCGTCGAATACATCCTGGGGCTGGGGCTGGCGCTCATCCTGAACCGGCAGTTCCGGGGGCGGCGCATCTTCCGCACGATCTTCATCCTGCCGATGGTGCTGGCGCCGATTATCGTCGGCATCCAGTGGCGCTACCTGCTATCCGGCAATTTCGGCATCATCAACTACGTCATGTTTCAGCTTGGCGTCGATCCCCCCGCCTTCCTCTCCGACCCGAAATACGGGCTGCCGATTCTCGTCCTGGTCGATAGCTGGATGTACGTGCCGTTCGTCTCGCTGATCCTGCTGGCCGGACTGCAGCAAATTCCGCAGGAGGTCCAGGAAGCCGCCGAGGTCGATGGCGCGGGCAGCCTGGCGCGGTTCTGGAACATCACCTTGCCACTGCTGGGCTCATCGACGGCGATCGTGCTGCTGCTGCGCGGCACGGAGATCTTCCGCACGTTCGACGTGGTGTACGTCCTGACCGGCGGCGGCCCAGGGCGCTCGACGGAGGTGCTGGGGATTCTGCTGTATCGCATCGCGTTCGGCGAGGGGAATTTCGGCATGGCCGCGGCACTGGCCGTCATCATCAGCATTCTCGGCATGTTCATCGGCGGCGTGTTCCTGCGCTTCATCCGCACCGAGACGCGCCTGTTTTAGGGCGAGGGGACCAAACGCATGACTGCAACGACACGAACGTCACAAGAAAACCCGGTTCTGGCCGCCCTCGGTCTCGTCATCCGGAACGCAGGCTTCTACCTGCTGCTGCTCACCATCGCCTTCATCGACCTGTTCCCCTTCATCTGGATTTTGCTGAGCTCGTTCAAGACGCAGCTCGAGATCTTCCGCTGGCCGCCGACCTTCTTCCCCGAAAACTTCGTCTGGGACAACTACGCGGACGCCCTGGCCCTGCTGCCCGCCGGTCAGCAACCGGTGTCGGACATTCCCTACGGGCTGACGAACTCGGTGGTCATCTCGCTGATCAGCACGGTGCTGATCCTGGTGCTGGGCGCGCTGGCCGGGTACGCCTTTGGCCGGCTGCGGTTTCCCGGTCGCCGGGTGCTGCTCATCTCGTTGATGATGCTCCGCATGCTGCCGGGGATCGTGTTGTCGGTGCCGTTGTTCATTCTCGCCACGCGCGTGAACCTGTTCGACACGCGGGCCGTGCTGGTCATCACCTACACGGCGTTCAACCTGCCGTTTGCGGTGTGGCTGCTGTCCGTGTTCTTCCAGGAGATCCCGCGCGAGCTGGAAGACGCCGCGCTGGTCGATGGCTGCACGCGGGCCTCGGTGCTGCCGCGCATCTATCTGCCGCTGTCGCTGCCCGCGCTCGCCACCATCGCCATTCTGAGCTTCCTGGCGACCTGGAACGAATTCCTGTTCGCCGTCACGCTCACGTCATCCAAGACGGCGAAGACGACCCCGGTCGCCCTGGCCTCGATGCAGGCCGCCTTCCAGACGCGCTGGGCGGTGATGACGGCGGGCGCGGTGCTCGCCAGCGTCCCGGTGCTGCTGCTGCTGTTCTTCGCCCAGCGGTACATCGTACGCGGCCTGACCTTCGGCGCGGTGAAAGGCTAGCGCCATGAAACGGATCATCCTGGACACGGACATCGGCACGGACGTCGACGACGCGATGGCCCTGACCCTGGCCCTGGCCTCGCCCGAACTGCAGATCGAGGGGATCACCACCGTTCACGCCGACGCGCCGCTGCGGGCGCGCATCGCCCGGCGCCTGCTGGCGCTGGCGGGCCGCGAGTCGATCCCGGTCGTGGCCGGGGCCAGCCTGCCGCTGCAGATGCCGCTGCCCGACAACTTCCACTGGATGCCCCGCCTGCGCGGGCACGAGGGCATCGGCGTGCTGGACTCCGAAGCGCTGATCCCGACCGTGGACCGGGCCGCCACCGCCGACCACGCGGCGCAGTTCATCATCGAGCAGGCGCGGGCGCGTCCGGGCGAGCTGTCGCTGATCACCATCGGAGCGCTGACCAACCTGGGCCGCGCGCTCCAGATCGAGCCACGCCTGCCCGGCTGGATTCGGGACGTGACCATCATGGGCGGCGTGCTGGATACGCAGCGTTTCACTTGGCCGCCCATGTTCGAGGTGAACCTGAACTGCGACCCGCTGGCTTCCCAGCTCGTCTTCGCGGCGGGGTGGCCCATCACCCTGGTGCCGATGGAAGTGACCACCCAGGTCTACCTGACGGAAGCGCACCGCGCGGCCATGCGCGCCTGGGACCGGCCCCTGACGACGGTCCTCGTCCAGCTCATGGAGAACATGCAGGCGAGTTTCGCGGATTTCTCGCGTGAGGTCGGCGTGGCGGGCGACTTTTACCAGGGCCGGACGTACATGCACGATCCGCTGGCGGTGTACGCCAGCATGGCCTGCCAGCACCTGACCGTGCGGCGAATGCCCGTCCAACTGGAGATCATCGACGACGTGCTGCGCACCGTGTCGCCACCGGACGCCGCGCCGAACGCCCAGGTGTGCGTCGATGTCGATGCGGATGCGTTCGTCGCTATGTGGATCGAGCGCGTCAAAGCGCTGGCGGGCGCGTGAAACCTGGCCAGACGACACCACGAAAGAAGCGGTTATCATTCATGTCCAACAGCTTTGTAACCGATCACCCGGCAGTATATCTCGAAAAAGTCTATGCAGGCGTTCTCGGCAAGATCATCGGCGTGTACCTGGGCCGGCCCTTCGAGGGCTGGACCTACGACCGGATCATGGCCGAGCTTGGCGAGATCACGTACTACGTCCACGACCGTTTCGGCGCCCCCCTGATCGTGACCGACGACGACATCTCCGGCACGTTCACCTTTCTGCGCGCGCTGGCCGACCACGGCCACGATCCGGACCTGACGCCCGAGCAGATCGGGCAGACGTGGCTGAACTACCTGATCGAGAACCGCACCGTGCTGTGGTGGGGCGGCGTCGGCAACTCGACGGAACACACCGCCTACATGCGCCTCAAGCGCGGGATCGCTGCCCCGCACAGCGGCTCGGCGGCGCTGAACGGCAAGACGATCTCCGAGCAAATCGGCGCGCAGATCTTCATCGACGGCTGGGCGATGGTCGCGCCGGGCGATCCGGCGCTGGCGGCGGACCTGGCCCGGCGTGCCGCGAGCGTGAGCCACGACGGCGAGGCGGTCTATGGCGCGCAGGTCCTCGCGGCGATGGAAGCCGCCGCCTTCGTCGAATCCGACCTCGACACGCTGATCGACACGGCGCTGGCGTTCATCCCGCCCGACTCCATCATTGCGCGGACGATCGCGGATGTGCGCGGGTGGCACGCCCAGTACCCCGATTGGCGGGCCGCGCGCGAACTGCTCCAGGCGCGTTACGGGTACGATAAATTCCCCGGCGTGTGCCACATGGTCCCCAATCACGGCCTGATCATCCTCAGCCTGCTGTACGGCGGCGATGACTTCCAGCGCGCCATGACGATCGTCAATACGTCCGGCTGGGACACGGACTGCAACGCGGGGAACGTGGGATGCCTGCTGGGCATCAAACACGGGCTGAGCGCGTTCGACGGGCCGGTCGACTGGCGCGGCCCGGTGGCCGACCGCCTGTACCTGTCCACGGGAGACGGCGGGCGCGCCATCACCGACGCCGTGACCGAAACGCTCCACGTGGTCAACATGGCGCGGGCGCTGGCCGGGCAGCCGGCGGCGGCGCCCAAGAACGGCGCGAAATTCCATTTCGAACTGCCCGGCGCGGTGCAGGGTTTCCGCGTGCGCGAAGGCGACGCCGGTCAGGTGGAGAACGCCCCGGGGCACAGCGAACACGGCGCGCGCAGCCTGGCGATTCACCGCGCGGCGGCGGCGAGCGGCGCGGTCCACGTCACCACGCCGACGTTCATCCCGCCCGAAGCGATCGGCATGAACGGCTATGCTCTGCTGGCGTCGCCGACGCTCCACTCCGGGCAGACGGTCACCGCCGAGCTGGCCGCTGACGGCGGCAACGCGGCGCCGGTCACGGCGTGGCTCTACCTGCGCCTCTACAGCGACGGCGACCAACTGGCCGACTGCTACGGACCTGAGGCGACGCTGGCGCCGGGCGACCGGGTGGCGCTGGCGTGGACCATCCCCGACACGGGCGGCTCGCCGATCGCGGAGATCGGCGTGGCACTGAGCGGGACCGGCCAGGGCGATCTCACCGCGTACCTCGATTTCCTGACGTGGGACGGCGCCCCGGACGTCACGCTGGCGCGCCCGCCCGGCGAACAAACGATGTGGCGGCGCGCCTGGGTCGACGCGGTGGATCACTTCGACGCGGGGTGGCCGGAAGCGTACCGCCCCATTCAAGACGTCGGGCGCGGGATGATCGCGCAGGGCACGCGCGACTGGACGGACTACCGCGCCACGGCCCGGCTACAATCCCCGCTGGCGCAGGCGGTGGGCGTGGGGGTCCGCGTCCAGGGGCTGCGGCGCTATTACGCGCTGCTCCTCGACCGCGATGCCGGGGTGCGGCTGGTCAAGATGAGCGATACGGAGCGCGTGCTGGCCGAAACCGATTTCGCGTGGAACTTCGACACGACCTACCAGGTCGAGCTCGAGGCGTGCGGCTCGCGGCTGCGCGCGTGGATCGACCAGGCGCTGATCTTCGAGCTGATCGACGCCGACCACCCGTTGAGCGGCGGCGGAGTCGCCCTGCTGTGTGAGGAGGGCTGCGTATCCGCCGACGCGGTGCGCGTCCAACCGGTGAGGGACCGGAAAGAAAGCGAGGCACCATGAGCAGTACCCAATCGATAACCGTCACCCCCGCGGGCCTCACGATCGGTGAGGAGACGCTGCCCCTGTACAGCGGCAGCGTGCACTACTGGCGGCACGAGCGCGCGCACTGGGCGCGCGTGCTGGACGCGGTGCGCCGGATGGGGTTCCGTTTCATCCAGACGTACATCCCCTGGAGCGCCCACGAGATCGAGGCGGGCGCGTTCGACTTCGGCGAAGCCGACCCGCGCAAAGACGTCGCGGCCTTTCTGGAAGCCTGTGCGGACGCGGGCCTGTACGTGTTGGCGCGCCCGGGGCCGCACATCAACTCGGAGATACCGTACTTCGGATTCCCGCCCAGGGTGCTCAACGACCCGGCGATCCAGATGCGCACCGCGCGCGGCACGCCCGCCGTGCTGCCGCTGCCCGGCACGCCGTTCGCCGCGCCGAGCTACGCGTGCGAGGCGTTCTACCAGGAGACGGGCGTATACTTCGACGCGCTGTGCCCCATCATCGCCCCGTACGTCTACCCGCACGGGCCCATCGTGGCGGTCCAGGCCGACAACGAGATGTCGCTGTTCTTCCGCCTGAAATGCTACGACGTGGATTATCACCCCGAATCGATCGCGCTCTACCGGCGCTGGCTCGAAGAGAAATACCGCGACGTGGACGCCCTGAAGGACGCCTACCGGCGGCCCGACATCCACAGCTTCGGCGATGTCACGCCGCCGCGCGCCTTCGAGGCGCGGACGCACGCCGACCTGCCCTATTACATCGATTGGGCCGAGTACCAGGAATACTACGTGCAGTACGGCATCGTGCGCACCCGGCAGATGTTGGAAGAACGCGGCCTGGCGGGCATCCCGTATTACCACAACTACCCGGTTTCGACGCCCAACACCCCGTTTCGCCCGGTGGCGCTCGAGGCCGAACTGGACATCGCGGGCGTGGATGCCTACCCGCTGCCGTCGGAATATGCCGCCCTGAAACGCGGCGTGGTCTACATTTCGACGGTCAGCCGCCTGCCGTTCATCCCGGAGTTCGGATCGGGTTCGTGGTCGTATTACCGGTCCCCCACCGCGGACGAGGAGCGCTTCACGACGCGCACGGTGTTCATGCACGGGCTGCGCGCCATCAACTACTACATGCTGGCCGACCGCGATCGCTGGACGGGCACGCCGGTGCGGCGCGATGGCAGCACCCGCCCGGATTACGTAACGCTGTACGAAGACTGGAACCGGCTGCTGGCCGGCGTTCGGTGGGACCAACTGCGGCCCGAGCGTGACGTGCTTGTGCTGGCGCCGCGCCTCTACGAGCGGCTGGCCTACACCGCCATCGAGGCGAGCTTCCCCAACCAGTTCCTGACGGACATCTACTACCGGCTGCCGGCTGACCTGTTCGCCAGCGAGAACCCGCTCGACCTGCGCGACGCGATCCAGCACCGCGCGCCCGCGTGGCTGCACGCGTTCGAGGCAGCGCTGCCGGTTTCGGGCGTGCCGTATGCCCTGGGCGACAGCGACCTGCCGGAGCACGCGCTGGCGCAGTACAAGCTGATCGTCGTGCCCACCTTCGAGTGGGCCGACGCGGACCTGCTGGGCAAGCTCGAACGGTACGCGCACAACGGCGGCGCGGTGATCTGCGGCCCGCGCTGGCCGCGCTTCGGTGTGCACGGCGAGCCGCTGGCCGCCTGGGGAACTGCACCGGAGCCGCCCACCGGCAGCCTCGCGCGCCTCGACTTCGCGCCCGGCGCCGGGCCACACGGGCTGTGGGCCGAGGACGTCGACCTGTGGGACGCCGTCGCGCCGGGCGGGGCCGGTCGCCTGGAGGCAGGGACCGAACCGCCGGAGGTGCCATTCGCGCGGCGCGTGCCTTACGGCGACGGGTCGATCACGCTGGTCGCCGCCGCGTTCCCGCGCCTGGGCGCGATCGAAGACGGCACGCCAGCCGCCTACGCGCGCTGGGTTCCCTGGCTGAAGACGCTGGTGGCGGAGGCCGGGATCGCGCCGCGCTGGGAGTGCAGCAACGCGTCGCTCGACGTCGCGATCCTGTCGGGCGGAGGCCGCCGGGTGGTGTGTGTCGCCAACCCGCGGCGCAACGTCCAGGTCGGCGCGGTCACCGTGCCGGGCGTGTCCGCCTGGCGCGACCTCGATGCGCCCGGCGGCGAGGGGGCATCCCCCGGCGACACGCTGCACGTCACCCTCGAACCGTGGTCGGTCAAAATCTGGGAGGTCGAGAGCTGATGTCCACTTACCAACCGCAACGCTACGCGCACGAAGGCGGCCTGGCCGCCGGGCACACGGCTCTGCTGTCACCCTGGGCGTCGTACGTCGATATCGAGCCGAGGCAGTGGCAGCGGCTGTACGACTGGCTGCTGCCGCCCTACCGCTCCCACACCGATCTGTTCATCCTGCACGACCGGGGACGCGTGCTCACGGTGAACCCGGTCTATGCGCGGGCCGCGCTCGCCATCCCCGACACGATCGCGAATCCGGCTGAACTGGCGCCGGCCCTGCACGCACGGTGGGGGCGCGGGACGGTCGTCATCCTCGAGCGCGGCCAGTACCAGAGCTGGCTGGACGACATCCAGCGCGACGCATGGCTGCCGGGCGACGATCTGCTCGCCTACGGGCTGAAAATCAAGGACCTCGCGCTGCGCTACGCGGCGGAGGGGATCGTGCTGTACCCGTCGCCGCTGGATGCGTGGCGCGACGTCGCGCCCGATTTTCTGCGCCGCGTGGGGCGGACGCTGGCCCCGGACGGAACGCAGCGCGGCGTCCTGTTCGCGGTGTACGATGGCCGCGAAATCTGGACGAGCCTGGTCCTGACCGTACGGGATGGGCAGGTCCACGCGGTGACGACGCTGCCCGCCGAATCGATGGCGGCGCGCGCCGGAAGCTGGCGCGACGACTACGTGCGGCTGATTCCCATCGCCGAGCGCATGGCCGGGCCGCTCTCGCTGGGGGTGTTCTGCGAGCGCCCGACCTTCGAGACACTGGGAATCAGCCCGGCGTATTGGCCCGCGTGGCTGGACGCGAACGGGCGCGGCGACGTGATCAGCGTGCCTGCACCGCTGAGCGCATTCGGCGCGGCGGGCTGACCGGGCTCCCCAGGAACGCGCACCAACCGATCGGCATTCCCTGCCCTGCCTCACGGCAGCGGGCGGGGAATGTTTTTTTGTGGGACGCGCCCGCCAGCGAGACATCATGCCCCCGTGAAACCCATCACGCGACCGCTTCGTAATTGATACTATAGAAGTTGCATTTATAGCGAAAAAGCTGTAAAATTTGAACATACGTTCTAATATTTTCGCTTGAGGTTGGACGCGCACATACCCTCTTGTTCGGACCGAAGCGCGAAGCCCGGGAGGCAACCATCGTGGACAAACACTCTCTGACCCGGCTGTTCCAATACCATTACTGGGCCAACCACCGGCTCTGGCGCCCGGTGATGGCCCTCAGCGACGAGCAGTTCGCCCAGGCGCCGGGCGATGGGAGCCCGTCCGTCCGGTCGCAGATCGTCCGCATGGTGGCGAACGAAAACCTGTGGGTGAACTACCTGTGGCATGGTGAGGTGGAATTCCTGCAAGAGTCGGACCTGCCGACGCGAGCCAGCATCCGGGCGGAATGGAACGCGCTGGAAGAGGAAATCTGCGACTTCATCGACGAGTTGGACTCCGGCGACCTGGAACGCACGGTGACTCCCCCGTTCATCACGCCGGTCGCATCCCTGACCGTAGCGGACATTCTGCTGCACGTCATCCAGTTCGCCATCGAGCGCCGCGCGGAGATCTGCCTGCACCTGCGCCGCCTGGATTCCTCCCCGCCGCCGCAAGACTATTTCGACTTCCTGGTCGCGCAGTCGAAGCGGGGCACGCCTCATATGCCGGTTATTTTCCCGGCGCGGGCCCAACCCGCCTCGCGCTGACCATCCCCATCGCGGCTGGCGGCATAACCGGGGGTTGACACGTTGCCCTGGGGCCGCTAATCTTTGCGGAGTCCCGACGAGCCACAGGCCGTTGGCACAACGACTCGACCTTCGCAGCCGCATTTAGCCCTGGAACGCTGCCATGAACATCGATGCCTATCTCGATCGCATAAACTACCGTGGCGAACGCGCGCCGTCCCTCGAAACGCTCGCCGCGCTGCACCGGGCGCACCTGCTCGCCATCACCTACGAAAACCTGGACATTCACCTGGGGCGCTACGTCGAACTGGATCAGCGGGCCATGTTCGACAAGATGGTCACCCGGCGGCGCGGCGGCTGGTGCTTCGAGATGAACGGCCTGTTCGCCTGGGCGCTGCGCGAACTGGGGTTCTCCGTGACGCTGCTCGCCAGCGCGGTCAACCGCGCGGCGCAGAGCGACAATGCAGAGCGGAACCACCTCGTTTCGCTCGTCGAACTCGACAGGCCCTACCTCGTCGACGTCGGCTTCGGGAACGGCTTTCTGCGCCCGCTGCCGCTGGAGCCGGGAACCTACCGGCAGGGCTTCCTCGACTACCGGCTGGCCCGCGAGGGGGATCGCTGGTATTTCACCAACCATGTGCACGGCGGCCCCGGCTACGATTTCACCCTGCGGCCCCACCGCCTGGACGATTTCGCGGACAAGTCGCACGAGCTCCAGACCTCGCCGGAGTCGGGATTTGTGCGCATGGTGGTCTGCCACCGGTTCACGCCGGACGGGATTCTGAGCCTGCGCGGGGCGGTGCTACGGTCCGTGACGGCAGACGGCGCGCGCGACGAGGTCATCGAGGACGAGGCGACGTACCGGCGCGCCCTGGCCGAGCGATTCGACCTGCACCTGCCCGCCGACGAAACAGCCCGGCTGTGGCGGACGGTCTGGGAAAAGCACGTGGAATTCATGGCGCAGCAGCAGTAGGCTGCCGCGACGTTCTGACCCATCGCAGCGCGGTAGACGCGCGCGCTCACCGATCGGGGTCGAGTCGGGCACGTGACCCGGTGTCGGGCTCGCCGCCGGGACCCAAAAGGCGCACAGCCGGAGCCGTGCACCTTGGTCACCATGACAACAGCATGGGGCGAAGTTGACTCAGTCCTCGCCGGGGATGTCGAGCGTAAAGACCCACGGACCGGGGATCTGGGGGGTGAAGGTGTCGAGCACCTCGTCCATGACCTGTCCGATATCGAGTCCCTCCGGCACGACGGTCGTTTCCCAGCGCTGTTCGTCAGGGAAGACAGCGATCTCGATCCCATAGGCCGCCAGCGCCTGGGCAAGCTCATCCATGCTCGGATCGGCGATGCCTTCCAGGCGGTCGATGCATAGCGTCCATGCAGCCGGTTCGCGATCATACGCGGCCAGGAACCCCAGCAGGTGACAGACGGTATCGTCAGGCCGCACAACGACCATGGGTTCCAGCCCGGCACTCTGGCGCGGGACCTCATCCTCGCCCGCGATCAGCACACCGTTGGGCAGCATCATCACGTCGATATCTTGCCGGGCCGGGCGGCACAAGGTGATACGGGTCAGTGATGGGGTGATGCTCGCCGAGGCCAGCGTGATCGGAATTCCGTTCGCTTCGACGGTTTGTTCCGGCTCGATCACCACGGCGGGGATGAACGGCACACGGAAAGCGAAGCGGAAAGGCCCAATCGCGTCCTCCATCGCCGGGAAGACCGGCCCCTCGCTCCCGCCGCCACTACCAGATCCATCGCCAGCGCCACCGCCTCCACCGCCACCGCCGCCCCAGCCACCGCCACCCCCGCTTCCGGGCGCGGCATCGGGTGGCACCGGGGGCGAAACTGGCCGGGGAACCAGAAACACCTCGAAGGTCAGTGCGACGGCATCCGGCGAACCGGTGATAGTCGAGGCGTCGAAGTTGGCATTGGCCGACTGCAGGCCTGGGGCGCCGCCTCCCCCGCCAAACATCGGGCGGAACTCGCGCCCCTGGTCATCCACCAGCTTCGTGACAGCCGGATTGTAGTTCAGCGGGTTGTTTTCGTCCTGTTCGGACGTGGTGGTGAACGCCAGCGCGATCCGGTGGGCGTCTGCATAGGCCCAATCGAGCGTGACGGTCACACCATCGATGGTTTGACTTTCGTCGATGGGCGTCACCAGGTCTTCATCCTGAATCTGTGTCAGGCCAGGGTCGTCATCATGTCGGAACTGGTAAAAGGCATAGGCCCCCGCGCCCACCATCAGCGAGATGAGAAGCGCCGCGGCGATCCACGCGAGGCGAGTCGCTCCACGCATACGGCGCGAGGGCGCGCTGGGCAGTGCTGGTTCAATTCGTGTCCATAGCTTCATATCGTCGGGAATCTCCTGTTGTGCCAGGTCATGCAGAATGTCCCTGAGCAGTTTGTCGTCCATCAGCCTTCCTCCTGCCAGCGCCGGGCAGCGTCACGTCCATGCGCACCACGGAGCAGCCCGCGCAGTCGTTTGCGCGCGGCGTGCAGTCGCCAGCGGATCGTACCCGGTGGAACGGCCAGTTCGTCGGCCATCTCCGTACCGGAGAGATCAAGGTAGTAGCGCAGCACGACGACCGCGCGCTGTTCCGGCGACAACTGGGCCAGCGCCTCCCACACCGTGGCGCGAAGCTCAGCCATTTCAACTTCATCCGCCGGGCCGGGACGCGGGTCGGGCAGGCGCTCGGTGAAAGTGCCGGCGTCAAACGCATTCCCCACATCCCGATCCAGCGAAATGGTCTGTTGGTTTCGCCGGGCGGCCTGGATGGCGGCGTTGACCACGCTGCGCATAAACCAGGACGCAAACGGTCGCGAGTTGTCAAACTGGTCGATGCGCTGGAACGCACGCAGAAACGCATTCTGCACGACATCTTCGGCAGTAGTCCGGTCGTGAGTGATGAGGAACGCGGCGCGCACCGCCCGTACCTCATAGCGTTCGACAAGGGCAGCCAGGCCGCCGATGTCGCCTTGCTTCAACCGGCTGATCGCTGTCTGTTCATCCAATAGAGAGCCTCCATGGAGTGCGAGTGTGTGCGCATCACACTACAACTATAATTGGGAGGCCATAAACGTTTGAATCTGGCTGCATTCGTTCGCCAATGTGCGCCTTGTGGTTGGGAACGTCGTGTGGTGTTGGAGACGTGTTCAGAGCGTGAGGTGCAGACTGTGTAGCAGCCCAGGGAGATATGACGGTGCCCCGAACAAACACCCGCGAAGCGATTCGTATCGACCGCCTAATCGCATGCCTGCGAGAGAACGGCACCGGGTCCGACGAGCGCCCGAGCCGCCAGTGCATCACCCGCGCAGGCGCAGGTGCTCGGCCAGCAGCAGGATCGCCAGGGCCTGCCCGTACAGGCGCGGGGAGATGGGGATCTCGTTATAGGCTTCGTAGGTGATGAACCCGGACGTGCCGCCCGACACGCGATCGACGATGCCATCCGGCTTGATGTGCGCCAGCACGGCATGCGTCGCCTTCTCGCCCATCTGCCGGAACTCGTCGCCGAGCACGCCCAGGCGGACGCCCTTCAGCGCCGCGTAACCGAGCGCCGCCGTGGCCGACATTTCGAGGTACGTATCCGGGTCGTCGAGCACGGTGTGGAAGGCGCCGTCCGGCTCCTGGAGCGCGCGGGCGGCGTTCATTTGCTGCCTGAACGACTCGATGATTGGCTTGTGCGCCGGATCGCCCGTCTCTATCGCCTCCAGGACGTCGACGGTGCTGGCGGCCATCCAGCCGTTGCCGCGCCCCCAATACGCGCCGGCCATGTGCCCGTTGGTGCGGCCATCGTGCAGGTGGCGGAACAGCCCCGTGCCGGGGTCCTGCAAGCAGGCGCGGTGTGCCGCAAACTGCGCCACGACCTCGGCCCGGCAGTCGTCGCGGCCCAACAGCCGGTAGGCATCCGCCAGGACGATGCCCGCCATGAACAGGGTGTCGATCCAGACCTGGTCGATCAGGTGGATGTCGGTCTCGGTCCACGAATGCTCGAAACAGCCGTTCTGGCAGCGGGCGGCGCTGCGCAGCAGCCAGCGCAGAAAGTAGCGCAGCTCGGTCCGGTAGCGGTCTTCGCCGCGATGCTCGTACAGCTTCAGCACGATCTCGAACAGCATCGACCCGTTGATCGAGTAGCTGACCTGGTCGGCGTCCAGCAGCCGGTCGACGTAGTGCTGGCTGTATTCGATAAAGCGCGATTCGCCGGTCAGCTCGTAGGCCCGGACCAGGCCATACAGCCCCACGCCGGGCTGCCAGTCCCACCGGTAGATCTCAGGGTGCTGGTTCTCGTACTCGGCGCGCATCAAGGTGATGGTGGCGTCAGCGACCCGACAGATCGTTTCGGATAGTAGCTCTTTCATGGGATGGATGGCCTTTCAAGTGCGCCAGGCTGTGTGATCGTTCACGCAAATCATAGTCCAGGACGACAGCCGGTGTCAACCTCTAATCGGGGACTCGCGCCCCTTTGGGCGGGGCGGCGGATACCCTTTTGGCGCAAAACGTGATACAACTAGTGTGAACAAATCGTGTGAACAAACACACTCAGCGAGAGCCGCTATGTCCCGATCGAAGAACAAGCGCCCCACCATCGTCGACGTGGCCCACGAGGCCGGCGTTTCGTACCAGACCGTGTCCCGCGTGCTGAACGGGCATCCACGCGTCGCCCCCGACACGCGCGAGCGCGTGCTGGCCGCCATCCAACAGCTCGACTACCGGCGCAACAAGGGCGCGCAGATGCTGCGCACCCAGCGCTCAGGCGCGATCCAACTCCTGTCGGTCGATGCCGAATACCCGTTCGAGGTCCCGCTGCTGAAGACCGTCCACTGGGGCGACTATTCCGCGATCTACACCGACTGCACGCTCAAAGACCTGCCCCGCGCGCTGGACAAGGCCGCCCTGCACATGGTCGAGGGCATCTTCCTGTACGCGCCCCGGCTCGACATCGACGACGACGAACTGCTGGCGATGTGCGACGGCATCCCCATCGTGCGGCGCGATTTCGCGCTGGATTCGAAACGGATCACCTGGGTCGGCTACGACCAGATCCACGCCACGCGGCTGGCCGTGCAGCACCTGATCGACCTGGGCCACCGCGAGATCGCGGTCGTGACGGGCACGCTGCGCACCATCAACGCGTCGTGGCGCTACAAAATCTGGAAGCAGACCCTGATCGAGAACGGGCTGGAGCCCGGCCCGAGCGCGCACGGCGACTACACGACGACCAAAACGGCCATCGAAATCGGCTACGAGGGCATGTGCAAGATCCTCAAGCGGGGCGCGACGTTCACGGCGGTCCTCATCGCGAACGATCACATGGCGATCGGGGCCATGCACGCGCTGCGCAGCCACGGCCTGCGCATCCCGGAAGATGTGTCGGTGGTCAGCTACGACAATTCCCCGCACGCGGCGTTCCTCGACCCGCCCCTCACGACGATCGCGTTCGACTTCGACCTGCAAAGCCGGCTGGCGTTCCAGTTCCTGTTCGAGCTCATCAACGAGCCGGACACGCCGCCCCACCAGCACGTGCTGCTGCCGCGCCTCGTCGTGCGCAAGAGCACGCGCGCCCTGCGATAAAAGCCCCAGCGCGCCAGAATCGGCGCCCGGTATTGACTCCTGATCGGACTCTGGTTTATTCTGGATGTGAACATTCACATGATTCTTGATGCGTTCGTCGTGTGGCTGACAGTTTCAGCGTGGGAGGTGGCTATCGATCCGAACTTCACACGTCACACACCGTAAAGAAGCTTATTATTTGGAGAGGAAACCCCATGATGAAAACCAAAAAAGGCTGGCTGATCACGTTACTCGTGCTCGTCGCGATGATCCTCCCCGGCGCGGCAGCGCTAGGCCAGGACGAGACGGTCGAGCTGCGCATGGCGTGGTGGGGATCGCAGACCCGGCACGACCAGACGATCGCCGTGATCGAGCTGTACAAGGAACAGAATCCGAACGTCGAGATCATCTACGAGTTCTCGAACTGGGACGACCACTGGACGAAGCTGGCGACCCAGGCCGCCGGCGGCGATCTGCCGGACATCATCCAGCATGACTACCAGCGCATTCAGGAATGGGTCACCAACGACCAGCTCCTGCCCCTCGATCCATTCATCGAGAGCGGCGTGATCGACGTCTCCAATATCGCGGAAGCGTCGCTGGCCGGTGGCCGCGTCAACGAGCAGCTCTACGGCTTCAACCTCGGCAACAACTCCGAAACGTTCATCATCGACGTGGACCTGCTGGAGCAGGCCGGCATCGAGATCCCGCCGATTGACTGGACCTGGGACGATTTCGAGGAGATCGCGCTCAAGATCCACGAGGAGTTGGGCATCTACGCCATCGGCGGCAACCTGCACTATTCGGAGCACTGGAAAGGGACGTACATCACCTGCTGTGACGCCTATGCCTACAACGCCGAAGGCGACGGGCTGGGCTATACCGAGGAGCAGGACCAGTACTTCGTCGACTACCTGAACCTGATCAAGGACCTGATCGATGCGGGCGCCATCCCGCCCATCGAGGAGACGATCGCGCGCACCGGCCTGAGCGTCGAGGATGCCTACATCGTCACCCAGCAAGCCGCGATGGAATACGGCTGGAGCAACATGCTCGTCGCCGTCTGGAACGCGGCGGGTGAAGATCGCACCTTCATCGAGCACAGCGTGCCCAGCATGGCCGACGGCTATCCGCGCAACTACATCAAGCCCTCGATGTTCTGGTCGATCTCCAAGAACTCGGATCACCCCGAAGAAGCGGCCAAGTTCATCGACTTCTTCACCAATTCGGTCGAGGCCAACGAGATCATGATGGCCGAGCGCGGCGTGCCGATCTCGTCGGCGGTGCGCGAGGCGCTGCTGCCCCAGCTCAACCCGGCGCAGCAGGCCATGTTCGACTTCCTGGGCGCGGTCGAGGATTACAACAGCCCGATTCGCCCGCCCGACCCGGTCGCCCACGGGGACATCAACTCGAATGTGTACCTGGCACAGGTCGTCGAGCCGTTCCTCTACGGGCAGATGTCGGCTGAAGAGGCCGTCGCCCTGCTGCGGCAAGAGGCCGAGATTCTCCTGGCGCAGTAAGCGCGCCGCCCCCATTCCGGGGTCATTCCGCCCAGGGGTGCCGTCCGTGCGCCCCTGGGCGTGAGGTTGGCGGAAAGTATTCAGGAACACAATTATGACCGATTCGGCGCTCAGGCTCCCGCGGCGCGCGTCGCGCAAGCGAAAAGAAGGCCGGTCCCGCTGGGGCGAGAACAACCTGGCGGGATACCTGTTCATCTCGCCCTGGTTGATCGCGTTTTTTGCCTTCGCATTCATCCCCATGGTGCTCTCGTTCGCGCTGGCCTTCACCGACTATCACATTCTGCGCGGCTGGAACTTCATCGGGCTGGACAACTTTCAGCGCATGTTCTACAACGACGTGCGCTACTGGCGCTCGGTGTCGGCGACGGTGAAATACGTGGTGTTCGCCGTGCCGCTGCGCCTGGTCTTCGCGCTGGGCGTGGCGATGCTGCTCAACACCAACCGGCGGGGCGTGGCGTTTTACCGCGCCGCGTTCTACGCGCCGTCCGTGGTGGGGGCGAGCGTGGCCGTCGCCGTGATGTGGCGCGAAGTGTTCAACCGCGAGGGGCTGGTGAACGCCATCCTGGGCCAGTTCGGCCAGTCCAGCATCTGGTGGCTGGGCCATCCCGATTACGCGATCTGGACGCTGATCCTGCTGGCGGCGTGGCAGTTCGGCTCGCCAATGCTGATCTTCCTGGCCGGGCTGAAGCAGATCCCGGAGCAGCTTTACGAATCGGCGTCGATTGACGGGGCGAACGGGATTCAGAAGTTCGTCCGCATCACGCTGCCGCTGCTGACGCCGGTCATCTTCTTCAACCTGATCATGCAGTTGATCGCCGGGTTCATGACCTTCACCCAGGCGTTCATCATCACCAACGGCAGCGGCAGACCGCTCGACACCACGCTGTTCTACGCGCTGTACGTCTACAAGCGGGGGTTCGAAACGTACGAAATGGGGTACGCGTCGGCGATGGCGTGGGTGATGCTGGCGGTGATTGCGCTCCTGACCGCCATCGTGTTCAGGACGTCCTCGCACTGGGTGTACTACGAAACGGATGAAGGGATTTAAGCGATGAGCAGCGCTGAAAACCCGGTTTCGCGCTCGCTGCCCTACGCCGGCAGCGCCAGGCTGTCACCGCCCTGGTACCAGCGAAAAGCCGTGCGGACTGTTCTGTATCACGTTTTCGTCGGGCTGGCGACGCTGGCGATGCTCTATCCCCTGCTGTGGTTGTTCGGCAGCTCGCTGAAAGGGCCGAGCGAGATATGGACGCGCCAGACCGCGTTGATCCCGAACGAAATCCACTTCGACAACTACAAAAACGGGTGGGACGGCTTCGGCGATATCTCGTTCGCCACGTTTTACAAAAACTCGTTCTTCTACGCGGGGGTCGGCACGCTGCTGACGGTCAGCGCGTCGGCGGTGGTCGCCTATGGCTTTGCGCGCATCAAATTCAGGGGCAAGCGGATCTGGTTCGGCCTGATGCTGCTGACGCTCATGCTGCCAATCCAGGTTCAGATCATCCCGCAGTACATCATGTTCAACGAGCTGGGCTGGATCAACACGTTCTACCCGCTGCTGCTGCCGCGACTGGGCGGGCAGGCGTTCTTCATCTTCATGATCGTCCAGTTCATACGCGGCATCCCCCGCGAGCTCGACGAGGCGGCGCTGATCGACGGGTGCGGCCAGGGCGGCATTTTCTTCCGGATCATCCTGCCCCAGCTCAAGCCGGTCATCATCACGGCGGCGATCTTCTCGTTTTACTGGACGTGGGAAGACTTCCTGACGCCGCTGCTCTACCTGAACTCGCCCAAGCTGTACACGATCTCGCTGGCGCTGCGCACCTTCTCGGACCCTTCCGGCGCGACCAATTGGGGCGAGGTCTTCGCCATGTCGGCGCTGTCGCTGGTGCCGGTGTTCCTCATCTTCGTGTTCTTCCAGCGCTACCTGGTCCAGGGCATCGCCACCACCGGGCTGAAGGGCTGAGCGCGTTGGGGCTGTCCCGTGGTGCTTCTATGCCGGCGAGGCGTCGATCATGATGCGGATGCCCAGCCTCATGCCGGAACCGGGATCGCTGTTCGACCGGATCACGACGGTGGTGCTGGCGAACCTGATGTGGGTGGTGTTCGCGCTGCTGATCATCCCCCTGCCCGCGGCGACCGCCGGGCTGTTCGCCGTGCTGGCGCCGCTGGCGCGCAACCGCGACGCCGAGATATTCGCGACCTTCTTCGGCACGATGCGCCGCCAGTGGCTCAAGAGCACGGTGATCTTCGGGGCGGACGCGGTGATCGGCGGGCTGCTCGTCGTGAACTTGCGCCTGTTGAACATCATCGAGCCGGAGCCGGCCCTGCTCTGGGTTCTGCGCAGCCTCTACGTCTTCATCGGCATCGCCGCGCTGATGGTGAACCTGTACCTGTGGCCGCTGTTGGTGCTGTTCGATCTCCGGCTGCGGCGGCTGGTGAGCGTGTCGTCCCGGCTGGCGTTCGCCCACCCGGCGTGGTCGCTGCTGTCGGTCGGCGTGGCGGCGCTGCCCTTCGCGCTGGCGGTGGTCGTGCCGCCGGCGCTCAGCATCGCGATCGTCGGCTCGCTGGTCGTCCTGGTCGTCAACTGGAGCGCCTGGCAGGTGATCAAGCGGTATGCCACCCCGGAGGAGCTGGCCGAGTTGAACCAGCCCTGATCGCCTGGCCGGGCGGAGCGGTTTCTCGCGGCTGTGCGCAGGCACGCCCGGCTCACCAACCCATAAGGAGGGAATATGCGAGTGACTGTCTATCCGGATGCCGGCCCATTCCTGGACCGGGCGCTGGCCGACCTCGAACGCCAGGAAGTCGCCAACGGTTTGATGCTGGGGATCTGCCTCGGCCTGCAGAAGGCTCCCCCCAAAACTGCGCCCTTGCTCGCCACGGTCGAGGACGACCGCGGGCTGGCGCTGGCAGCGGTGATGACTCCGCCGCACAGGATCGTGCTCGCCAGCCATCTCGACGATCCATCCGAAGCCGTGGACGCGCTGGCCCGGTGGCTGGCGTCCTCGCCGTGGGCGATCCCCGGCGTGTTGGGCCCTGCCCACGTCGCGGACGCGTTCGCACGCCGGTGGGGCAAGCCCTTCACCCCCGGCATGTACCAGCGCGTCTACGAGCTGCGCGAGGTGATCCACCCCGCCTATCCGCCGGGCGCATTCCGCATCGCCACGCCCGACGACCTGGCAATCGTCGCGCCGTGGGTGCACGCGTTTCAGTTCGACATCGGCCAGGCGGCCACCGCCGAGGACTCCCGCGAAATCGCCCGCCAGCGCATCGACGAGGGCGGGATCTACCTGTGGGATCACCAGGGGCCGGTGTCGATGGCGGCCAAGACGCGCCCCACCCGGCACGGCGTCGCCGTGAATCTGGTGTACACACCGCCCGCCGCCCGCCGCAAGGGGTACGCGTCGGCGTGTGTCGCGCGGCTGAGCCAGCTCCTGCTCGACCAGGGGTACGCGTTCTGCACGCTGTTCACCGATCTCGCCAATCCGACGTCCAACCACATTTACCAGGACATCGGCTACGTTCCCGTGTGCGATTTCAACGCGTACGACTTCGTCGGATGAGGCGGAGTACCCGCAGGCGGGGATCACCCGCCCTCGCCGGGCAGCATCGCGCCGTTCACCAGCGCCATCGATTTCAGCGTTTCCTCGCGGATCGTCTCGACGATGGCGTGTTTGAGGGCCACGAACTCGGGCGACGTCATGATCTCGTAGCGGCGCGGGCGGGACAGATCGACCGCAAACTCCTGCTTGATCTGGCCGGGGCGCGCCGTCATCACCAGCACGCGGTCGGACATGAAGATCGCCTCGTCGACGTCGTGCGTGATGAACATCACCGTGATGCGGTGCTCCTCCCAGACGCGCAGCAGCAGTTCCTGCATCATGCCGCGCGTCTGCGCGTCCAGCGCCCCAAACGGCTCGTCCATCAGCAGCACGGCGGGGTTGTACACGAGCGCGCGCGCGATCGCGACCCGCTGGCGCATCCCGCCCGACAACTGGTTGGGATACGCGTTCTCGAAGCCTTTCAGGCCGACCGTCTCGATGTAGTGCGCGACGAGCGTCTGCTTTTCTTTCTTCGTGAAGCCGCTTTTCTTCAGCGCGAACTCGACGTTTTTGCGCACCGGCATCCAGGGAAACAGCGTGTAGGTCTGGAAGACGACGCCCCGGTCGCGCCCCGGCCCGGTGACCGGGCTGCCATCGACCAGCACGTCGCCCGCCACCGGGTCGATCAGCCCGGCGATGATGTTCAGCAGGGTCGATTTGCCGCAGCCCGACGTGCCCACCACCGAGACGAACTCGTTTTGGGCCAGCGAGAGGGAGACGTCGTCCAACACCATCAAGCCGCTGCGGGGCGTCCCGAACCAGTGGGAGAGGCGCCTGACCGCGACCTTTGATTGCTCCACGATCACCGCTCCTTCGTCCACTTGAACAGGTAGGTCCCGGTGATCTTGAAGAAGTAGTCCGTCACCAGCCCCAGGAAGCCGATGAAGATGATGCCGAAGATGATCTGCTCGGTCGCCAGGTAGCGCTGCGCTTCCATGATGCGCCGCCCCAGGCCGTCGCGGGCCGCGACCAGCTCGGCCACCACCAGGTAGGTCCACGTCCAGCCCAGCGTGATGCGGAAGGTGTCCCACACGCCGGGCAGCGAGGCGGGCAGGATGATGTCGCGCAGGATCTCGAACCGGCTGAGCCCCAGCGTGTAGCCCACGCGGATCAGGTCGTGCGGGACGGTCTTCACGTTATCCATGATCAGGAGCACTTCCTGGAAGAACGTGCCGATGAACAGGATCAGGAACTTCTGCTCGTCACCGATGCCGGCCCACAGAATGGTGAGCGGCACCAGCGCCACGACCGGCATGTACCGCACCAGGTCGATGAACGGTTCCAGCAGCCCCTCGATCAGCTTGAAGTTGCCCATCAGCACGCCGATCGGCACGGCGCACAGCGTCGCGATGAACCAGCCGACCACGATCCGGTAGATGCTGGCGCGGGCATCCTGCACCAGGATCCCGCGCTCGTACTGGCGCACGCCCTCGTCGATGATGGCGGTCGGCGTGGGCAGGAACAGGTCGGAGATGTAGCCGCCATAGGTGGCGATGCTCCACGCGACCAGCACGGCGGCGATGAAGCCGGTGCCGGCCAGCAGGTACACGCTGCGCGGGATGTCTTCGCGCAGGGCCAGCAGCTTGACTCGATTGCGCCGGCGAACCGGGATGGCCGGTCCCTCGAATTCCAGATCGCGCGCGGGCGACGTCTCCATGGCGGGTTATTTCCAGTCGCGATAGAAGCGGTACGGGTTGTGCGTCAGCCCATCGGGCGGCAGCGCCGAATGGCCGCGATGGGTCAGGTTGAACAGGTGGTTTTGCTCGCCGTACTGGCGGCGCGCCTCGTCCACCAGGGCCGGGTACAGGTCGACCTTGGTCATGCCCTCGGCATCGCGCGAGAGTCCGGCCAGGATGCGCCCGTCGAAATTGACGGCCATGCTGCGCCCGGTGTAGGTGTACATGGGATCGGTGCCCACCTGGTTGACGGCGACCACGTACATCAAGTTTTCCCAGGCGCGCGCCTGGTTGGTGAAGACCCACGGCTCGCCGTACGGCTCCATGTAGGCCGCCCCGCGAATGAGCACGTTAGCGCCCATCATGGCGACCTCGCGCGCGCTTTCGGGCAGATCGCCATCGTAGCAGGTGATCACGCCCAGGCGGGCGCCCTTCGGCCCATCGACCACGCAGAACTCGTCGCCGGGCGTGCACTCCTCAAGCGGCGTCCAGGGGTTCACCTTGACGTAGCGCAGCGCGATCTCGCCCGCGCTGTCGATCAGGATCGACGTGTTGAACGGTTTCTCGCCGTGGGGGTGCCGCTCCAGCAGCGAGAAATGAGCCCACACGCCCAACCGCTTGCAGTGCGCGGCCAGCGCCGCCACTTCCGGGCCGGAGAGATCGACGACGGTGTCCAGCCAGTTGGTGACGTGATAGCCCTGCAGCGACCCTTCGGGAAAGACGATCAAATCGGCGCCGGGGAACCCCGCCATCGCGCGGTCCATCCAGGCGCACAGAGTCTCGACGTTCTGCCGTACTTCCGCCCTATCCGCCGCGCTGATCGGGCGCATCTGCACGAGCACGACCGACAGCGCGGAATCGACGCCATGAGCGCTTCCAAGAGCCATAATTATCACGCGACGCGAGTCGCTCCGTTCCTTTCGTAAAAAAACCGGGCATGGCGCGGGCGCCATACCCGGCGCAAAAACCAGTCTACTCCGCCGGCAAATACGCTTCGAGATAATCGACCGCCAACGCGTCCGCCGGGTCGGGAACCTCGGTGATCTCGTCGGGGTTGAGCAGCATCATGATCTCGCCCACCGTGACGAACGTCTCCAGGAAATCGCCCGAAAACTGGACCGCGTTCTCTTCCAGGTCGAACACCTGCACGCCCTCGAACGCGACCTGGAATTCCTCCAACGGGCTGCCGACCGCGTCGGCGATGATCTGCCCGCCTTCGTCCGGGTTCTCGCGCAGGAAGGTGATCGCGTCGTCCCAGGCCAGCGCCAGGCTTTTGATGATCTCCGGATGTTGCTCGATGTACTCGCGCCGGGCGATCATCACGTCGCTGATCAGGCCGGGGCGCTCGGCAGCAGTGTAGAGCACGGCGTATTCGTCGCGGTCGCGCAGGGCCGCCGAGATGTACGGCTCGTAGGTGACGGCCACGTCCACCTGCCCCGCGATGAGCGCCACGCCCACGTCGGCGGCGGCGATCGGAACCGGCTCGATATCCTCGACGGACATGCCCGCCTCGTTGAGCGCATAGTTGAGCAGCAGATCGCTGGTGGCGCCCAGCTCGTAGGCCACTTCGCGCCCGGCCAGGTCTTCGATGCTCTGAATGTCGGTGTGGGCGATGATCGCGTCGGCTTCGTACGACGCATCCAGCAGCAAGAACGCCTGGGCATCCACGCCCTGGTTGAGCAGCGCGATGAGCGTGTTCGTCGCGGCGGCTTCGACGTCCAGCCGCCCGCTGGCGAGCGCCGCGTTCATGTCCTGGTCCCAGGTGAAGTCGATGACCTCGACGTCCAGACCGTGATCGGCAAAGTACCCTTGCTCCTCAGCGATCCACCATGGGCCATAGCCAAGCCAGGGCTGCACGCCCAACTTGACCTCGGGATTGTCCTGACCATGCGCGGGAACCGCCGTAACGGCCAGAAGCGCGACCAGGAGGAGAACCGGCAGGTATCTCGATTTCTGTTTCATGTCCATTCTCCTAAACAGCTCACAACAGGCTTTCATCCGGGCGTACACGTGCTGCAACAGGAGCCGCCAACCGGCGGCTGCGACGCTTCATTATGGCAACAGGCGAAGCGGGCCTGCATTCTTTTTGGGCAATTCCACCAAACGGGCCACAGGCAAACTGCACGCCAAACGGCACTTGACACGGGCCCTCACATGCGAGACAATTAGCCGGCTAAATAATTGCGGAGCCCGATGCACAACATGGACGACCCTGTGACCGGCGATTTCGACCACCTGATCGTGGAAGTTTGCCGCGAGCACTATTTGCGCGCGCATACTCTGTTTGGCGCGCTCGGCCTCTACCGCGGGCAGCCGTCGATCCTGGCTGCGCTGTGCGAACGGGATGGCCGCACCCATTCCGAGCTGGCGGCGGCGCTGCGCATCCAGCCCGCCACCGTGACCAAGATGGTCCGCCGGATGGAACAGGCCGGGTTCGTGACGCGCCGCCCCGACCCAAATGATCAGCGCGTGTCGCGCGTGTACCTGACCGAGGCCGCGCGCGCGATTCACGCCGAGGTGGGCCGGGTCCGCCAGGCGCTGGCCGAAGAAACGCTGCAAGGGTTCCGGCCCGAGGAGATCGCCCTGCTGCGCCGCTTCCTGATCCAGATGCGCGACAACCTGGCGCGGGCGAACGACGATGCGTGATCGTCCGGCGCGCCGCCGAATTGGTTAGCCGGCAAAGTAAGCGTGGGTGTGGGAATGGATGTGCTGAGATATCTGAAGGTCTACCTCAAGCCGTATTGGAAGCAGGCCGCCATCGCCCCGCTGTTGATGGTCGTCGAGGTGATCTGCGACCTGATGCTCCCCCGCCTGCTCCAGACTATCGTCGACCAGGGGATCGCCCAGGGCGACATGGCGCTGGTGGCGCGCACCGGCGGGCTGATGGTCGTCGTGACCGGTATCGGCGCGGTGGGCGGCATCGGCTGCACCATTTTCGCAGTCCGCGCGTCGATGAACTTCGGGGCCGACCTGCGCAGCGCCGTCTACCGCACGGTGCAAACGCTGTCGTTCGGCAACCTGGACAAGATCGGCACGGCGGAGCTCGTGACGCGCCTGACCAACGACGTGAACCAGGTTCAGGAGCTGCTGCTGATGGCGCTGCGCATCCTGGTGCGGTCGCCGCTGCTGGTGGTCGGCAGCCTGGTCATGGCGGTCGTGACCAGCCCGCGGCTGGCGCTGCTGCTGGCCGTGTTTATGCCGCTGCTGCTGGTCATGCTGGCGCTGGTCATCCGGCGCGCCTTCCCGCTGTATACCCAGGTGCAGAACAAGCTCGACCGGGTGAACGCCGTCATTCAGGAGAACCTCTCCGGCGTGCGCGTCGTCAAGGCGTTCGTGCGCAGCCAGCACGAAAAGGGGCGCTTCCGGACCGCCAACGACGACCTGACCGGCACCTCGATCCGGGCGATGCGGATCAGCGTGGTCACCGCCCCGTTCATGATCCTGGCGATCAACTTCGGCGTGGTGGCCGTCATCTGGTTCGGCGGCGTTCAGACCATCGCGGGATCGATGACCGCGGGGACGATCATCGCGTTCGTGAACTACCTTCGACAGGCGCTGATGTCGCTGATGATGGTCAGCATGATGATGATTCGGATTTCGCGGGCCGCGGCGTCGGGTAAGCGCGTCGTCGAGGTGCTGACCAGCGAGCCGGAAGTGCAGGATCGACCCGGCGCGCTGGCGAGCTTTTCGCCGGAGGGGCGCGTGGCGTTCGAGCACGTCACGTTCGGCTACGATGGCGGCGAGCCGGTGCTGCGAGATGTGAGCTTCGTCGCCGAGCCGGGCCAGACCGTGGCCCTGCTGGGCGCGACGGGCTCCGGCAAATCGAGCCTGGTCAACCTGATCCCGCGCTTCTACGACGTGGACAGCGGGCGCGTGACCATCGACGGGGTGGACGTGCGCGACATCCCGCAGGCGGCGCTGCGCGCGTCGGTGTCCGTGGCGCTGCAGGAAGCGATCCTGTTTTCGGGGACGATCTACGACAACATCCACCAGGGGCGCGAGGACGCGAGCGAGGCCGACGTCATCGCCGCGGCCAGGGCCGCCCAGGCGCACGACTTCATCACCGCCCTGCCCGACGGGTACGACACCCTGCTCGGCCAGCGCGGCGTCAACCTCTCCGGCGGGCAGAAGCAGCGGCTCGCCATCGCGCGGGCGCTCATCCGCCAGCCGGCGATCCTGATCCTGGACGACAGCACGAGCGCGGTCGACGTCGAAACCGAGAGCGAAATCCAGGCGGCGCTGGGCGACATCATGCGGGACCGGACGAGCTTCATCGTCGCGCAGCGGATCAGCACCGTGCTCAGGGCCGACAAAATCCTGGTGCTGGACGAGGGCCGGGTCGCCGCCGAAGGCACGCACGCGGAACTCATGGGCGCCAGCCCGGTCTACCGCGAAATCTACGAGTCGCAGTTGGGCAACGGCGTGATGGAAACGCAGGGGGTGGCGCATGTCAGCGAGTGAATCGACCCGGCGGCGGCAGCCCCCTATGCCCAGGCTGGGGCCGGGCCGCCCGCGCGTCCCCGGCATCGACGGGGCCAGCGCGAGCGACGCCAGGGGCACGCTGGCGCGGCTGTGGCGCTACCTGCAGCGCCAGCGCTGGGTGCTGGTTGCGGCGGTCGGCATGGTGGTCGTCTCGACGGCGCTCAACCTGTCCGGCCCGTACCTGCTGGGGGTCGCCATCGACGATTACATCCTGGCCGGAGACCGCGACGGGCTGGCCCGCATCGCCACCATCATGATCGCCGCCTACCTGGGCCTGACGGTGTCCATCTGGGGCCAGTCCGTGCTGATGGTCCAGGTCGCGCAGCACACCGTGCGCGAGCTGCGCCAGGACGTGTTCGATATGCTGCAAACGCTGTCGCTGCGCTACTTCGACCGGCATCCGCACGGCGACCTGATGAGCCGGCTCACCAACGACGTCGAGAACGTGAACGCGGTGCTCAGCGAGAACGTGACGGGCTTCCTCTCCAGCCTGCTGACGCTGGTCGGCGTGGTGGCGATGATGCTGGCGCTCAACGTGCCGCTGGCGCTGCTCAGCCTGATCGTGCTGCCCGGCATGGCCGCCCTGACGCGCTACGTCGCGCGCAACAGCCGCAAGGGATTCCGCGACCAGCAGGACGCCCTCGGCGAGCTTGACGGGCTGGTCGAAGAGACGATCAGCGGCGGGAAAACCCTGCGCGCGTATGGCCGCGAGCCGATGGTGATCGCGGACTTCGAGCGCGCCAACCGGCGGCTGCAGGCGGCTTCGATTCAGGCGCAGACGTATGCCGGCCTGCTCGGCCCTGGCGGCAACATGATCAACAACCTGGGGTTCGCCATCGTGGCGGGCATCGGGAGCTGGATGGCGATCGAGGGCATGGCGACGGTGGGCCTCATCGCCAGCTTCCTCACCTACGCGCAGCAGCTCCGCCGCCCCATCAACGAGGTATCCAGCCTGTTCAGCACGGTCCAGTCGGCGCTGGCGGGGGCCGAGCGCGTCTTCGAGATCCTGGACGCGGTGCCGGAACTGAGCGACGCGCCCGGCGCGCTGCCGCTGGAGTCGGTGGACGGCAGGGTCGTGTTCGAGGACGTGTCGTTTGGCTACGTCGCGGACATTCCCGTGCTGAAGCGGGTCAGCCTGGAAGCGCAGCCGGGCCAGACGATCGCGCTGGTGGGGCCGACCGGCGCGGGCAAGACGACCATCATCAACGTGCTGTCGCGCTTCTACGACGTGGACGCGGGCCGCATCACCATCGACGGGGTCGACATCCGCGACCTCAAGCGATCCGACCTGCGCCGCCAGTTGGGCATCGTGCTGCAAGACACGTATCTCTTCTCTGAAACGGTGATGGACAACATCCGCTATGGGCGGCTGGACGCGACCGACGACGAGGTCATCGCCGCCGCGCGGATGGCGAACGCCGACTCGTTCATCCGCCACCTGTCGCACGGCTACCAGACGGTGCTCTCGGAGCGCGCCGGGAACCTGAGCCAGGGCCAGCGCCAGATGCTGGCGATCGCGCGGGCGATCCTGGCGAATCCGGGCATTCTGATCCTCGACGAGGCGACCAGCAGCATCGACACGCGCACCGAAGTGCAGATCCAGGAAGCGATGCTGCGCCTGATGCGCGGGCGCACCAGCTTCGTGATCGCCCACCGGCTGAGCACCATTCGCAACGCGGACCTGATCCTCGTCATCCGCGACGGCGAGATCGTCGAGCGCGGCTCGCACCGCGAGCTGATCGAGCAGGGCGGCTTCTACCACCATCTGTACACCAGCCAGTTCAAGGACACCGACCACCTGCTGCGGGCCTCATAGTTCAGCCGCGGCGGATCGCCCCTCCCCTGGCCCCTCGCACCGGGTGCGTTCCAGATTCGGGGCATAAGGTCCACCACAGAGATCACTGAGGACACAGAGAGATATTATGAGAGCTTCTTTTAAATCCTCCTCTGTGCTCTCCGTGTGCTCCGTGGTTCAAACCTCGCCCCAGACTTGAAGCGCCCCCCTCGCGCGGCAGGTATTGACATGCCGGGCAAATCGTCGTATTCTGAAATCAAATCCTTCATTCAGAACAGCGTTCCATATTATGGAACAGAGATGCTTATGATCAACTCGGTCCTCAAAGCCATTCGCATCATGCGGCTGTTCAGCGCCGCCGAGCCGTCGCTCTCCCTGGCCGAGATCAGCAGCCGCCTGGACATGCCCAAGAGCACGGCGCACAACCTGCTCAACACGCTGCTCGCCGAGGGGTTCATCGAGAAGGTGGACCGCGAATCCTACGCCCTGGGCACCGCCATCATCCCCCTCACGCAGAATATCCGCGTCAACGTCGAGCTGCGCGACCGCGCCGCGCCGCTGCTGCGCGAGCTGGCCGACGATTGCCGCGAGTCGGTGTACCTGACGGTCCACGACGGCGACCGCGCCCTGTACATCTACGCCGTGGAGTCGTCCCGGCGGCTGCTGGCCCGCACGGCGGTCGGCGACCGCGCGCCGCTGCACTGCACGTCGGTGGGCAAAGCCATCCTGGCCCACCTGCCCGGCGACGAGCTGGCGGCCATTCTGGAGCACGTCCCGCTGACGCGCTACACGCCCGAAACGATCACCGACATCGAGACGCTGCACGCGGAACTGGCCCGCACGCGCGAGCGCGGCTACGCGATCGATCGCCAGGAGCACGAGCGCTCGACGTTCTGCCTGGGCGCGCCCGTGCTCGACCGGCGCGGGCGCGTGATCGGCGCGTGCAGCATTTCGGGGGCCGACCCGCGCATCGCCGGCGAGCGGATCGACGATCTGTCGGCGTGCGTGATGCAGGTGGCCGAGGACATTTCGCGCCGGATGGGCTTCGTTCCCGCGACGATCTCGCGGGTCAATTCACTACACGGGTAGAGCGCCATGATCGAACAATCACCCATCTTCCAACAGCTTGCCGACCGGCCCCTGGCGCACTGCGCGACGCTGTGCACCCTGCCCGATGGCACCCTGCTGGCGGCCTGGTTCGGCGGCAAGTTCGAGACAGCGCCGGACGTCGCGATCCTGGGCGCGCGCCGGGCCCCGTCCGCAGGGACGTGGTCCGCGCCGGAGGTCCTGGTCGACGTGCCCGATCACGCGCTGGGACAGCCGGTCTTCCTCGCCCACCCGAACGGGGAGCTGTGGCTGTTCTTCGTCGTGGTGATGGACGCCTCCCCGGCCCCGGCGCTGCCGTTCAACGCCCTGCCCCCCATCGCCGGGTGGACCAGCGCGCAGCCCTTCGCCCAGCGCTCGCCAGACGGAGGGTGCACCTGGGGCGCTCCCGTCCAGCTCATGGATTATCCGGGGCTGATGTTTCGCAGCCGCCCGCTGGTTCTGCCGGATCGCATCATCCTGCCGGTCTACGACGAGAACACGTGGCAGTCGCGCATGATGATCTCGGACGACCAGGGGGAAACGTGGCGCCTGACCGAGCCGCTCTCGACGCCGCAGGGCAACATCCATCCCTGCGTGATCGCGCTGCCGGATGGCCGCCTGCTGGCCTACCTGCGCACAGGCGGGCTGGGCGGGGTCATCTGGCGGTCCGAGTCGCGCGATCGGGGCGAGACGTGGACCCAACCGACCCCGACGACGCTGCCCAACCCGAACTCCGGGATCGACCTGCTGCGCCTGCAAAGCGGGCGGCTGGCGCTGGCCTTCAACAACAGCGACCACCAGCGCACGCCGCTGTGTGTGGCGCTGGCGGAGGAGGACGAACGGTGGCGCTGGATCCGCACGCTGGAAGACGGCGACGGCGAATTCTCGTACCCGACGCTGGCCCAGACGGGCGACGGCGCGATTCACCTGGTGTACACCTACCGGCGCGAGCACATTCACTACGCCCGGTTTGACGAAAGCTGGTTGTTGGAACATGAACTTGAACATTAAAGGGGTTATCGTGCCCCTGCTGACCCCCTTCGACGCGCGCGGCGAGCTGGACGAAGGCGCGACCCGGCGGCTGGTGGCGTTCCTGATCGCGCGCGGTGTGCGGGGCCTGTTCCCGGTGGGCACGACCGGCGAAATGCCGCTGCTGGCGGTCGACGAGCGCCGCCGCCTGGCCGAGATCGTGATCGACGCCGCCGGGGGGCGCGTCCCGGTGATCATCCACACCGGCTCGGCCACCACGCAGCAGACGATCGAACTCACCCAACACGCCCAGGCCGCCGGCGCGGATGCCGCCGCCACGATCCCGCCGTACTACTACCGTTACGGCGATGATGCCCTGTTCCAGCACTTCGCCCGCATCGCCGAGCACGCGCCCGACTTCCCGATCTACCTGTACGACAACCCGGCGGTCACCGGCAACAGCATCTCGCTGGACGTGATCCGGCGGCTGGTGGACCGCTTCCCCAACGTCGTGGGCCTGAAAGACAGCAGCGGCTCGCTGGCGACGCTGGCGGCCTGCCGCCAGATCCGCAACGGCAGCTTCAACACGGCGGTCGGCCCGGACGGGCTGATCCTGGCCGGGGCGGCGATGGGGATCGACGCCTGCGTATCGGGCAACGCCAACGTCGTGCCGGAGCTGGTCGTGGCGCTGCACGCGGCGGCCAGCCAGGGCGATCTCCCCCGCGCCCGCGAGCTGCAAGGGCGGCTCGATGCCGTGCGCGCCATCCTGCGCGACGGCGCGGACCTGTCGCTGTTCAAGGGCGTGTTGGCGCGGCGCGGGCTGGCGGTGGGCAGCGTGCGCGCGCCGCTCGTCCAGGCCCCGGACGAGACAATCGCGGCGTGTTGGAACGCCTTGACCGCGTTGGACGTGGACCTGTCCCCCCTATAGCACAGCGGCGAAAGGAGGTATTCGACTCAACAGGCAGAGCAGTTTCTCATCAGCTAGCGATTTCGTCCACCCAGGCCCCGGCTACTGGGGGCCATAAAAGAATTCTCAAGGAGCACGAAAATGCGCAAACTGGCTTTAAGTCTGATCTTGATCGTGGCGCTGCTGCCGCTGGGCAGCCTGGCGACCGCGCAGGACGTGGTAGAGGTCGAGTTCTGGGGCGGCTGGACCGCCGGTGATGGCGACATCATGCAGGAGCTGGTCGACCAGTTCAACGCCGAATACCCGGAGATTCAGGTCAACCTGACGCGGCAGCAGTGGTCGCCGTTATTCGACGCGTTCGTCGTGTCGAGCAGCGCGGGCGAGTCGCCGGACATCCTGGCGATGCACCCGCAGGAAATGCCGCAGTTCGTCGAGCTGGAACTGCTCGACCCGCTGGACGACATCATCGCCGAATCCGAGATGATGAACGTGGAGGACTACCTCGACGCGGCGGTTCAGCCCAACATCTACAAGGGCGCGCTGTACGGCCTGCCGCTCGACATCCACATGCACGGGCTGTACTACAATCTCGACCTGTTCGAGGAGGCCGGGATCGAAGAGCCGCCCACCACGGGCGAGGAATTTCTCGAAGCGGCCCGCCTGCTGACCGTCGACGAGAACGGCCTGCACCCCGGCGACGAGGGCTTCGACGCGGATAACATCGTGCAGTACGGCGTGAACATGCACACCAACCACCACGCGTTCTTCCAGTGGTGGAGCCTGTACCGCCAGCAGGGCGGCGAGTTCCTCAACGAAGAGGGCACCGAGTGCGTGTGGGACCTGGACAAGGCCGAAGCGGCCTGGGTCTGGCTGCAGGACCTGGTGTATACGCACCACGTCGCGCCCCAGGGACAAACCGACTACCCGGCGGACTTCTTCTCCGGGCGGACCGCCATGCTGATCGATGGCCCGTGGCAGATGGTGGCGATGGAGCAGCAGGCCGAAGAGTCCGGTCTCCGCTGGGGGACCGCGACCTACCCGCTGGTCTTCGACGAGATGGCGGTGTGGGGCAGCGAGCACATTCTCACCCTGCCGCGCCACGCCGATCCTGACAAGCGCGACGAGGCGCTGGTGTTCCTGTCGTGGCTGGCGGCCAACTCCGCCGCGTGGGCCGAGTCCGGCCAGCTTCCCGCCGCCGTGGCCGTGATGGAATCCGAGGAATTCCAGTCGATGTACGGGCGCGGGCCATTCATCGAGATGATGCCCTACGCGCAGATCTTCCCCAACACGCCCATGTACAACGAGATCTTCGCGTCCAACGCGCCGACGCCGATGATGGTCATGGCGCAGAACATCATGCTCGAACAGGCCAACCCGCGCGCCGAGGTCGAGACGGCCTGCAACGAGATCACGTTCCTGCTGTCGTTCGACTAGACTGTTTCGCCTGTACCCGCTTCCGGTGGTTCGGGGCCGCACCGCCCTGAGCCACCGGACATCCTGAGACTGCGATCATGCGCGTCATTCCAAAACCACGAACCGCGTTGGCTGCCGATACGGTGTCGCGCCCACACGCCAACCTGACACCGTACCTGTTCCTGCTGCCGTACCTGGCCTTCTTCCTGGCGTTTCGCCTGGGTCCGTCCGTCTTCGGCCTGGCGATGTCGTTCACCCAATGGTCGATCGTGGGTGAGAAAGAGTGGGTCGGGCTGGGCAATTTCGAGCGGATGGAGATCGACCAGCGGCTGCATGCCGCCATCGAGAACACGGCGTTCTTCTCCGGACTGACGGTCCCGCTGGTGGTCATCCTGGGCCTGATGCTGGCGATCCTGCTCAACCAGCCGCGGCGCGGTCGCGCGGTGGGGCGCGTCGCCGTCTTCACGCCGTACGTCATCATGTCCACCGTCGTCGGCATCATCTGGACGTGGCTGCTGGAGAAAGACTTCGGCGTGATCAACGTGTACCTGGACCAGATCGGCCTCGGCAAAGTGCCCTGGCTGGTCAGCCAGGACACCGCGATGTACGGCATCATCCTCACCACGGTCTGGTGGACGGTGGGCTATAACACGGTCTTGTTCCTGGCCGGGCTGCAGGATATCCCCGAAGAGCTGTACGAAGCGGCGCGCATCGACGGGGCCGGATCGCTGCGCCTGTTCCGGCACATCACGCTGCCCATGCTGGCCCCGACGACGTTCGTCGTGCTGATGCTGAGCATCATCAACTCGTTCCAGGTGTTCGACCAGGTGTACGTCATGACGTCCGGCGGGCCGGGCACGTCGACTCTCACGCTGGTGCAGTACGTGTACACGGTGGCCTTCCAGTTCCGCCGGATGGGCTACGGCGCTTCGATCGCCACGCTGTTGTTCGCCATCCTGATCGTCTTCGCGCTGATTCAGACACGCCTGTACCAGCGCGGCCTCAAGGGGACCGCATCATGAACCTCTCGAAAAGCGCCGGAACGCTGATCTGGTACGCGCTGTTCGCCGTGATGCTGGTGTTCACGCTGGGCCCGATCGTGTGGATGCTGTCCACCTCGTTCAAGCCGGAGGCCCAGATCGCCACCACCAGCATCGAGTGGATTCCGCGCACGGTGACGCTGGAGAATTACCGCTACGTCTTCGACCGCTTCGCCATCCTGCGCTGGACGCTCAACAGCTTCGTCGTCGCCAGCGCCGCCACGCTGGTCGTCCTGCTGCTGGATTCGCTGGCCGGGTACGCCCTGGCGCGCATGGAGTTCCTGGGCCGCGGCGCGATCTTCGGCCTCATCCTGTCGATGTTGTTCGTGCCGATGCAGATCACGGTCGTGCCGCTGTTCCTGCTGTTCTCGGAGTTCAGCCTGACGGACCACTACCTCGCGCTGATCCTGCCGGTGGGCGCCAACGTGACGGGCGTGTTCCTGATGCGCCAGTTCTTCCTGGGCATCCCCTACGAGCTCGAAGACGCGGCGCGGGTGGACGGCGCCAGCACGCTGCGCATCTGGTGGTCGGTCGTGCTGCCGCTGGCGCGCCCTGCCCTGACCGCCGTGGCGATCATCACGTTCCTGTCGGCGTGGAACAGCTTCTTCTGGCCGCTGATCGTCACGCGCACCGACGCCTCGCGGACACTGCCGGTTGGCATCGCCCAGTTCATGAGCCTGCGCCCCGGCCAGAGCATGTCCGCGCAGGCATACGGCCCCTCGATGGCCGGGGCGGTCGTCGCCGCGCTGCCGCCGATCCTGGTGTTCTACGCGCTGCAGCGCTATTTCATCCAGGGCATTTCGATGACCGGGCTGAAGGGCTGAGCGCGCTCAGGCAAACCCATCGAGCTTTTCAGGGATGCCGGGCACGTAGTAATGCCGCAGGTTCATGTAATGAGCTAGCGATTCGGCGGGCGGCTCGTACTCCGGCGGGATGGGTCGCTGCGAAAACGTCTGGAAATAGAGCAGGCACGCGTCGCGCCACCAGCGCGCCTCTTTTTCCTGGATGGCGAGCAGCGCCCGCACGTGCTCGAAGCGCGCCCGGTCGACATACGCGGCCAGCGCGTCCCACGTTTCGATCATCTGCCCCACCTGGGCGACCCCCAGGTTGTACCGGTAGCACAGCTCGTCCCACAGCGTTCGCCCGGACGCCATGACGTGGTCCCACGGAACGTGATGGAACCACAGCAGCAGCGCCTCCGGGCACGCCTCCCGATCGGCGACCAGCTCGCGGAACGGCGAGCAGTACTGGCTGGCGGCATCGCTGCCGCCCGGCGTGCGGTCGAAACCGAGGCCCACCCTGTCCGCGCGGTGGTAGTAGGGCGAGGTCCAGTCGGGGCGACCGCCCGTCACCCACGGGCCGGGGCCGTAGTGGTGATCCCACGCCATGATGTGGTGCAGCCCCAGCGGAGTCATGTAGTTGACCACCGCCTCGCGCGACTCGATCATCATCGCTTTGGCGGGCTCGACGAAGCGCGTGTCGTTGGTGAACGTCATGCGCAGCCAGTCGTCCGCGATTGCCTCGGGCGAGAGCGCGTGATCCCAGGCCAGCCGCCCGAACGCGAACCAGTTCGCCGCCGCGAACGGGTGCCCGCACCAGTTGCGATCGGTCCCGGTGTTCGCCACCCCGGCCATGCCCGACAGGGCGTGACCGTCGAGGCTGCCGTCCACCACGCGCGACACGAGCGACCCCGGTCCCTGGCAGTACGTGTCCGCGTCGAGCGTCTCTTTGAACAGCGGGGCCAGGTAGACCAGGTGCGTGGCGCACCCCAGGTACTCCTGCGTGATCTGCACTTCGAGCATCAGCGGCGTGCGGGGCATCGCGCCAAACAGCGGGTGAAACGGCTCGCGCGGCTGGAAATCGATCGGCCCGTTCTTGACCTGGAGCAGGACGTTGTCACGAAACGCGCCGTCCTGCGGCACCAGGTCGTTATACGCCTGCTTGTGGCGATCTTCCTCGACGGCGGCATCGTAGACGAACGCCCGCCAGATCACGACTCCGCCAAACGGGGCGAGCGCGTCCGCCAGCACGTTCGCGCCTTCGCTGTGCGAGCGCCCGTAGTCGTGCGGGCCGGGCTGGCCCTCGGAATTCGCCTTGACGACGAACCCGCCAAAGTCCGGGATGACGTCGTAGATCTCCCGCGCTTTGGCCCGCCACCACGCCGCCACGTCCGGATCGAGCGGGTCGGCGGTCGGCAGGCCGCCCAGGTCGATGGGCGCGGTAAAACGTGCCGTGAGGTAGACGCGGATGCCATACGGGCGAAAGACCCCGGCGAGCGCCGCAGCCTTGAGCAGGTACTGACGCGTGAGCACCAGCGCATTCGCGTTGACGTTGGTGATCGACGCGCCATTGATCCCGATCGACGCGTTGGCGCGCGCGTAGTCCGTGTAGCGCGGCGCGACGTAATCCGGCAGCTTGTGCCAGTCCCACAGCGAAAAACCGGCGTACCCGCGCTCGATGGTGCCGTCCAGGTTGTCCCAGTGGTTGAGCATGCGGAGCCTGATCCGGGGCGCGCTGGCGATGTCCAGGCCAGCAAGCAGCGTGTGCGTCTGCACCAGCCGCAGGAAATGAAACGCGCCGTACAGCGCCCCGACGCTCGTGTTGGCGGCGATGGCGATGACGTCCCTGCCCCGGAGCGTCGTGCTGCGCAGGACGTACCCCTCGTCGCCAACCGCCGCGAGCTCGCGGTCGAGGTGCAGCTCCGCGATCGGGGGCGTGTGCTCCGGCGTGCCGATCACCAGCGCGCCGCCGGGCCGGTCGAGGCCGTCCGTCACGGGGATCGAGACGCCGAGCAGCTTGCCCAGCGCCGAGGCAAGCTCGTCTTGCGCGACCTGCAGGGTGGGCGTGGCCGGGCGGCTGACGATCTGGGCCAGCGCCGCCCGGTAGGCGTCGCGCAGGCGCGGGTCAGCGACGGGCGCGTAACGCAGCCAAAGCGCGTACCCGTCCGCATCGGGCCGTTGGTTTGCTAAGTGATCATTCATGGCTCGTTCGTCTTCTGGCTGAAGTGCCGTAGAAAAATCCCGCACCCCTTGCCCCGCTTCACTCGTGCGGTCTGCCTGCGCGTATCATAGCATGAGACGATTGGCCGCGACACCACACGGCCCAACGCAGTGCCCGCTGAGGCTACATCTGCCCGGACGCGTCAGGATGGAGCGTGCGATCGCGGCGTGACCCCGCCGGGCACAAGCACCGAGAAGCCGAGTCACTTGACCTGGATCTAAAAAACTGATACGATGATCATGTAACTAATTACGTAACCGTTTACACGGCCACCGGAAACATCTGCCAGACGAGTTTTTTGGGGGACCTTTCCATGGTTTCCGTGTCCGAAAATACGCCTTTACTCCGCGTCGAAGACATCACCAAATCGTTCGGCGCCGTGCAGGCCCTGCGCGGGATCACCTTCGACCTCGTGCGCGGCACGGTGATGGCCCTGGTCGGCGATAACGGGGCCGGCAAATCCACCCTGGCGAAAATTCTCTCCGGCGTTCACCCGCCCACCAGCGGGCAGTTCTATTTGAACGGCCAGATCTGCCGGTTCGACCGGCCCGCCGCCGCGCTGGCCGCGGGCATCGAAACCGTGTACCAAAACCTCGCGCTCATCGAGGAACTCGACGTGGCCGACAACGTCTACCTGGGCCGCGAAACCACGCGCGGCGGGGCCATCGGTCGGCTGCTCGGCATCCTCGACCGCCCGGCCATGCGCCAGCACACCGCCAAAGCGCTCAGCCAGCTCCACATCAAGATCCCGGCCCCCACCCTGGCCGTCCGCAAGATGAGCGGCGGGCAGCGCCAGGCGGTCGCCATCGGGCGCGCGCTGACGTGGGGCCGCGAGCTGTTCATCCTCGACGAGCCGACCGCCGCGCTGGGCGTGGACGAAACCGAGCAGGTGCTGCGCATGATCGAGCGCCTGCGCGAGGAGCACGGCCTGACGTTCATCATCATCAGCCACAACATGCAGGATGTCTACCGCATCGCGGACACGATCGTCGTGCTGCGCCAGGGTCGGCACGTCGCGACGCTCGCCAAAAACGACACGACGCCCGAGGAAATCGTCGCCTACATCACCGGCGCAAAAGAATAAGACCTATGGCAAACATCAAACAGGTTGCAGAAAAGGCCGAGGTTTCGGTCGCCACCGTCTCGCGGGTGATCAACGGCTCCGGCTACGTCAGCCCCGAGCTGCAAGCGCGCGTCTTCAACGCCATGCGCGAGCTGAACTACGAGCTCAACGCGCCGGCCCGCAGCCTCCGCAGCCAGGAAACGCGCATCGTCGGCGTGCTGGTCCCCCAGCTCGACCACCCGTTTTTCAGCGCGCTCAGCTTCGCGATCGAGCGGACGTTCGCCGCCCAGGGCTACAACGTCTTCATCTGCAGCGCCGAAGAAAACGCCGCCAAGGAAGAAGACTACACGCTGATGATGCTCCGCCAGCGCGTGGACGGGGTCATCGTCGGCCCGACGGGGTACAGCGAAACGAACTTGAAGCGGCTCATCGAGCAGCACATCCCGGTCGTCCTGGTCGACCGTGACTTCCCGGATCTCGAAGTCAACCGCGTGGTCATCAACAACTTCCAGGGAGGATACGACGGCGCGCGCCACCTGCTGGAGCTGGGGCACGAGCATGTCGGGGTCATCGGCGCCCACGAATACAGCGGCGCCAGGGCCCAGCGTACGAAAGGTATATTGAAAGCCTTCGCCGATTTGCTGCCCGGCACCACGCCGACACTCGTGCTGACCGACCAGTTGCAGCAGTTCGCGCAGGCCTACGAGAGTACGACATATCTCATCCAGGAAAACCCGCGCCTCACGGCGATCTTCGCGCTGACCGACGTGCTGGCCGTTGGCGCGCTGCGGGCCGCGAGCGAGCTGGGGCTGCGCGTCCCCGCCGATCTCTCGATCGTCGGCTTCGACGACATCGCGCTCGCCTCCTTCGTCGTCCCGCCGCTGACCACCGTGGCGCAGCCCATCGCCGCGATCGGCGAGACCGCCGCGCACATCCTGCTGCGCCGCATGGTCGACTCGAGCCAGCCGGTCGAAACGATCACGTTCGATACCAAACTCGTCGTCCGAGAATCAACCGCTCCGCCGCCCAAAGACTAGGAGCCTGCCATGTCCGAGAATGCGACGCCGTCGCTGCTGCCCTCCCCCACCAATCGAGTCCTGGAATTCATTGCGCGCTACGGAATCATCTTCGTGCTGGTCATCATGGTCGTCGCGCTGTCGATCCTCACGCCGAGCCTGCGCGGGGAGCAGTACTTCCTGACCAAGCGCAACCTCCTGCAGGTGGCGCTGCAAGCGTCGATCAACAGCGTGATCGCCGTCGGGATGACCTTCATCATCACCAGCGGCGGGATCGACCTCTCGGTCGGGTCGATGGCCGGGTTTGCCGGCGTGGTGACGGCGATTGCCCTGCGCGATTACGGCGTGGGCTACCTCGGCGGGTTCCTGGTGGCGGTGGGCGCGGGCACGGCCTGCGGCCTGTTCAACGGGCTGCTCATCACGCGCGCTAACCTGCGCCCGTTCATCGCCACGTTGGGCACGATGGGCATCTTCAGAGGGCTGGCGCTGGTCGCCAGCGACGGGCGCCCCATCTACGGCTTCAACCGCCGCTTCATAGACACGTTTTCCGGCGAAACGTTTTTCGACATCCCCAAGCCGGTGATCGTGGCGGCACTGGTGGCGGTGGGCGGCTGGCTGATTCTCACCCAGACCCGCTTCGGAAAATACACCATCGCCATCGGCGGCAACGAGGAAACGACCGGGCTGGCCGGGATCCCCATCCAGCGCTACAAGCTGGGGATTTACGCGCTGGGCGGCTTCCTGACCGGCACGGCAGCCGCGCTGCTCACGGCGCGCCTCAGCTCCGCCGATCCCATCGCCGGCAACCTGTTCGAGCTGGACGCCATCGCGGCCACGGTCATGGGCGGGACGAGCCTGACCGGCGGCGAAGGGACCATCCTGGGGACGGTGGTTGGCGCGCTGATCATCAGCCTGGTCCGCAACGGCATGAACATTTTGAACGTGCAGAGCTTCTGGCAGCAGTTCGTGATCGGGTCGGTCATCATCCTGGCCGTCATGCTCGATCAGTGGCGCAAGAAACAGGTCCGCCCGCAGTAGGTGCGCGGGCCGCCCGCCTGACAGGAACGATTTCCCGGTCGAAAAGGAGGTGGTCGCCAGCGACAAACCCGTCCCGCAAGAATGAGATCGTTTCGACCAAATTACTACAGGAGGCAACACCATGTCGCGGTTACACTCACCTTATAGACTCCTTAGCTCCCTGCTCATTGTCGTGATGCTCGTTGGCGCGCTGGGCATGGGCGCCACGGCGGCCCAGTCCGCCCGCCAGGACACGCTGCGCTTCGGCGTGATCATCAAGACGGAGGCCAACGAGTTCTGGCAGGCGATGGCCGATGGCTACCGCTTCGCCGCCGAACGGTACGGCGTCGAAGTCGAGATCGGGTCCGTCGCCACCGAAGCCGACACCACGCAGCAGTTGGCGCTGCTGGAGTCGTATCTCGAGCGCGGGTTCGACGCGCTGCTCGTGTCCCCCATCACGCCCACCAACCTGAACTCGGCGCTGGCGCAGGCCACCGAGCTGGGCATCCCGATCATCAACGTCGACGAGCTGATCCCCACCGACGCCGCCCGCGAAGCCGGGATCGACATCGAGATGCGCATCGCGTCGAACAACTACATGGCCGGGCAGCTCGCCGGGCGCTACGTGCTCGATCACGTGGAGCCGGGCGCGCAGGTCGCGATCATCGAGGGATTGGCGGGCAACGTCTCCGGACAGGATCGCCGTGACGGCTTCTTCGACACCGTCAACGAGACGCTCGACGTCGTCGCCAGCCAGCCCGCCGACTGGGACCGCTCGAAAGCGCTGGACGTGGCGACCAACGTCCTGCAAGCCAACCCGGACGTCAAGGCGATCTACTGCGCGAACGATACGATGGCCCTGGGCGCGCTGCAAGCCGTGCGCGCCGCCGGGCTGGAGGGCGAGGTGATCATCCTCGGCACCGACGCCATCCCCGAAGCGCTCGACGCCGTGCGCGAGGGCGGCATGGCGGGCACCGTCGCCCAGTTCCCGTTCGAGGTCGGCGTGCTGGCGGTCGAAAACGCCATCAAGCTGGCCGAAGGCCGCCCGATCCCGACGCGCATCGACGCGCCGATCAAGCTGCTGACCGCCGCGGACCTGGACAAGCCCGTCCAGCCGGTGCCCGACCCGGCCATCCCCGACTACCGCTTCGGCGCCATCATCAAGACGGAGGCCAACGAGTTCTGGCAGGCGATGGCCCAGGGCTACCGCGACGCGGCTGAACGCTACGGCGTCACGATCGAGGTGGGCTCGGTCGCCACCGAAGCCGACACGTCGCAGCAGTTGGCCCTGGTCGAGTCCTACATCGACCTGGGGTACGACGCGCTGTTCGTCTCGCCGATCGCCCCGACCAACCTGAACTCGGCGCTGGCGCAGGCCACCGAGCAGGGCATCCCCGTCTTCAACGTCGACGAGCTGATCCCCGCCGACGCCGCCCGCGAAGCCGGGATCGACATCGCCATGACGATCGCATCGAACAACTACATGGCCGGGCAGCTTGCCGGGCAGTACGTGCTCGATCACGTGGAGCCGGGCGCCCAGGTCGCGATCATCGAGGGCATCGCGGGCAACGTCTCTGGCCAGGATCGCCGTGACGGCTTCTTCGATACCGTCAACGAAACGCTCGACGTCGTCGCCAGCCAGCCCGCCGACTGGGACCGCTCGAAAGCGCTGGACGTGGCGACCAACGTCCTGCAAGCCAACCCGGACGTCAAGGCGATCTACTGCGCGAACGATACGATGGCCCTGGGCGCGCTGCAAGCCGTGCGCGCCGCCGGGCTTGAGGGTGAGGTGATCATCCTCGGCACCGACGCCATCCCCGAAGCGCTCGACGCCGTGCGCGAAGGCGGCATGGCGGGCACCGTCGCCCAGTTCCCCTACGAGATGGCGTTCATCGTGGTCGAGAGCGGCATCAAATACATGGAAGGGCGCCCGATCCCGGCGCACTTCGACGCGCCGATCAAGCTGCTGACCGCCGAAGACCTGGAGTAGGATTCACACCGTCCGTTACCGGGCCGGGGAGCCCACGCGGTTTCCCGGCCCCTCGTGACTCGTGGGTGGGCCGGGAAGCCAACCTGGGGAGGACCGGGAGAGTCCATGCGCCGCATGCAAGCCGCCATATTCGACCTGGACGGGCTGATCGTCGACAGCGAGCCGCTCCAACTGCGCGCGATCAATCGCGCGCTGGCGCCGGTGGGCATCGCGCTCACCGAGGCGGACTGGATGCAGCGGGTCGGCCACAAGTCGATCGAGACGATCCGGCTGTTGAAGGCGCGGCACGGCTTCGACGCCGACCCGGACGCGATCGAGCAGGCGAAACTAACTGCGTACCGGCAGCTCATCCGCCAGGACGGCGCGCTGGCGCTCATGCCGGGCGTCCACGAGGCGATCCGCGCCTGCCAGGGTGTAGGGCTCAAGCTCGCCATCGCCTCGTCGTCGGTGCGCGCCGACATCGACGCCATCCTGAGCGCGTTCGGGCTGGGGCAGCACTTCGCGACCGTCGTCGCCGGGGACGAAGTCGCCAGGGGCAAGCCGGACCCGGCCATCTTCCTGGCAGCGGCGGAACGTCTGGCGGTGGACCCGGCGGTCTGCCTGGCCCTCGAAGATGCGCCGAGCGGGATCGCGGCGGCGAATGCGGCGGGCATGGCCAGCATCGCGATACCGAACCGCTTCACGCGGCACCAGAATTTCGACGATGCGCGGGCCGTCCTCGATTCGCTGTTCGATTTTGCGCAGAAGCTGGATACGCTCGTTTCGGGCGAGGCGTGATCCCATGCGATGGCCGGGCCGCCGTGCCGCGAGCGCCACGCGAATCCAGATGATGACGAACGTTGCAGGTCCTGAAAACGTGGCTTTAACCAAACCAAAAGGAGCAATCGACATGCCTCGTTACGGTTCACATGCGTTTGTATGGATCGGTGATTGGACGACCGAAAGCGGCAACCACGCGATCCGCCAGACCGGCGCCGCCGGGTTCGATTTCATTGAGATCCCGCTGTTGAAGCCCGAAGAGTTCGACGCCGCTTCGCACAAGCAGGCGCTCCGCGAGGCGGGCATCGAGGGCGTCGCCTCGCTCGTCCTGCCGAAAGACTCGCACCTGCCCGCCCAGCCGGAACGCGCCAAAGCGTTCCTGCTCCGCGCCCTGGACAAGCTGGAGGAGATGGGCGGCACCTTCCTGGGCGGGTGCATCGGGTACTCGCTGGGCACGCTGACCGGGAAGCCGCCGCAGCCCGGCGAGCGCGAAGCCGTGATCGACGTGCTGGGCGAGGTGGCCGCCGACGCCAAGCGGCGCGGCATCACGCTGGCGCTGGAGGCGTGCAACCGCTACGAAACGTATCTCTACAACTCGCTGGCCGACACGCGCGACACCATCCGGGCCACCGGCGCGGACAACCTGCTGCTGCACGCCGACACCTACCACATGAACATCGAAGAGGAAGGCTACTACCAGCCGATCGTGGACGCCGCCGACGTGTTGGGTTACATCCACATGAGCGAAAGCCACCGCGGCCTGGTAGGGTCCGGCACCATCGACTGGGACGAGGTCTTCCGCGGGCTGGTCGACGCTCACTACACCGGGCCGCTGGTCCTGGAGTCGTTCGCGGCCATCAATCCCGACCTGGCGGCGGCCACCTGCCTGTGGCGCCCCCCGAACGAATCGCCGGAGGTGCTCGCCAGTGAGGGGCTCGCCTTCCTGAAGGCGCACGCCGCCAAGTACGGGCTGAGCTGAGGCCCGTGGCCATGATGTCTATTCGCGCGGGGCCGGCCAGGATTGGGCATCCGGCCCCTGGGGGGATCGGCTAGCTCCCCAACCCGTCGAGGAACGTCTCGACGATGCGCCGGAATTCGTCCGGCTGGTTCATGTTGACCAGGTGGGCCGCATCCTGGACCACGACCTTCTGAGCGCCGGGAATGTGCTCGCCCATGTAATCCGCCGCAACCCGCGTGTATAGCTCGTCGTGCACGCCCGCCACGACCAGGACGGGCAGCGCCAGCTCGGACAGCCGCTCCGCCGCCTGGGAGTCGATGTTCGGCAGGCGCTTTCCCAGCTTTTTGGCTTGGTGATCGAGCGCTTTGCGATTCATGTCGTGGGCGAGCTGTCGCATGACCGGGTCCACCTGGTCGGGCGTGCGACCGAATCCGTCGAACCAGATCTGCGTCTCCAGGTCGGCGACCAGGTCCAGGTCCCCGGCCTTGTAGGCTTCCTCGAGCTTCGTGAATATCGGCTCGATTTCCACGTCCAGGTCGAGCCCATTCGGCGCCGAGGCCACCATGATGAGCGCCTTCACGCGTGACGGGTACGTCAGGGTGAAATCCATCGCCAGCATGCCGCCCATCGAGCAGCCCATCAGGATCAGCGGCTGGTCGAACCCGAGATGGTCGAGCAGCGCGGTGAGGTCGGCCATATCGTTGAACTCGCCATCGACCGGCTCGGTGTTGCCGAACGCGCGCCGGTCGTAGCGCAGGACCCGGTACCGGTCCGCGAAATACGCGAATTCGTTGTTCCACTGGCGAACATCCGCCACGCCGGCATGGAGCATTACCAGGCCGGTGCCCTCGCCTGCCGTCTCGTAGTAAATCTGCGCGCCGTTGATCGCTGCATAACCGGATTGTTTGGTGAGTGCTGACATCGTGTCCTCTTCGTTAGCTGCGTGGATGTCTTCCACAGGTTGGTAAAATGGCCCCGTGGCACCCGGCCCCGGGCCAGCGCTTCCCCGGCTAATTGGCGACAGCCGGGCCTTCCAGGATGACAGGATCGAAACACCTGTTCTACAGGGTATAATCATGGCGTCAAAAAGTCAAGGGGGGGGGGAAACGGGCCATCCGCGGCGCCGCGGATGGCCGGTCACGGTGGGCCGGGCGGCGCGTGGTCCACCAGCCAGCGCCACACCAGCGCCATCGACTGGACGTCCGCCCGCTGGTAGAGGCACGCGCGGGCCAGGGCCTCCAGGCTGCCGGTGTCGAGCCAGTGCCGGTAATCCAGGTACGCGGCAAACCAGTCCTGGTAGCCCGGCCACGCGAAGCCCAGGTGCGTGGACACCGGCTTGATGGACATGCTTTTCAGCGGCAGGCTGACCACCCGCTTGAGCGTGGCGTTGAGGTCGTGCAGGCGGGGCATGAGCTGCGGCGTCACGTGGGCCGGGGCAGACCCGCGCAGAATGGCCGCGTCGTACCCCGACCAGTGGAAGATCGGGCGGTCGTCCTCGCCCACCGCCCCGGCGAAGACCTCCCAGGCGGCGTCACTGTCCGGCGCCAGGATGACGGTCTGCCCGTCGGGGAGCGCCAGCGTTTCGGGGAGCTGCACCGGCGCGACCAGCGCGATGAGCGTCTGCCCGTCGCCGTCGCACCAGCCCATGCACCAGGGGACCGTCCGCCCGCGGACCTCCCACGTCTCCAGGTCGAACATCCAGCCCGGCTGGCGGCACACCTCCGGCAGCGCGTCCAGCCACACGGGGCGGTTTTCCAGCCACGCCTGGGCGTTGGCGCGGATGCGCGGCGCGGTCTTGGGGCCGATCCCCTTGATCGCCTGAAGCGCGTCCGGCGAGCGAGCGACGACGTCCTCCAGGCGCCGGATGCCCGCCGCCTCCAGGTTGGCGCGGGTGGTCCGCGAAACGCCGTACAGCAGATCGATGCGCCGCTCGCGCCGGGCGATGCCCTGGCAGGACGCGAGCCAGTGACAGGTCGCGCAGTGCGGCTCGATGCGGACGGGCGGCTCCGGCGCGGAGGTGAGCAGGTGCGTCGCGCGCAGCGCTGCCGCCATCAGCCGGTCTTCGTCGTAGTCGTGAGCCAGCCGCCAGCGCGGGCGCCCCAGATCGTCGGCGCCCAGCCACAGCTCGGCGGGCGGGGCCGCGCCCTGGATCAGGCTCAGCAGCCAGACGTAGAGATCGAGCTGCAGCCAGTCGGCGTCCTCGAGGTGATTCCGCTGTTTGATCTCGACCGGCGAATAGACGGGCTCGCCGTCGTGCCAGACGCGCACGAGCCGGTCCACCCGCCCGCGCAGCGTGTAGACGGCGTCGGTCAGGTCGAGCGGGGTCCGGGCCTCCAGGCACGCGCCGAGGATGCCGGAGACGCCGCGCCGCATCAGGTCGCGCGTGACGGCGACGCCCTCCTCCCACGAGGCGATAGCCACCGGCTCGATCTCCGGCGCGGTGGCCGCGTGGATGGCCGCCTCGTGCTGGCTGCCCAGCGCGTACAGGCGCAGCGCCTCGGGCGCGGGCGGGTCGCGCAGCGCGGAATCGGCGTGAGCGTCCAGCCACACGCGCCGCTCGCACATCAGCGCGTGGCGGAGGGCCTGGGCGGTAATGGTCGCGTTGCCGGGCGAGTCTGCGGTCACGATTCGGATGCTCTCAGCGGGCTGACCGTCCATCTGTTCGATCGCCTCGACTATACTACGGAGTCGCGGAAATATCCCACCGGCGCCCGTTACCGGCGCTCCACCGACACGGTGACGACCGACTCGGCGTAACCGCCGCTCGAAAGCTGCACCAGGACGACGCCGTCCGCCGGCACGTCGAAATCCGCGGCGAGGCGCTCCACGCTGGACGGGTTGATCGTCAGCAGGACGTTTTCGCCCTGCGTCACGGTCACCATCGGCGTGTTCACGCCCTGGTCGACGTCGATCACCAGCCGGATCGTCTCGCCCGCCCTGCCGGTGAAGCTGAGCGTGCGATCGGCGTGCTTGACGCGCCGCGGCCCCTCGTCGAGCAGGCCCTCGGGGCTGCGCGCCAGCGACAGCGCGAACGCGGCGGAATCACCGGCAACCGTGGGCACGACCTCGACGATGATTGGCCCCGCCTGGTTGAGCAGATAACCGAGCATCTCCGGATCGAGGCCGCGCCCGGAATCGTCGTCGCACCCCAGCAGGCGCCAGGGCACGCCGCCATACAGGCACAGCGCGGTATCGGCGTCATCTTCCGCGACGACCTGGATATCGACGATGTCCCCAAACGCGCCGTCGAAGCGGTAATAGCGTGCGTGGTCCCCGGCGGCCAGCTCGCCCTCGACCGTTTCACCGTAGGCCAGCGGGACCGGGTCGATGCGGTCCAGCGCGAACGCGAAGGGCGCCGGCGCGAAATCCACGCGCTGGCTGCGCGCGATGATCCGGTACTCGCCATCGTCCGACAGGACGAGCGGGCCGATCTGCTGGACGCCGCCGAACACGCTGCCGGACCGGACGCTCCCTGTCATCTCAAGGTAGCCGCCCCGGTCCCCGACGCCCTCCAGGACCATGTAAGACCCAAAGCGCCAGGCGGTCAGGTTCGCGCGCACGACATCGCCCGCCGCGCCCTGAAAGGTGAACAGGCGGGCCGGCGCTTGCGGCGACATCTCGCCCTCGATGCGCTCGCCATACGCGACCGGCTGCGGAGCCAGGACGTCGAAGGTGAGCGTGTACGCGATCTCGCCGTGCCCTTCGTCAGGGTGCGTGACGTGGATCTCGTAGGCCGCGGTATCGGGCAGCGTGTGGACGAACGTCTCATCCACCCCGGCCACACCGCGCACCGAATAGCCCGCGTCGTTCGACAGGGACAGCGTCAGCGGCACCGGCTCGTTGGGCGAGGTGATCCAGAACGCGACGACCTGCCCGGCGCGCCCGGAAAACGTGTGACGCGCCAGGACCTGACCGGCGGCCAGCGTGCCGGAAACCGGTTCGCCGGGCGACAGCGGGAGCGGCCCGGCGGCGGTCGGCGCGGCAGCCTCCGGCGTGATCGGGGCGGGAGTCGGCTGGAACTGGACGGTTGGAAACGGCGACGGCGGGGGCGGCGTCGCGGAAAAGGTGGGCTGCGGCGTCAGCGGGACGGGAGTGGCGGTCGCCTGGGCCCCCGCGCTGCTCGCCACGGCGAACAGGGCCGGGAAGACCATCAGCGCCGCGACGAGCGCGACGGGCCGGAGTCGACTCAACATGGAACGTACCTCCTCGCAAAACCGGTCAAAAACACTGTTCGATTCGGGCCCCCCTCACGGGACCCAAACCGGGTTCTCCGCATCGGCGTTGGCGTAAGTCACCCGCCGCAGGCCGGTGCCGTCCGCCCGGATGACGTAGAGCTGTTGGTGCAGGTCCTCGTGGTTGGACGTAAACGCGATCCACTGCCCGCCCGGCGACCAGACGGGCGAATAACCAAACGCCTCGCCGGTCAGCAGATGACGCTCGCCGGTCCGGATGTGCAGGACGTGCAGCCGGTTGTAGCCGTCCTGCGCCGACGTGAAGACCAGCCGCGTGCCATCCGGCGAGAAGCCGGGCGAGTCGTCGCGGTAGGTGTTGGACGTCAGCCGCCGCAGCGCGCCGGTTTCGACGTCGAGCATGAACAGCTCGCTGGCGTCGTAGTCGACGCGCCGGTCGGACGGTTTCGCACCGAACGCCAGCCAGCGGCTGTTCGGCGACCAGGACAGCGTCGGATAGCGGCTCCAGAATTCGCCCAGCTCGGTGCGCTGCCAGGTGGTCGTGTCGAGCAGGCTGAGCTGCCACTTGCGCCCCGCCCGGTGCCGCCAGGACGCGACCCACCGCCCGTCCGGCGATCCCACCGACCGGTGAGCATCCAGCCCGCCGTAGCCGTTCAGGATGACCTCCTCGCCGGTGTCCAGGTGGACGACGCGCGCGACGCCCCAGGTCGTATACGCCAGCCGCCGGGCGTCTTCCGGCTGGATGGGCGGGCCGGGATTGACCGGCAGGCGGTCCAGGTCGCCGGTCGTCTCCAGGCCGGCGGCGGGTATCCAGCCGGGGCCACCGCGATCGGGCGGCCAGTCGACGTAATACCACGCGCGATCGGCGCTCACGGCCAGGATGGCGGTGCCCTGGTGCGGCCCGAACGTGGCGTAGGCCGGGAACGCCTCGCCGGGGCCGGAGCGGATCGCGACCGCCGCCGGGCCGGTCATGACGTGCGGATTGGGCGGGCGCGTCGGGGTGGCCGTAGCGAGCGGCGTCCGCTCGATCGTGATCGCCGCGCCCGTCGTTGGCGACGCCGGGCCGGTGGACGGCGGCAGCGTCGGCGCCGGGTAATCGTTCATGTAATGTTCCAGCGCCAGCGGCAGCGGCCCGGACCGCATGAACGCCGCCAGCAGGCGCGCCTCGTGATAGCTCAGGCCGGATACCGTCTGGCTCCCCACCCCGATGATGCCGATCACAACGTCGTCGAGCGCGACGAGCAGGGCCGCGCCGGGGTGCTCCCCGGCGAACGCCGCTTTGGCGGCCTGGGCGTCCGGCTTCAGCCGGAAGGTGACCGCCCACCACTCGCCCTCGACCGGCTGGACGCTGGCCGCCTCGAAGACGTCACCCGCCAGAACCACCTCGTACGCGCCGGGATCGATCGTCTGGCCGAGCAGGCTGGCGCGGAAGGACGGGCCGGTGTGTTCGCCGGCGTGCAGGAACTGGATCAGCCCCGGCTGGCGAAAGGACGCGATCGCCAGGTCGAGATCGAGCGGGAACGGCATCTCGACCATGATGTGATTCTCGCCGGATACGGTCACGCGCGGTCGTTCCACGTCCAGCGCGCGCAGGCGCGTCTCGATGACCGCGACCGCGCCGTGCAGCGCCTGAGGATCGACCGCGGGCCGCAGGAAGCTCAGCACGACGCCGGCGGCGGGGATCGGCGTGCCTTCGGGGGTGACGGCGGCGGGCGGGCTCGTCGCCTGGAGCGTCACCGTCGGCACCGAAAAGGTCGCGGTGGGGGACGTGGCCGCCGCCAGCGGTCCGGCGACCATCGCCAGCGCGGCGATCCCACATGCGAGCAAAGCCCATAGGAAACATCTGGGAGTCATATATTCCTCTCGCATTCTTCATCAACGTTTTTTCCAGTATAGGGCACACCACGCCGGGGCCGGGCGCGCGTCAGGCGAGCGGTGGCGAATCATCGCTGAGCCGGATTGCCAGCGAGCGCGCCTTGATCCATAGTGATCAAAATGCGGGCAAGCAAACCGGACGGAGGGCGAGCATGATCAGGTTGAATCGACGGCGGGCGCTGATCGGGGCGGCGGTGATCCTGCTCGCGCTGGTGCTGGGCGGCGTGGCAGTCGTCCTGATCGACCGGCCCAAACCGGACGCGGAGCGCGCCCCCGGCGGGGTGCTGGCCCTCTCGCTGGAAGGCGACCCGCTGAACCGGCTCACCCTGCCGGATGGCGCCATCGAGCCGGTCCCGCTGCGCGCGGCGGACGGCACGTTGTCGAACGCGTGGTGGGTGACACGCGCGCGCGACGGCTCGCGGATCGCGTTCCTCAGTACTGCGGATCGTGTCACGCGGGTCTACGTGGCGAACCCAGACGGCACCGGCGCGCGCCCGGTCAGCAGCGGCCCGCGCGACAGCCAGCCCGCCATCGCGCCCGATGGCTCGCAGGTTGTCTTCATGCGCTCGCGCGATTTCTTCTCGGCGCTGTTCATCACCGACGCGGAAACGGGCGAGGAGCGCCAGCTCACCGAGTACACCAACGACCTCGAACCCGACTGGTCGCCGGACGGGACGCGCATCGTCTTCACCACCTCGCGCGACGGGTTTCAGGAGCTGTACACGATGGCGCCGGATGGGACGGACGTGCGGCGGTTGACCGAAAACGAGGGACTGAACGACCTGCGCGCCCGGTTCTCGCCGGATGGATCGCAGATCGCCTACATGACGAACTACGCCGTCAACGACGGATCGGGCGAGATCTGGGTGATGGACGCGGATGGGAGCAACCAGCGCCGCCTGACCGATAACACGCTGGACGATGGCCCGCCGGTCTGGTCGCCGGATGGGCGCTATCTCGCGTTCTCGGCGGGCACCCTTCCCCCCGATATCCGGCGTGCCCTGTATGTGTATGACCTGGAAGCGGACCGGCTGGCCCGGCTGACGCCGGACGACGGCGGCGCGTATTTCCCGCTGTGGTCGCCGGACAGCGAGTGGATCGCCTTCATCACCCGCCACGACGACAACACCCGGACGATCGACGTCATCCGGCGCGACGGATCGGGCGCGCGCACCGTGCTGGAACGCAGCGGTGAACTCTTCTTCTGGCTGCCCTGACCCGGCTCAACCCATCAGCCCGGATACCACACGATGCGCGGATCGTCCTCGGCGCGCTGGTAATCCCAGGCCAGATCAATCAGCTTCGCGAGATCGACTTCGGGCCGCCAGCCGAGCAGGAACCGGGCCTTCGCGTTGTCCAGCCACGTCGAGTGGTACGGCGTGCGGATGGGCACGGTCGGCAGGCCGCGCGTCTCCGCCAGATAGGCGCCCATGGCTTCGTAATCGACCGGTTCGTTCATGCAGATGTTGAACGTCTGCTGGCGGGCCGCCGGGTGATCGATCGCGATCAGGATCGCGCTGACCAGGTCCTCGACGTGCACGAAATTGCGCTTGACCGGCACGCCCTCGGCGTCGAGCATCACGGGGATCGTCCCGCTGCGCTGGTAGTCGTCGGCCTGCTCCGCCCCCACCAGGTCGCGCCAGCGCGGCCCGCCGAAGACGTCCTCGCCAAACGAGAGATGGTACCTGAAGTCGTCCTTCTCCATGATCCAGGGCGCGCGCAGGCAGCAGCCGTTGAGATCGTACTGGACGTAATACTGCTCGAGCATCACCTCTTCGAGCACTTTGGCGAGCGAGTAACAGCCCGGATAGGGCGTGTAGGGGTGTTCCTCGGTGACGGGGATCGCCTTGGGGTAGAACATGTGCCCCACCGTGTTATCCCCGCCGAGCAGGATGAACTGCTCGAACGCCGGGTTCTCGCGGCAGTTCTCCAACAGCCAGAACATCCCCTTGGTCGAGACGTCGATCACCGTGTCGGGCGTCTCCTTGACGGTCGCCAGGTGCAGCACGTGCGTCACGTCCTGCAAGGCGCGATCGACGACCGCGCGATCCTGGATGGCGCCCTGCACGATCTCCAGGCGTTCTTGCGGCGGCAGGACGCGGTTGTGGCACAGCGCGCGCACCGTGAAATCGGCGAAGGCAGGGTCCTCTAGAATGCGCCGGACGAACACGCGGCCCACTTTGCCGGTCGCGCCCGTGACCAGTATGCGCTTGCTCATGATCGCCCCCCTGCCCCCTGGCGGTGCTCCGGATACAGCGCAAGAATGCTCGCTTCGTTCGCCTCGCAGATGCCGCGCTCGGTGATCAGGCCGGTGACCAGCCGGGCAGGCGTCACGTCGAAGGCGTAGTTGCGGGCCGGGCTGTCCTGCGGCGTGAGCTGCACCTGCACGACCTCGCCCTGGTACAGCCCCTGGATGTGCGTGACCTCGTCCGGGTTGCGCTCCTCGATCGGGATCTCCTTCACGCCGTCGCGCGTCACCCAGTCGAAGGTCGAGGACGGCAGCGCCACGTAGAACGGCACCTGGTTGTCCCGCGCGGCCAGCGCTTTGAGGTAGGTGCCGATCTTGTTCGCCACGTCGCCGGTGTGGGTCGTGCGGTCGGTGCCGGTGATCACCAAGTCGACCATGCCGTGCTGCATCAGGTGGCCGCCGACGTTGTCCGCGATGACCGCGTGCGGGACGCCGTGCTGGCCCAGCTCCCAGGCGGTGAGCTGCGCGCCCTGGTTGCGCGGGCGCGTCTCGTCCACCCAGACGTGGACCGGAATGCCCCGGTCGTGGGCGGCGTAGATCGGCGCCGTCGCGGTGCCGTAGTCGACGAACGCGAGCCAGCCCGCGTTACAGTGCGTCAGGATATTCACCGGCTCGCCGCCCTTGCGCGCGCTGATCTCCTCGATCAACGCCACGCCGTGCTCGCCGATGCGGCGGCAGAAATCCGCGTCTTCGTCGGCAATCGCGATGGCGGTCCGGCGCGCGATCTCGATCATCTCCGGGATCGTGTCCCCGGCGCGGATCGCGTCGAGCTGCCGCGCGACCGCCCACTCCAGGTTGATGGCGGTGGGGCGCGTCGCCTTGAGGGTTTCGCCGTCGGCTTCCAGCGCGGCCAGGAACGCCTCGCGGCTTCCGGTGGGCGCGTTCAGCGCGGCGATGTACATCCCGTAGCCCGCCGTCGCGCCAATCAAGCCCGCGCCGCGCACCAGCATGTCGCGGATGGCGACAGCCACCTCGTCCACCGTGGTCAGGTCGACGATCTCGAACCGGTGCGGCAGCACCTGCTGATTGATGATCTGGACGACGCGCGGATCGTCCGGCTTGATCCAGATGGTGCGGTAGTGTTGGCCGTTTACAAGCATGGCGGTGATTCATCCTTTCCAGGGATAGGTGGGCTTGCAGGCGGTCGCCAGCTCGACCAGTTCCTCGATGGTCGTGATCTGCGCGCGGTTCATGAGCAGCGCTTGCGCGATGTTCAGGGCCAGGCTGCCGGCGATGGCGCGCTCGTCCGGGTCCTCGATGCCGCGAATGTCCTCGACGCCGGCCAGACCGATCACGCGGCGCATCATCTTGCAGGCGCCCAGGCCCGCCGTGTCTTGCAGCACACGCAGCATGTAGTCGTCCTGGTACCCCTTGGGCATGTTGATCGGATCGACGTGATCCCACACGTGGCGCTGGAACTCGCGCACGAACACGTGCCACACGTCGATGACCGTGTTCACCAGGTACCGGCGGAAGTCGGCGCGCTGGTCGGGATCGGGCATGCGGACCTCGTGCGAGGCGTAGTTCAGGAACAGGTTGCCGATGACCGCGCCGACGTCGAACCCCATCGGGCCGTAGAACGCGAATTCCGGGTCGATGACGTAGGTTTCCGTCTGGTTGATCATGATGCTGCCCGTGTGCAGGTCGCCGTGAATCAGCGCCTGGGCGTGCGTCATGAACTTCTCCTTCATCTTGGCGACTTCGACGCGCAGCGCCTCGTCGGCTTGCAGCGCCAGCACCTGCGGCTCCAGTTCTTTGTGGAACAGGTTCCGCTCCGTCGGGCGGTACGGCTCGGTGAAGATCAGGTCCTCGGTGATCTTGCACAGCTCCGGGTTGATGAACTGGGCGACCATCTCCTTCTTGGTGCGATAGTCGAGCACCAGGTCGGACGTTTCGCCGAGCGTCTTCGCCAGGAACAGCCCGATGTGCTCGGCAAAGTGCGGGTACTCGATCCCCTGGATCAATCCCTTGCGCATGATGACGTGATGGTTCAGGTTCCTCATGGCGAAGAGGTACATATCCGGATCGTAGAGGTAGACGCGCGGCGTGTGCCGGGGCACCAGCCTGTATTCGAGCTGCAGCGCCTCGGCCTCGATGCGCGCCCGGTCCACCGGCAGCGGCCAGTCGCCGCCGACCAGCCGCAGATAGGGCAGCGCCTGCTTGATCACCACCGTCCGCTCGGGCTCGTTGGTCGCCCATACTTTGAACACGAGGTTCAGGTTGCCGTCGCCCACCTCTTCGGCAGTCAGGTCCTCGCCGGGGCGAAAGACCTCGTTCAGCTCGGGGCGCGACCGGACGTACTCGACAATCGTCGAGGGGTCCAGTGGCCGGTAGTTCGGGGAAATGTCTTCATTCATGCGTTTGTCTCCCAAAAGAGCATGGCAACCTCACGCTCTGCCGCGAGAGGTTGCCACCCAATCACATCACTATGTTGCCATGCCTGAGCCGTGAACCGACCACGCGGCCTATATCGTCCGGTCACGCTCAGCCGTTCCGGCAAAGACCGTGTTGATCAACAGCGCGACCAGCAGCACCGTCCCCGTGATGAACTCCTTGAGGTAGATGTCGATGCTGGGGATGTTGTCCAGGCCGTTGCGCAGCGTGCCGTAAATCAGCAAGCCAATGACCGTCTGCGGCATGCCGCCGCGCCCGCCCATCAGCGACGTGCCGCCGAGCACGACCGCGCCGATCGTGTCGATCAGGAAGCTGTCGGTCGCGTCGGGCTGCGCGCTGTGCAGGCGTCCCATGCTGATGATCCCGGCCAGGCCCGCGCAGAACCCGGAGATCGTCATCACGACGACCAGGATCCGGTCGGTGTTCACGCCGGCCAGGCGCGCCGCGGACCGGTTCGCGCCGGTCATGTACGTGTAGCGGCCAAACCGGGTGTAGCGCAGGATCACGTAGCCGACAGCCAGCGTGACGATCGCCACGATGACGATCACCGGCAGTCCATCCGGCCCGCCGATGCGCTTGCTGCCCAGCGTCATCGACAGCTGGGACACCTTGGTGATGACGCGGCCCTTGCTGATGTAAGTCGTGAGCCCTCCCGCGATCAGCGACATGGCGAGGGTGGACATGAACGTCGGTATTCGAAAGCGCGCGCTAGCTACCCCGCTGACGAAGCCCATGAAGGTAGCGGCGCCGATCCCGGCCAGGCTCGGAATCGGCTCGGCGTAGCCCAGCTTGGAATAGAGGTGCGCCGAGATCATGGCCGACAGGGCCGCCACGGCGGCGATGCTGAGATCGATCTGGCCGAGCAAGAGCACGAACGTCATGCCGCTGGCGAAGATCGCCAGGGTAGAGACCTGCGTCAGGATGTTGCGAAGGTTGATGGGCCGCGAGAAGCTGTCCGACGCGAGGCTGAAAAAGACGAAGAGCGCGATCAGCGTCCAGACCTGTGCCAGCATGCTGAAGCGGCGCATCCACGGCGACGACGCCTGCAAGCCCCTGAAACGGTCGACGAATGAATTTATTCTTGGTTTGATGACGGAATTCATATCAGCCTCATCAATGCATCTTTATCCAGGTTCTTGTTTTCCATGCGGCCAACGATCTCACCACGGGCCATAACAATGACGCGGTTGGCGACCGCCAGGATCGTCTCAGGCTCGGACGACACGACGATGATGCCGAATCCCTGCTCGCCAAACCGCCGCAACAGCCCCAACACCTCGGTTTTCGCCCCGACATCCATGCCGCGCGTCGGCTCGCTCATGATGAATACCCTGGGCGGGAACGTCAGCCAGCGCGCGATGGCGACTTTCTGCTGGTTGCCCCCGCTGAGCTTGCCGACCGGGTTGTGAGGATCGGGCGGGATGACGTTGACCTGGGCGATGGTGGGCGCGGCAGCCGCCAATTCCTGGGCTTGTTGCGGAACGAAGCGCCCGATTCTTTCGAGGTGGGGCATGGTGATATTCTGATAGATGGGTTGGTCCAGCAGCAGGCTCTTGCGGCGCGATTCGATCGCGTACGCCAGCCCACGCCGGATCGCGTAGCGTGCCGAATGATTGGAGGGGAACGGCTCGCCATCGAGGATGATCGTGCCGCGATCGAGCTTGTAAAGGCCGAACAAGGCCCGTGCAACGTCGAAATGCCCGGCCCCGATGGCCCCGTAAATCCCCAGGATTTCCCCCTTACCCACCCGGAGGTTGATGTCCCTGAACTTGTCCGAGGTCAGGTCTTTGACTTCGAGAATCGTCTCCTCGTGCTCGCTTTCGGTGGTGATGGGCTGCGCCTGCCGGTCTACCTCGCGCCCCAGCATCAACGCGATCAGCCGGTCCAGCGTCGCCTCGTCCCGCGTCAGCGTGGCGACACTGCGCCCATTGCGCAGCACGGTGATTCGATCGGCGACGTGCAGCACTTCTTCGAGGAAGTGCGAAATGTAGATGATGCTGCGCTGCTGCTGGCGGAGCGTGTCCACCAGGGCCAAGAGCTGCCCGACCTCCGACGGCGACAGCGCCGAGGTCGGCTCGTCCATGATCAGCACGCGCGCGCCGGAGACGATCGTGCGGAGCACCTCGACCACCTGCTGCGTGCCGAGCGGGTACTGCTCGAGGGGGAGCCGGGCATCCAGCTCGAACCCCAGGTTGCTCAGCTCTTCCTCCGCGTCGCGATACATCCGCCTCCAGTCAATCGTGCCCAAACGCGTCGTCGGCTGGCGGCCCAGGAACAGGTTTTCGGCCAGCGACAACTCCGGGATGACGCTCAGTTCCTGGTGAATCATGCCGATGCCGTGGGCGAGCGCCTCGTGCGGAGAATTGAACCGCATCTGTTTGCCGTCCAGATAATAGGCGCCCTCATAGTCGGTGTAGATACCGGCCAGGATCCGCATCATCGTGCTCTTGCCCGCGCCGTTTTCGCCGACCAGGGCGTGCACTTCCCCTTCGCGCAAGTCGAAGTCGACGTGATCGAGAGCCTGGATTGAGCGGAAATTCTTCGAGACGTCCTTGAGTTCAATAATAGGCACAGTGCTCACAAGTGCGCCCTTTCAAACATGTGACTGAACCTCGCCCACGAGCGCGAGGTTCACGACATCATATTGCCAGGAACAGGCTCGCTTGCCTGTTCTGTCGAACCAGAAAGACCGTCGGCGGCGGGGGATCATGGTGATTGGCGCGGTCTTTCCTCGGCGAGAAGACAGAGGCGGCGGTCACCCCACCACCGCCTCGTTCGTTCGGCAAGGACTAGAAGAGGTACTGGGATGACGCCCACAGCAAGCCATCAGCCGCCGACATGCCATAGTTGCGCAGCTTCCACGGCTCCTCGGCCAGGTCGGGGTTGGTGTCGATGTCGGCGAAGATCGCCGGGCCATCCGCCAAGACGTAGAACGGAATCTCCTGGCGCGCCTGCTCCAGGCCGATCGAGGCGGCGTACGCGCCGGCCAGGACCGCCCAGCTATGGATGCGGCAGGCCGAGTTGCGCGCGGTGGCAACCAGACGACCATCGCGCACGGCTTCGATCGCCGGCGGCATCGCGTCCACACCACCGACCAGCACCTGGTCGGCCAGGCCCGCGTTCTCGACGATCTGCCGCGCGGCCAGCGCCATGTCGTCGTTGTCGGCGAAGATGGCCTTGAGATCGGGATGGCGGTTGAGGACGGTTTCCGTCAGGTCCGCCGCCTTCGTCACGTCCCAGTCGGCGGGCTGGTCGTCGACCACTTCGATATCCGGGTACTTGCTGACCAGGTTCCAGAAGCCCTGACCGCGCGCCTGCGCGCCGGTGTGGCCCGGCTGGCCGCCGATGTGCGAGATCTTGCCCGCGCCACCCATCATGTCGATCAGTTTCTGGACGACCGACTCGGCCATGAAGACGTTGTCGGGCGCGATGAAGGTGAGCACGCCCAGGTCGGGCAGGTCCTGCAGCGGGGCGATCAGCGTGTCCATGTCGATGATCGGCGTGCCGGCTGCGACCAGGGTCATGATCGGCTCGATCAACGCGCCAATCGAGTTGGGCTGCACGGCGACGAAGTCCCATTCCTGGGTGGAGAGCTGGTCGAACTTGGCGCGCTGGGCCGCCGGATCGAACTCACCGTCAAACCAGGTGATGTCGACGCCGAGAAGATCGGCCATCCAGCGGGCGGCCTCTTCACCCTGGGCGTTCCACGTGCCGGCCAGCCCGGCGCTCGACATGGCTGCCCGCAGCGGTTGGTCCTGCGCGTGGGCCCGGCGATATTCGATGAACGGCATGAGTTGGGCAAATGCAAAGCCCGAGCTGAGGAACATGCTGCTTCTAAGAAAATCGCGGCGGTTGAGTCTGCTAGACATAGTGGGGCTCCTTTTGAATAAGAACATTCGTTACACAACAATTTCCGGTGTTGGCCGCCGGAAGCCGATAAAACCGACACTCACTATAACTTGCAGGGCGATCGAAAAAAGCTGAAGGCTCCGTCTCCATCAACGTAAGAGCGGACTGACACTAACGCTCATTGTAGGACAGGACGGGCGTTTTGACAACCAGATGAGAGGGCTCCCAGAGCCTGAAGAACGCTGCCGGTCCCGGCGATCACGGGGTTGGGCGCAATCGGCTATAATGGGGGCGGCACCTTCTGCACGCCAGGACCGCCGGTCCCGGCGACAGCCATGCACAACGAGGACGAGAACCATGAGC
>Ga0334892_1000279_pt1 | contig 74181 bp, 78 predicted proteins | sample GraSluR3_MG_4_FD_207213 | JGI IMG/M metagenome (GOLD analysis project Ga0334892, IMG submission 207213) | Sludge microbial communities from methane-producing bioreactor in Wageningen University, Netherlands - Granular Sludge_15_04-R3 | ecosystem: Engineered > Bioreactor > Anaerobic >...
GCAAGGTATATCAAATTAGGATTGGAGAGCGGACTTTAATCTCTGAGGTTCCGAAGAAAGTTCGAGACCTAGAAGGAAAACTTGGGTTGAGTATATTCCCTACAGAGTGAGGAGTTAAGGTTTAAAGGGGGTGCCGGCTGGATAGACGGGCATTTCAGAGGTAAGCCGCCCGGAGACGGCGAAGATGAAATAAGCGCGCAAAAAAGGTCCCGAGTCTGAAGACTGCCCCATCATCGGAGCCGCAGAAGGCTCAAGATCCGCCGCCATCGACTGGATAAGACGCGGCTGCGGCCCCGGCCACCGTCGCCACACCCGGGGCAGATCTTCGTCTCCTCCAGGGGCTCGGTGCAGATAGCCCTTCTGACCAGGATCTTCCCTCCTCCTCCGCAGAGTTCGCAGTCCTCCTCCCCTGGGATGATGGTCACCTCCAAAACCCCGGCCTTTCCCTCCATCATCCCTCCCTCACCTTTCCTCATCCCTCTATCACCTTCCTCCATCCCACCATCACCCTTCCACCAGTCGACGTTTCTAAGGCCGCCGTCTCGACCTGATCCAGACGGCACCGGCGTAGAGGATCGGCGCCAGGAGGGCGTTCGATAAGATCGTCGGAAGCCCCACCTTCAGGAGGGACGGGGCGACGAAGGCGACGAGGCCGATCCTCCCGTCGGCTATCGCCTCGACTATCGCCGGACCACCGCGGGCCAGCTCTGGAAACGAGAGGATCCCGTAGTAGCTGGCGAGGACGAAGACGAAGAAGCTTGCGGCCGTCGCCATGACGACAGCGGCCGAGACCGCCACCGTCCGCAGAGAGCCGTCCTCACCCCTCAGTCTATCTGCGGCGATCTTGCAGGAGACGATACCCAACATGTGGGCAGGGACGTTGGCGAGGGGGAAGGGAGCGGCGGTGGCGGTGGCGAGGGCAAGGCCAGTGGCGAAGCCCACAATGGAAGCCTGCGAGAGGGACATCCTGATCAGAAGGACGATGAGGCAGTAGAAGGATATCGATATCCCGAACTGCAGCTCGCCGGTGATCGAGCCGGTGAACCTCATCAGGTAGTGGACCGACCAGGCGAGGGCTATCAGCAGGCCCGTAAGGGCGATCTCTTTTGAGTTCATATAAATCCTCAGTCCAGCAATACTGAAGAATATTATTTATATAGATCCCTTTTCGAGCGATTATCTGCAGGAGCCATCCTTCATACAGCCACTTTGATAGATCGGGCGGTTGTGGTCGGCTCAGGAACCGGCATCCTCTCTGAGATCAGGCCCTCAATGTGAAATTCTATCGCCTCTTTCATCCGCCCAGTCGTCTCTTCGGGGGTCTTTCCCGTAGCTATGACCCCGGGCAGATCGGGACAGTAGGCAGAGAAATTATCCCCTGCTTTCTCGATTATTATCGTGTACTCGGTCACCTTCTTCCGCCTCCTTCAGGCCGCTCTGCTTCAATATGCTATTTAAGGTTCCTTTTGCGACATCGTCGCTGAGGTTGCCGGAGACCGTTACAAGACCGTTCTTAAATGGATGCTTATACTGTCTATGGCTCCCTCTGATCCTCATGAGATGCCATCCGTCTTTTTCGAAGAGCTTGATTATATCTCTCACTTTCAAATTGGTTCCTCATTATTATCGGAAGTTAAATCGACAGACTATCTCTTTTGCGATAACTCTTTTGTGCTGAGATGGGGGAGGGAGCGCCTCCCCCAAAAGCTCCCCCATTGAGCCTCAACGCCTCGCGAACCTTCAACGGTGGGCGAAGTAGGCGACTACCCCGTCCTGCGAGACGGAATCGATCCGGACGAAGCCGTACCTCTCGAACTGGACGATCCTGTCGAGGTCTTCTCTGATCCCAAGTTCACCTATCCCGGAGTCGACGCCGTCGGGGCGCATCACCCGGACGGGGACGCCGTCGGGCGGAGCCCAGTGGATGATCCGTAGCTTCATCTCCTTCGCCTGGTGGGGGTCGGTTCCGATGACCCGTCCCCGGAGGGGGTCGGTGGCGACGACCTCGACGTTGCAGAGGTCCTTGAGCCGGAGGCTTGCTCCCACCTTCAGGTCGGTGAGGTCGTCGGCGGAGACGAGGATCTTCGGCCCTGTGGTTATCTCGCGAATCCCCAGGTCCAGGGTCGGGTGGAAGGGGGCGGTCGCGACCTCGGGGATCTCTCCTTCTATCTCCATCTCCACCGGGTCCTTGACGAAGAAACGCCTCTTGGCATCGGGGTCGACGATCTTTCTGTTCTCGGCAAAGATCGAGTCCATGCTGATGCTGATATCCGTCTCCCCCACCCCCAGCTCGATCATGAACTTCCTGAGCGCCTCGGGGCGGATCCCCCGCCGCCGGAGGGCCCGGACCGTCGGCATCCGGGCGTCGTCCCAGCCGGAGTACTCCCCCGCCTCCAGGGCCCGCCGGAGGGCGGAGGTGCTGAAGGAGCCGAACTGGTGGATCTTGATCCTCCCCCAGTGGATAGTCTTGGGGTAACTCCAGCCCATGTGGTCGTAGAGGTAACGCTGCCTTCGCTCGCTGTCCATCAGGTCTTTACCCCGGAGGATGTGGGTCACCCCCAGGAGGTGGTCCTCGACGGCGGACTCGAAGTCGAGGAGGGGCCAGACCCTGTACCTCTCGCCGACCCTCGGGTGGTCGGCGGTGACGATTCGAAAGGCGGCCCAGTCCCGCAACGCCGGGTCCTTGTGGAGGATATCCGTCTTTATCCTCAGGACGGCGTCGCCGGGCGCGAGGCCGCCGCTCATCATCTCTCCCCAGAGGGCCATGTTCTCCTCAGAGCTCTGGTCCCTGTGAGGACAGGGTTTTGCACCGTCCTTCAGGGCCTTGAAGGAGGCCTGATCGCACCGGCAGACGTAGGCTCCGCCCCTCTCTATCAGCTCTTCAGCCACCTCGTAATACCGGGGGAGACGGTCGCTGGCGATGATCACCTCGTCGGGGACGGCCCCCAGCCACCGGCAGTCCTCGAGGTACCAGCCGTAGGCCTCGGGCATCGGCCTCTTGTTGACGGGGTCGGTGTCGTCGAAGCGGAGGAGGAACCTTCCGCCGTACCTTCTGACGTACTCGGAGTTGATGATGATCCCCCGGGCAGATCCGATCGTCGGCGGACCGTTGGGGTTTGGGGCAAACCTCATGACTACGCCTCCGTCCGCCCCGGAGAGCGCGGCGAGCCCCTTATCCGGCTCCTTTTTTCCGCCGAGCTCCGCGAGAAGCTCCGGCGCGATCTCGGAGAGCCGCTTCTCCCACTCCTCAGCCCCCCCTCCCGCCACCTCTGAGAGGACCGAGGCGACTATCGGCGCCATCTCCTTCGCCCTCCCCCGCAGGTCGGGCCGCTCCCCCATCAGCTTTCCCATCACCGCTCCCGCCTGGGGTGCAGCCCTGTACTTCACCGCGTTCTGAAGGGCGTACTTTTCTATGATCTCCCTGATATCGTCGGCCATTCAAGAGCACCTTCCTCTCAGCGGAGATCTTAAAGCTTCTCCAGCCCGTCTCTGACCATCGATGCGTGGTCGAAGGCGAGGGGAGGCAGGACCTCGGGACCGAAGACCTCCGCGACCGAGGCGTCCGACCCCGCCGAGATCTCCCCCCTCCCCCAGGCGAGGTAGCATACCGAGACGACGTGCCCCCGGGGGTCCCTATCCGTCTTCGAGTAGACCCCCACCAGCTTCAGGAGGGTGATATCCAGCCCCGTCTCCTCCTTCGCCTCCCGCCGGACCGCTTCCTCGACGGTCTCCCCCACCTCCACGAACCCTCCGGGGAGGGCGTAACTGCCCCGGTAGGGGGGGTTCTCCCTTCTTATCAGAACGATCCCCTCGCCGAAGAGGATCAGGGCGTCAGCTGCCAGCGACGGCGTCTTCATGGGAGGCAGAAGGTTTATATAGACTTAAAGGCAGTGGCCCACCGAAAGGTTTATATTCGACAAATGACGTAGGTCAGATTGGCAAAAGTCGATGGACTTAGTCTCCCTCCTTTACCCTACATCCAATATCGGCTTTTGCGCTCTTTTCTCTTCAAAATCGTATGTTTGGTCCTCCTTCTGAATCGGTCCTCCTTCGGAACGTTCGATCCGCACGTCAGATATACCTTGTAAGCCCTGGAGTCGGCATGACCCTCTGCGTGATCAAGATCGGGGGAAGTCTGATCGACGTCTCCAGGGATATTGTGAGGGGGCTCGTCTCTCTCTTGGAGGAAGGGATCTGCTTCCTCATAGTTCCCGGCGGCGGTCCCATGGCGGACCTGGTGAGATCTTTATACGACCGATACGATCTATCCGAGGAGACTGCTCACTGGATGGCGATATTGTCGATGGAAGTCTACGCCCACTTTCTGGCGGACGGGACGGGGGCTGCCCTCACCGAAGATATAAAACCTCCCTTTTCAGGGGTCCGAATCCTCCTCCCGAGCCGTCTCCTGATGGAAGACGACCGGGAGCTTGAGCATAGCTGGGAGTACACCTCCGACTCCGTCGCCGCTCTCGTCGCCTCGAGGCTCTCCGTCGATCTGGTCAAGGCGACGGACGTCGAAGGCGTCATCCTCGACGGCGGGGTCGCGGTGGAGGTCTCAGCAGAGGAGCTCTTGGGGATTGAGAGCTGCATCGACCAAGGGGCTCTTCGGATTTTGAGGAGATCGGGGAGTAGCTGCCTGGTCCTCGACGGGAGGGACCCCGGCCGGTTCGTCGCGAACCTGAAGACCGGTGGGGGCGGAACCCTTATAAGAGGGAGGGGTGTTGGTCGGTCCGGTCCTGACGTAAGGGAAAGTTTATACCCTGGGATCGATCAAGGCAGATAGAGAGAGTAACATGACGGAAAAATCAGAGAGATGCATGTCATGCGGAGTGACGATGATCGGGCCGGACGGCGCCAGGTTCCCTTGTCCCAACTGTGGGGATATAATTATGAGGTGCAACAAATGCAGAAAGCAGAGCAACCCCTATACGTGTCCCAACTGCGGGTTTTTGGGCCCCTGAGGTGATGAGATGGGGGAAGTTGCTGCCAAGCTGAAGGTTATGCCCGTGTCCGCTGAGGTCGACATGGAGAAGCTGAAGGATGCCATAGTGGCGGTCCTTCCAGAGGGTGCGAGGCTTCACGGTTTCGCTGAAGTGCCCATAGCCTTCGGCCTGAAGGCGCTGATGTTGGCGGTGATCCTGGCGGAGGGGGTTACCGGGACCGATGGGCTGGAGGCCGCCGTCGCAGGGGTGGAAGGCGTCCAGTCGGTAGAGGTGGAAGAGGTAGGACTTCTCTGAACCTCTCCTTTGCCGTTTTAATCGTGGGCTCGTAGATCAGGGGTAGATCGTTACCTTCGCAAGGTAAAGGCCGCGGGTTCGAATCCCGCCGAGTCCATCCGACTCCCTCAGAAAAATTTTAGTTCATTATGGGCCAGCTCTGCAAAGGGCAGCCCATCACCCTCTAGATCTGCATCTTCTTTTTTTGTTGGCCATCTCCTCTGCCGTCACCGCTCTGCAGTAGCGGGGGTATCTGTCCTTGGGGCTTGTGGCGATGGCCCGCTCGAAGCTGGCGAGAGCTTCTGGCCACATCTCCAGCCGCCAGAAGATGAAGCCCCGGCCCATCCAGGCCATCGTATCGGTGGGGTTGATCGCCACCGCTCGGTCCAGGGAGGCGATCGCCTCCATGTACCTTCCCATCATCTCGTAGATCATCGCTGCCCTCCTCTCCGCCGGACCGCCTATGCCGGTCCCGGCTGCCCTCCGGTAGGACCGGAGGGCGAGGTCTAGCATCCCCTCTTTCAGGTGGCCGTCTCCATCGCGGAGGAGATCTCGATAATCTTTCGGTGATGATGGAGGTTTCCGTTCTGATGATGGGGGGGGCTGAAAGGAAGAAAAGAGCCGCCTGATTCCTGCACCTGATCTGATCATAAGATCGATGGATCTTCTCGGACTTCAGGGCTTGAGCCTGCTTATCTCCAGATACCTCACTTCGCCCTCTTCCTGCCGGGCGAAGATCATCACCTTTCTCACGCTATGGGCGAGCCTCACTGCTCTGGAGACGACGGGGAGGTGGAATATGTGGTCGTCGGGGACGGCGTGGACGAGGTACTCTGAATGTGGGACTTTCTTTGACCCTTCCACCCTTTTGTAGACCCGGAAGTGGCTTCCGAACTTGAACCCGGTCTTGACCACCAGGTTTCGGTCCCGGAGATCCCGGTATACCTGCCGCTTCATCTCGAAGTCTTCCTCGATCTCCTTCGCCCTTCTTGCGAACTCCTCTGGTGAGAGGTGGGCGCCAGAGCGGTCGACGATATCGAGGACCTGCCTCTCCAGGAGGTACGCCGACTCCACCAGGGAGAGCTGGAGCCTTCCGCCACCGGGCTTTCCGTAGAACCCCCCCTCGTGGAGGTCTTCGGAGGCCTCCGGGTCCCAGAGCATCACCCTATCCTCCAGGAGGGTGGCGGTCCCTCCCCGGGCCTCCACCTTCATATCCCCTGCTAGCTCCCTCTCCCTCGCCTCGTAGAAGGTTATGTCGCTCTCCTCATCGACGACCGCCAGCATCAGCCTCTTTCTCATCTGTCTTGAGACCTTCATCGGCTCCACCAGCTCTTTTAGGGATACCGGATGCCTCTCAGAGATCACCTGGACGTAGAACTCGGCGGGGGTCTTCCCAGGCCTTCCGCCCCGGGGATAGACCCGAAAGTCGGTGATCCCAGGCTGGACGTAGTACCCCCTCTCCCGGAGGTCCTTGTAGACGACGTACCGAAACTCAAACCCCGCCTCGATGGACGTCGCCGCTTCGAAGAAGGATCGGAAGTCGAGGTCGGCCCCGTCGAGGCTGACTTTTATCCTCCCCCGGTCTAGGAGGTAGGCAGCCTCCACCAGGGAGAGCTCTAGGCCCCCCTCCACGGGCCTCCCGAAGGACCCCTGGTGGTAGAGCTCCTCCGTCGCCTCTCCTCCCAGGATGACCTTCTTTCCGGAGAGGTCGCCCCGGATCTCGTCGTTGGACATAAAAAATGGGACCATCAAGTGGAGAGGCTGTCGGGCCAGACGCCGTGGACGCATGAGAGGGCCTCGTCGACGGTGCTGTGAACCTTCTCAGCCGAGTAGCCACCGCTCAGGAGGTAAGACTCGACGTGGTTTGGGACTGCGATGGACATCTGCTCGACCATCAAGACCGTCTGGAGGATGGTGTAGTCCCCTAGCTTGACGGGGATTATGGCGTCTGATACGAGGAGCTCGAAGATCTCGGGGGAGATGGGCCGCTCAAACCCTGAGAGGAACGCCTCCATGATCTCGCTCGTCCACTCGTGCTTCTTTCCGCCCTCGTCATCGTAGGGGATGACCACTACTTCTCTAGTCGCCGCGAGGCTCTCCACCAGCTCCTCAGGTGCCACGTCCCCCTCGAAGACGAACTCCAGGAAGCTGGTATGGGGCATCGTCGTAGGGATCTTCGACGCCCTGATGCTGTAGGAGACCTCTTCGAAGACGGTTCCCGCATCGGTTCCCTGGTGGCCGACGCCCTTGCCGATTGAGACGGCGGATGGAGAGGCTCTGACGACGGTGTGGGGGTCGCCGTGTCTTCGATCGATGTTTCCGAAGACCATCTTCAGCCCCAGGGGCCGGGCGGCGAGAGATGCCCTGCAGATCCCGGTGGTGTTGCAGCTGGTGCACTGGATCACCTTCGGCTTCTCCTTGAGAAATCGCTCGTAGTTCTCGAGGCCGAAGAAGAACTCCCGCTCGAAGTCTGCCCGGAGGTCGTCTGTGATCTCGACCCCCTTATCCACCAGGGCTTTTTGGATCTTGTTTCTGTGGGCTCCTCCCATCAGGGAGACTGTGCAGCCGTGGGCCAGCCCCGCCTCTACGTAGGGCGTCTCCTGGTCTCCCGGGGTCCCGACCATGATGAAGCCGGAGTCCTCGAAGAACTCTTCATAACCCCCCTGGATCGTGAAGCCCGCACCCTCCCACCTGCCCTTATCGGCGTCGTCCGAGACGTAGGCCTTGGCGTCGCAGAGCCTGACCATCTTGGATAGGATGCTCTTAGCCCTGCCGTGGGGCTGGCGCAAGAGGATGTTTATATCTCCCTCGATGCCTCCGGCCTTCTTCACAGCGTCGATGGCCAGAATAGTTCTCTTGTTCTCCGTGCCGTCAAATCCAACGAAGCCGGCGTCTAATTTCAATCAGATTCCTCCTTGTGAGGTTAAAGAAGTGTGCTGATATTAACCTTTCCTGCAAAATTCTGGATCTAAGACACGCCGAAGGCGTCGAGGATCCAGGCGGCCACAGCTTCGGCGTTCTGGTCGGGACCGAACCTTTCGGCGTCCACCACCACCCCGGGGTCGACGGGCTCCTCGTAGGCGACGTCTACCCCCGGAACCGTCGCACCCCTCTCCCTCGCCCTGGCGTATATCCCCTTGGGGGAGTAGGCCGCCTTCCGCCCCCGCTCCCGCTCGATGCAGGCTTCCAGGGATGCCTTGACGTAAACCTCGGCGAAGTTGGGGATGAGCCTCCTAGCAAGGTCCCGATATCTTCGTTTGTTGGCTGTAGCGTCGACGATGACGTTCGTCCCCGCCTCCGAGAGGAGCATCGCCATGTAGGCGAGGCTGGCGTATACCACCTCCCTCTCCTGGTCGGTATAGGTGGGCTCTGGGGTTATGACCCGGCGGATCTCGTCGAGCTCCAGGACCTTCACGTCGACGCCCTCCTCTTCTAGCCTCGCCTTCACCCTCTGGGCGATGGTGGTCTTTCCGCAACCTGGAAGGCCTGTGAACCAGACAACCCAAGACATTGAGGAAGATAGCCGTTCCGGCGGATAAATATCATTCCCCCGGATGGCGACGATTCGCAGGGTTCGACGACTTCGGCTGGAGTGGTGGTCTTCGAGGTCTTTATAGGCGGCATAGGCCCGGCTATCCGGGATATTCCGCACCGGGTACTTCAAAGAAAATATTCGATCAGACAAAAGATTAATATAAGTGTTCTTGATATATAGAGATGCAACGGGACATATCCTTCTCTGCATAGGGATAATGAGAGGTATAAAAATATGACCAATAAAAGAAACTTCGCGTTGAGAGACAAAGACGGCAACGAGATCGGCGTTTTTACGGGAAAACAGCCCAGACAGGCGGCTTTGAAGGCTGCAAACCGGGGATTCACCGACATCAGGCTGAGGGAGAGGGGAACGAAGAAGGTTCACATCTTCGAAGGCGAGAGGAAGCTGGTGATAAAGCCCTCCAACGCCCCCGACTGGATGCCAAAAGAGATCTGGAAGCCGAATGTAAAGAAGGTGGGCATAGAGAAGCTGGAGACGATCTGAAGATCTCGTCCCTGGAACGTTTGCGGGCGGCCATTCGAGGCCTGGGATCTGTGGCGGCCGCTTTGGGCCGGAGGCGGAAGGCCCGAGGTGGGGAAGAGGCAGGCGGCTGGGCCGTCCGCCGTATCATCCTTCCCGTCGCTTCCGTCTTCACCCGTTGATACGCTTTTTTTTCTGAGGAGCTTATTTAAACACCAGCCCGATCGACGCTGAGAAGGACCCTGATCTCTCCACCCTGGTAATCTGCCGTCGTCCAGAAGACCTCTCTTGTCTCTCCAAATATTTCGTAAGATCCGGTTCCTGACCTCTCCTTTTGGACCCTCTTTCCCACCGCTAAAAGCTCCTGGAGATCTGCAAATAGGGGGTCCTCGAAGGTGTTTCTGCCTATCTGGTCGGCGTCTGGATCGTAGATGACCGTACCTTCGGGTGTCATCGCCCAGATCTTGGTGGAGCCACCGGCCTGATACGGCGCCAGGATCTCGCCGAAGAGGACCGTCGAATTGACGAGGACGGTAACAGCTCCCGCGAACCTCCCCTCCTCATCGAAGATCGGCGAGGCGAAGTCCATGGCATAAACCCCCTCGACGCTCTCGATGTAGGCGAGGCCGACGGGCCGTCTGGTGGTGAGGAGCCGTTCGATATGGGCCTGGTCACTTATGCTGATCCCCCGGACATGCTGGTACTCCTCGGGCATCACCTCTGAGATGACGCCGTCTATGTCGACGGTTATAGCATCTATCACAAAGGGACCGAGCTCCGCCAGATCTTGGAGGACTCCCCGCGCCTCCTCTCCTTCTATCCCCGTCTCGGATAGGGCGAGGCTGGCGCTGCAGAGGGCACCATCGATCTCGGCCAGTTTCGCGTTCACCTCATTGACTGCTACAACGAAGCTCCAGAACAGGTCCCCCCGGGCGGAGTCGACCTCGGGTCCCGCCTCCTGGGCTGATGCGGCAGGGGCGAGGAGGGCGATGGCGGTGAGGGCTGCGGCCAAAGCAGTCATGCCCAATCGTTTTGGCGTCCTTTCAGATATTCTCATATTTTCTGGGGTACTCTTTTGATGGCTCATGGCAACACCAGCATATCTATGGAACGGGAAATGCTTTAATGTATCGAGCGCTCCGCCGACTCACCTGAGAGGTCGGACCTGGGGAGTTTGATCCGTTTGACCACAATTTCATTGTGGTCTAGGAGGACCGGTTTTCTATATCCTCTTCCCTATCGCCCCTCTTTCATGGGGCGGCCGGTCCATTATGGGCTCGTGCATAGTATTCCAGATTTCATAGCTTTATTTGTTACAAAAAGAAACATTTATATGAAAAAAGCCGCTCTATTCCGCGGTGTTATATGATGAAATGGAATATCGTCATCGCCATGGCTCTCCTGAGCCTTCTGATGTCCCCCGCCGCCGCCCACAGCCTCTGGGTGGAGGCCGAGGACGCGGTGGAGGTCGGCGCGGTTAAGGATGTCTACTCCTTCTTCGGCCACGCCAGCGGTTCGGCGGGGATGTACGTGCCGCTGATGGAAGCCTTCTATCTGGTATCCCCCGCCGGGGAGAGGCTCGACCTCGCGACGGAGGAGGGAAGCTGGATTCCAGGATTCGGAAGGATCGGCTACCTCTCCGGCAAGGCTGCCTTCTACTGGCCCGGGGACTACGTCCTCGCCTCCGAGAGGGCCCCCGGGGTCTACGATACGGGATGGCACGGCGGAGAGAGCAACCCGATGCTGGTGAAGGATTACGCCAAGGCGATCATCGCCGTCGGTGAAGGGGGCGAGAAGACCTGGAACGGAGGCTTCCCCCTGGAGATCGAGTTCGACAGCGCCCCTTACGAGGCGAAGTCTGGGGTCGGCTTTAACGCCGTCGCCACCTTCAACGGCGAGCCCGTCGCCGCCGACTACACCGCCTGGTACTGGACCGTCGACGCCCACTCCTCTTCCGAGGCGCTGAAGGGTACCGCCGGCGATGACGGGAGCTTCTCCGTCGTCTTCGACAAGGCGGGCCCCTGGATGATCGAGATCGAGACGACGACGGACGAGGCTGGAGAGTGGACCGCCACCTACAGCAACCCCTACTACAAGGAGGGGGACCTCGTCTCCTACGAGAAGGTCTGGCACCGATCCTCCCTCACCCTCTGGGTGAGGTGATCTCCCCCCCCCCCTTTTTAACACAGTCTCTGCAGCTCCAGGAGGTTCTTCGACTCTTATGTCTATCGATTTTACCGTCAGTCGGTTGAGAAACCGTCTCGGGGAAAAAAAGATAAATATTGTTACTAAATGCTATAGACCGACATCTATTTATTCATTTAGTCTTACTAATCCCGGAGGTGATCAAAACGAAGAGCATAATACCTTTGTTGCTCCTCCTGGTCCTGGGAGGGATGACGATGAACGCCAGCGCCCACGCCCTGTGGGTCGAGTCGAAGGACATCGCCGAGGTCGGGGATGTCCAGAGGGTCTACTCCATCTTCGGCCACGCTGGGAGCTCCTCGGGGATCTACGTACCCCTGATGGACGCGGCGTACCTGGTGACCCCTGCGGGGGATAAGATCGATCTCGCACTGAAGACCGGCAACTGGCTTGCGGGGTTCGGCTGGTGTGAGTACGAGTACGGTGACATACTCCTCTACTGGCCCGGCGACTACGTCTTCGCCGTCGCTAGGTCTCCCTCCGTCTACGATCCGGGATGGGGCGGGACCCAGCCCAGCAACCCGAGGCTCGGCTACAGCTACGCTACCATGGTGATACACGCCGGCGACGAGGGGATGGAGAGCTGGGAGGCGGGACTGCCCCTGGAGATCGTCCCCGAGAAGGCCCCCTACGAGATAGCGGCTAAGGATGAGGTTACATTCCACGTCATGTGGAACGGCGAGCCTGTGGAGGCGACCTACTCCGCCTACTACTGGACCTGGGATGCCCACGACGAGGATAAGATCCAGACGGGGACCACAGACGCTGATGGCGCCTTCACCGCCAGCTTCACCCAGGCGGGGCCCTGGCAGGTTATGGCGAGGGTCGACCTGGACGAGCCCGGGACCTGGACCGCCACCTACGACCACAGCGCTGGAAGGTTCAAGGCTGGGGATGAGGTAGAGTACAACGTCGTAAGGTACACCAACGTCATGTCGGTCTGGGTGAAGGCTTAAGCCCTCGCCCGCCAATTTTTCTTCCCGGAGACGACCAGCCTTCATAAGAAGATAGATTTTTTAATAAAAATGGGGTATAAGATTGCTAAATATGTATCGAATACGGCTTACAATAGCCTCAAATCATATAACCAGCCTTAAATCCAATGACGATCATCCTCGTCATCATCGAGATGACCAGAAGGATGGGACGGTAGAAGAAGAGGAGGCGATAAGATATGAGACGGCTTTATCTCTCGGCATTGGTGGTCGCCGGGCTCGTCGCCCTGGCATCGGGACATATGCTCTTTGCGGTATTTCCCGAGGACGCGAAAGAGGACTTGGACGTGAATATATGGATCACATACAGCCACGACGTCGAAGGGGAGACGGCGCCCCAGCTCGCAAGAGCCGTGGTGATCGGCCCCGACGGGACGGAAGGGCTGAGCCTCACCGAGAGGGACGGCGGCCTGGCGGGGACGGTTGATGTCGGCGGCTCTGGCTGCTACATACTCGACTTCGAGATGGAGCCCACCTACTTCGACCCCGGCTGGATCGGCTTCAGCGGAGAGTCGTCGTTCCTGCCGAAGTCCGGGCGGGCGGTCATGCCGGTGGGGACCGGCGGGGATTGCGAGATCTCGACCGGCGAGGGGCTTGAGATCGTTCCGCAGGCCGATATGACCGGCATCGGTCGGGGCGACAGGTTCAGGGCCTCGGCCCTCTGGAACGGTGAAATGGTGGAGGGAGACTTCACCGCCATGGTGGTGAAGACACCCGAGGACCTCCTGACGGTCCTCCACGCCTATGAGAGCGAGGTTGAAGGGACCACGGGCGATGGGACGATCGATTTCGACCTCTCGAAGCCCGGCCTCTGGGTAGTCTCCTTCGAGGCGACGATCGAGGAGTCCGGGACCTGGACCGCCACCAGCGACGATCCGAGTGGCAGATACCAAAAGGGCGACAGCCTAGACTACGACCAGATCGCCCCCACCGCCTACCTCACCTTCTGGTGCGGCAGGTGAAGGAAGGAGGTTGATGGTTTGGTCCATATATCCGATGGCGTCCTATCGCCGCCGATCCTGGCGGGGGGTTTCCTCCTCGCCGGGGCGATAATCCTTCTGACGTTGAGGGACGTCAAAGCGGAGGAGGTCCCCAAGATATCCCTCATCACGGCTGCGATCTTCGTCGCCTCTCTCGTCCACTTTCCGGTGGGTCCGACCAGTGTCCACCTGGTTATGAACGGCCTTGCCGGGATCCTCCTGGGGAAGAGGGCCTTTGCCAGCGTCGCCGTCGCCCTCACCCTCCAGGCGGTACTGTTCCAGCACGGCGGGATCAGCGTCATCGGGGTCAACGCCGTCAACATGGGGATCCCCGCCCTCCTCGCCTGGCAGATCTTCGAGCGGCGCCGCGGCCTCTCGTCGCCCAAACGAGAGGTAGTCTTCGGCGCCTTGGCCGGGGGGTTTGCCGTACTTGGAGCAACCCTGATCCTATCCGCGGAGCTGCTCATCCTCGGGGAGGCGTTCAGGGAGATCGCGGCCCTCGTCCTGGCGGCCCATGTCCCCATCATCCTCATCGAGACAGCGGTGATAGGGCTGGCGGCGGGCTTCCTACAGTCCGTGAAGCCGGAGATGCTGATCCGCTCCAGGGGTTCTGGCCATGGAGGTGCTTGATTTTGAGAAGAGCTGTTATTTTGGTCCTCCTTCTCCTCCTCACAGCGGGGATGGCGGAGGGGCACAGGATGTTCGTCGGACACCGGATGAGCCTTGAGATCTTCGCCATCTACGACGACGGCGAGCCTGCGAGGAACGCCGAGATCGCGATATACCGGCTGAACGCGACGACGCAAGACTACGACCTTTATGAGGCAGGGATGACCGACTCCCAGGGAATTTATATTATGACCCTCCCCGGAAAGGGGACCGGCCAGTGGCGTTATGCGATCTCGGGCCACGGCCACTCTGAAGAGGGCTACATCGGCATATCGAGCGAGAGGCCATCATCTCCGGACGGAAAGCTCTTGACCCTCGCCATCCTCCCGGCAGCCCTGATAGCATGGAGGGTGAAGAAGAGATGAAGAAGGTCGCCATATACGCGGTCCTGGCGATCCTGATCTTCGCCGGCACCGCCTCAGGCCACCGGATGCTGATGGGCTACAGCATCGAGGAGCTCTCTTTATCCGTCTTCTACGACGACGGTACCCCTGCGGGGGGCGTCGCAGTCAAGGCCTACGACGGCGATGACCTCATCGCAGAGGGGTCGACGGACTCTTGGGGGGTCTTCACCTTCAGACCTGAGGGGAGGAAGGTCGAAGACCTTCTCTTCGTCACCTCTTCCGTCGGTCATCGGGCAGAGACGAGGATAGGGGCGGCTGGCGTTGCTGCCGTCGAGCCGGAGATCCCGGTGGCGATGAAGGTCGCCGCAGGGTTCGGCTACCTTTTGGGCATCGCCGGGATATCGATGATCTACGCGTCGAAGAAGAAGAGATAGGAGGGAGGATGGGGACGGGATCGAGGGTTATCGCTGAGGAGATTGGGTCATGAGCGGCCTCGACATAGAAGGCCACGCGGGGATCGACTCTCCTATCCACCGGTGGGACCCCCGGGCAAAAATCGCCTCGATCCTCATCCTGATCTTCTCCGTCGTCATGGTGCAGAGCATCCGCGTCGCCCTCCTCGGTCTCGCCCTCTCCCTGGCCGTCCTCCTCGCCTCGAGGCTCCCCCTCGGAGACGTCGCCAGGAGGGTGAGGTGGCCGGTGATCTTTCTTCTTCCCATCTTCTTCATCCTCCCCTTCACCGGCGGGGGGGAGAGGACCGTCGCCATATCGACGGTGGACCTCAGCCTCGACGGCATATTGCTCGGCTCCCTCATCCTTACGAGGGGGGTGGCCGCCGTCATCCTCGCCTATCCTCTATTCGCCACCTCCCCCTTCAACATCACCGTTCAGGCGATGAGGGGACTAAAGATGCCGGAGGTCACAGCTCAGATATTCCTCTTCACGTACCGCTACCTCTTCCTCCTCAGGGAGGAGATGATCTCCATCGAGAAGTCCCTCGCCTCCAAGAGCTTCGCGAAGAAGACCGACCTGCGGACGGCGAGGGTGATAGGGACCGCTCTGGGGATGCTCTTTGTCAGAAGCTACGAGCGGTCGGAGAGGATATACCGGGCGATGGTATCCCGGGGATACGAAGGGACCCTGCCGTCGACGGTGAAGTTTGAGATGAAGAGGGCGGACTGGGCGAAGAGCTTCGCCGTGGCGGGGGCGGCCCTCATGCTGCAGATCATCGATTTCGCTGCACCCCAGGGGATGATCATCTGACGAAATATGCCATCGAGATCCAGGATCTCAGCTACAGCTACCCCGACGGGACCAGAGCCCTGGAAGGGGTCAGCTTCTCCGTCGAGCAGGGGAGGTCGGTAGCCCTCCTCGGCCCCAACGGAGCCGGAAAGTCGACACTCCTCCTTCACATGAACGGCCTGCTGAGGGGGGACGGGACTGTCAAGATCCTCGGCCGGAAGGTCGAAGAAGATAACCTCCCCTGGGTCCGCAGCCGGGTGGGGATGGTCTTCCAGGACCCCGACGACCAGCTCTTCATGCCGAACCTGCGGGAGGACGTAGCCTTCGGCCCGCTGAACCTCGGCCGCAGCGGGCCGGAGATGGAGAAAGACGTCTCCTGGGCCCTGGAGGCGGTGGGGCTCGAAGACCTGGAGGGCAAGTCTCCCCACCACCTCAGCTTCGGCCAGAAGAAGAGGGCCGCCCTCGCGACGGTCCTCTCCATGAGGCCGGAGGTCCTGGTCTTGGACGAGCCGACCTCAAACCTCGACCCCAAGTCAAAGAGGGCGGTCGTCTCCCTCATAAGAGGGCTCTGCGATTCGGGGACTACGATCATCACCGCCACCCACGACGTGAACATAGTGACGCTGATGGCCGACGAGATCCTCCTTCTGGACAAGAGGGTGGTGGGGTACGGCCCTGCGAGGGAGATCCTCGACGGGAGGGAGGTCCTCGACGGTCTAGGCCTGGAGGTCCCGATCCTGGTGGATCTCTTCCACTCCCTGAGGGGCTGCTGCGGCCACCACTTCCATGAGACGCCCATCACAAAAGATGAGGCGGTCGAGGGTCTGAAGAAGATCCTCGGATGAGGGACCGGATATCGGCCGCCTCCCCCGACAAATCTATTCTCGACCTTCGCCTCCTCCGGTTAAAAAGAATAAAAGACAAGGGGGGCCTTTCAGTCCGCCTCGGGCTTTATGTAGTCTGGCCGGAGGGTCAGGACGGAGAAGTAGCCTGTTCCTACAAAGCTCTCCTCGACAGCGTCGGGGCCGTGTTGTGGCAGAACCACCATCTCGCCATCTTTATGCTCCGTTGCCACGATCCAGAGCCCCGGCACGGGGATGGCGAGGACGACGACTCCATCTTCGTCGGTGACCCCCGTGGCGACGGCAGGATCTCCAGGGGTCGCAAGCCTCACGTCCAGACCCGCCGCTGGCTCTCCATCGAATAGGACGGCGAACCTGAAGTCGCCGGTCCCCAGGGCGGTGATGTTCTCCAGGGGAATTATCTCCAGCCTCGCGCCGACGGGGACGGAGGCGGAGGCGAAGTCGGCGTTCTCCGCCACCAGGAATATCTTCGAGAACTTCACCAGGTCGTCATAGGCCTCGGCGATGTACCAGTCGGGGTCCCAGCCACCGGTCTCGACCTCATCCCAGTCGATCTCGTCGTACCCGTCCATCTCCTCGCTCGGGGCTGCGAATCTCGTCCTCACGAAGGTCAGGGGGCCTTCATGCTGCTCACCCGTCGCGACGTAGAGTCCGGGGAGGGCGACGTCGAAGTCGACGCGGTAGTAGGGGCCGTTGGTCGACGTTGTATCGTCGATATCGACCTCCTCAATGTACCCTTCGGGCCCGATCATCCTGATGGATATATCCCCCGGGGGCGGCGCCATGGGGACGAAATAGTGTCCTTCGGTCATCTGGACGAGGGCGAGATCCCCCTCGCCCGCCCAACCGCTGGTGGTCATCAGCCACGTATCGTGGGCCTGCCCCCCGGCCATGGCGAAGGCCAGGAGGAGGCAGACAGCCAGTATTTTGTTCATTCAAAACACCTGTATACATTTATTAATACTAGATACTTAAACGCTCTCACTGGATGATCAGAAAAATAACATTAGCATGCACGGTCTTCGCATATCGGTGAAGAGATGCCTGTCCCTTTTGAGGGGGGGTTATCCTCCCCCAAAGAAGGGCTTTTCAGTATCCGGAAGGTCGATAGTCGGATCTGAGGGTGAGAGCCGCCCGGTATACCGGTCCGACGTAGCTCTTCTCCGCGGAGAGGGGTCCCCTGGGAAGGTCCACCGCCTCCACGATCCTCGTGTCCATCTTGGTGTCGGCTCTGACGATCCACTCCGTCAGCTCTGAGCCCTCGTCGGTGAGGTTGAGGGTGAACTTCCCCTCCCCGTCGGTGACGCTCTCCACCGGTGTGTCGTCGCCGACCTTCATCGCCCAGACGTCAATCCCGGAGATCGGCTCTCCCTGGAATAGGACCTGGAAGGCGAAGTCGCCCTTCTCGACGGTGGAGATGTCGTCGAGGGGTACGATCTCCAGCACCTGGCCGACGGCCTCGTTAGCCTTGGATAGGTCTGCTTCTTCACCGACGGCCACGAAGGCCTTGGCGTAGCAGTTCTTCGGATAGGATCTGGCTACGTACCAGTCGTCGGCCCAGCCGGTCTTGTCGAGGGAGTCGAAGTCGATATCATAGGCGTATGCGTGCTCCCAGAACCCTCCCGTGGGGGGGTTGGTTATGATGTTCGTCCAGGAGCCTTCGGAGTGGTAGACGTCGACGATGTAAAGGCCAGCCTCCTCGGCGACGAACTTGTAGATATCCCAGAATCCGGAGATTTCTCCCGTTCCGTCGAGGACCATATCGCCCGTCGGGCCGATGACGGTGACGTTCACTATCCCTTCAGGCAGCTCGGTGTTGGCGGTGGCGTGGCCGCTTCCCAGGGGTAGGTATACCACATCCCCGGGATTCGTCCACCCGGATATCGGTCGCAGATACGTCTCGTGGCAGCTCGCCCCCGTGGTCAGGGCCAGCACCAACAGCGCCAGATAGACCGTTATTCGTTTCAATTCAGCACCTCAGGTCCAGCATCAGTAATACTCATATTTCTATTTTGTGATTAAATGATACTAATACTCTATAAAATGGGGTGCAAACCGGAGGGCCGTCGATCGTCTAACTTTTTGCCATCTGAGGGGCGAGCAAAAAACGACCAACGACCTTATTGGGACGGTCGGCAAGGAATAATGGGTTTGGCGGGGCTGATTTGATCGAATAATAGAAGTGTTGGTCCAAGCTTCCGCCTGGACGATCAGGCGGTGAGCTTGGACTTGGCGATGTACTTGATCAGGTCGGGGGCTAGCCTCGTCTTCCTCTGGATGGCGGCGGAGGCGTCCTCGATGGACTCGCCCTGCTTGATGAGGGTCCCGATCTCCTCGATCGCCCCTTCGTCGACGACGTAGTACTCGTCGATATCCTTTCGGTGTCCCCAGACGTCCCCCTCCAAAAGATCGATCCCCTGCATCTCCAGGAATAGCTTGATCGCCTTGGACATCGTCTTGTGGTATGAGGGTGGGACCTGGACGGCCCGGAGGCGGGGACAGCTCCTCATCAGGTCGAGGAAGTCGACGTTGGAAGGCCTGAAGGCCAGATGGACGATCCTCTCGTTGGGGTTCAGCTCCGTGATCTCATCTTTTGAACTTACAACTCTAATTCTCATGACAATTCACCTCAACAAATACTGAAATGTGAACCTAAGTATTAATAGTCAATTGCGTTGTATACTAACGTCCATATGCAACTTTCTCTCCATGAATATCGATCGCATACTATCCTTCTTCACCGGAACGGCGGGACGATCTATACAGAAATACGGACGACATTCCGTTCCGTCTGGCGGGATTAAATGGTCTGGTGGCCCAAATGACTCTTCAAGCCTCTTCACGATCGCCTCCCATCAAAGAAGGAGGCCATCATCGAAGGCGGTCGATCTCCGGGGCATCAGTGCAGGATCATGATCCCGCGATGGCAAAAGAGGGGGTCATGGACTGATCCGGCCATGTGTTATGATCCGGTTTGGGGGTGGGGTCCAAGGTCCGCCTGAGGGTTCAGGCGGTGATCTTGGACCTGGCGATGTACTTTATCAGGTCGGGAGCCAACCTAGTCTTTCTCTGGATGGCAGCTGTTGCGTCCTGGATGGACTCGCCCTCTCTGATGAGGCTCCCGATCTCTTCGATCGCCTCTTCGTCGACGACGTAGTACTCGTCGATGTCCTTTCTGTGGCCCCAGACATCCCCTTCCAGGAGGGTGATCCCCTGCATCTCCAGGAATAGCTTGATCGCCTTGGAGAGGGTCTTGTGGTATGACGGAGGGACCTGGACGGCCCGGAGGCGGGGGCAGCTCCTCATCAGGTCGAGGAAGTCGACGTTGGAGGGCCTGAAGGCCAGGTGGACGTTCCTCTCGTTGGGGTTCAGCTCAGCGATCTCTTCTCTTGAACTTACAACTCTAATCTTCATGGTCTTTCACCTTTACAATTACAGGGATGTTATCTTAGTACTTATAGTTACTTACGATGTATAGTAACGTCTAAATTTTGAATGTACTGTGATAACAGCTTTCATAGAAGACGGATATTTTCTTCTCTTTCAGAGATCTCTTCTCGAAATTGAAGTTTCATCTATCCCGTCTTCTCCGGGAAAAAGAGCCTTGGCAGGCTGGAATATAAGAGCATATCCCCGTAGTCCCCTCAGCCAGAGGAGAGGCGGCACGCCAGCGGTCCCATCGATCCCGGCGCCGCTGATGATCGGGGATCTGTTCTATCTAACCCGTCGGAGGGTCTCCGGATATGGGGGTGGGGGATGGACCCTCCAGAAGGCCCATACGGATGCTTCAGACCGTTATCTTGGACTTGGCGATGTACTTGATCAGGTCGGGGGCTAGCCTCGTCTTCTTCATGATCTGGTCGGAGGCCTCTTCTATGGTCACCCCTTCTGATATCATCGACTCGATCTCGCCGATCGTTTCATCGTCCACCATGAAGTACTCGTCGATGTCCTTTCTGTGCCCCCAGACGTCCCCCTCCAGAAGGTCGATCCCCTGCATCTCCAGGAAGAGCTGGATCGCCTTGGACATCGTCTTCCGGTAGGATGGGGGGACCTGGATCGCCCGGAGGCGAGGGCATATCTTCATCAGGTTGAGAAAGTCGACGTTTGAAGCTCTGAAGGCCAGGTGAACTATCCTCTCGTTGGGGTTGAGATTAGGTATCTCATTTTTTGAACTCACAACTCTAACTCTCATTAATCCTCACGGACGGCGAGATGAAAACAAAATACTAATAGACACTTGTGGAGCGCACTAATGTCCAGATCAACGTATTGCAGCAACAACGTCTCCTAACGGAGGCAGGATCCAGACCACTGGAAGGATCCTTCGGCCAAATCCGCCGAATATTTTGCGGGATTTATCTGGAATGCACCTCTTCCTACTTCGCATAACAATTAATCACACTTTCGTAACAATCAAAGGGCAATGGTGGGGATTTGTAGCCGGCGCCCCTCTTCGATCTCGAGGGCCTATCTCAAAGAAAGTTGACACGCCGGCAGCTCGGTTCTGACCGCGATCTCTCCCGTAAGATCGCCGCCTGTCCTTCATAGCATACGCCCCTTTCCCGGCGGCGGATCGCAACCGCCGATACCTGATATCGCCGTTCTGGGGTCTTCCCCTGCCCCGCCATATTTTTAACCATTGATCGAGATTTCCGGATCGATCCCGGGATGGAGAGAGGGAGTCGAGATGGAGGCATCAGAGGAATACTGTCGCGGCTGGATGGAGACCGCTTTCCCCGGAGCTTTGAGGCGGGTTTTTCTGCTGGGTTTGCGATGATCGACGGATGGATCCGCAGGAGGTTTTTCTGGTATCTGCGAAGGGAGGTGGTGGCGGAGTGGGGCGCAAGGAAGATCGGAAGGTGCAACAGATGCGGAAGGTGTTGCCGGGGGTGCCCTGCGTTCGATGCCAAAGGGATGCGTTGCCGGATATACTCCCGCCGCCCTGAGATCTGCAAGGCCTTCCCTCTGGTCCCCATGGATATAGCTGGGGTTGAGAGCTGTGGATACGATTTTGGGCCTGAGGTCGGGACGGGTCCCCGGGAGAGTTAGACCTTCGAGCCCGCCGGATAACCCCCAGGAGATGGCCTTGCGATACGTACTGGGTCCTTTCCCACCAGGTTTAAATAAGTTATAATAATCTCTTCCCGCAGAAAGGTCCGGGCTGGTAATCCTTATGAACATAGACGAGATAGAGAGGTGGGTCCTCAGCGCAGATCGGCGGCTTCTCTTGATGAGGGCGATCAGAAATTCCAGGGTGGTCAAGGCGTCAGAAGTGGCTCGAAGGACGGATCGGTCGATTCAGAATATAAGCCGCGCCATAAAGGAGTGCGAAGAGCTGGAACTGGTGGAGTGCATAACCCCGGAGAAGCATACCTGGAAGAAGTATATGCTCACCGACCAGGGGCATCACGTTTTGAGAGAGCTAGAAAGACATAATATGATTTGAAAAGGATGGAAGGTTGATCTCATGAGCAAAGTAAGGCTTACCGAGACGGTTTTTAGAGATGCACATCAATCACTTTTGGCCACCAGGATGAGGACGAGGGACATGCTCCCGATAGCGGAGAAGCTCGACGAGGTGGGTTTCTTCTCCATGGAGGTCTGGGGTGGGGCTACCTTCGACTCCTGCATCAGGTACCTCAACGAGGACCCCTGGGATAGGCTCCGGGCCCTGAAGCTCGCCATGCCCAACACTCCGCTTCAGATGCTCCTCCGGGGGCAGAACCTGGTGGGATACCGCCATTACGCCGACGACCTCGTGGTGAAGTTCGTCGAAAGGGCGGCGGCAAACGGCGTCGACGTATTCAGGATATTCGACGCCGTAAACGACATCAGAAATATGCTCGTCCCCATAAAGGCGGCGAAGAAGACCGGCGCCCACGTCCAGGGGTCGGTCTGCTACACCACAAGCCCGGTCCATACCATAGAGCAGTTCACCAAGATGGCGGCGGAGCTCGCCGACCTCGGCTGCGACTCCATCTGCATCAAGGACATGGCGGGCCTCATCCTCCCCCACGACGCCTACGATCTGGTGGAGTCGATGAAGGAGACCGTCGATATACCCATCTGTCTCCACTCCCACTGCACCAGCGGCATGGCCCCCATGAGCTTCATCTTCGCATGCGAGGCTGGGGTCGACATCCTGGACACCGCTATATCGCCTCTGGGCTGGGGGACTTCCCACCCGCCCACGGAGTCGATGGTAGCGGCCCTGGTGGGTACCCCCTACGACTCGGGGCTGGACCTGAAGCTCCTGACGGATATCAAGAGGTACTTCGAGAAGCTGATGGAGGTCTACGCTCCCATCTTCAACCCCATCTCCGCCAGGGTCGATACCAACGTCCTCGTCTACCAGGTCCCGGGCGGCATGTTATCAAATCTGGTATCCCAGCTGATCGAGCAGAAGGCCCTCGACAAGTACGACGACGTCCTCGCCGAGATCCCGAGGGTGAGGGAGGATCTGGGGTATCCCCCCCTCGTCACCCCCACCAGCCAGATCGTGGGAAGCCAGGCCGTCCTCAACGTCCTCACCGGCGAGAGGTACAAGGTCGTCCCCAAAGAGGTGAAGGATTACGTCAAGGGGCTTTACGGCCGGTCTCCTGGTGAGATCAACCCCAAGATCAAGGCCGAGATCCTGGAGGACGAGGACCCCATCTCCGTCAGGCCGGCGGACCTGATACCCCTCGAGTACGATAAGATGAAGGTCGAGGCGGAAGGCAAGGGGCTCGTCAAGAGGGAGGAGGACGTCCTCACATACGCCCTCTACCCCCAGGTGGCGGAGAAGTTCCTCAGGGGCGAGGCGAAGGAGGAGGTCCTCAAGAAGGCGGTCTCCTCAGAGGCGCAGATCGCCTCCATCGGCGGAAAGCCCGCCGCTTTCAACGTCGAGGTGGACGGCGAGGCTTACCTCGTCAAGGTAGCCCCGGCGGGGATGTCGATCGAGGCGGCGGAGCCGAAGGCGCCGAAGGACGGGGTGACCGTCTCGATGCAGGGGGTCATAATCCGCTATCTTGTGGCCAAAGGCGACCAGTTATCCAAGGGAGATGCCGTAGCCGTCATGGAGGCGATGAAGATGGAGAACGAAGTCTACGCCAACAAGGACGGCGTCGTCGCGGAGATCTACGCAGAGGTGGGGGCGACGGTATCGCCGGGCGACATATTGATGTCCATCGACTGAGAACGCCTTCCGAAATCTCTCTAAATGGGAAGGATCAGCAGATGTCGGTCAAAAGGGAACAGGTGCTCATCGAGGCGCTCCCGTACCTCCGGGAGTTTTGCGACTCGATCATGGTGATAAAGATAGGCGGGTCGATCATGTCCGACAAGGAGGTTCTGGACACTTTCGTCCAGGACCTCGTCCTCCTCCGGTACGTCGGGATCCATCCCGTCGTCGTCCACGGGGGAGGGCCCGAGATCTCCGAGAAGATGGCCCGGTTCGGCAAGAAGTCCGTCTTCGTCGGAGGCCTGCGGGTGACCGACGAGGAGACGCTGGAGATCGCGAGGATGGTCCTACTGGGGAACATCAACTCCAGCCTCGTCACCCTGATCGGAAAGCACGGCGGCAAGGGGATCGGCCTCTCGGGAAAGGATGGCCAGCTGATTGTCGCAAGGAAGAAGGAGCCGATCGTCGTAGACGGTGAGGAGGTGCCCATCGACCTGGGCTGGGTTGGGGAGGTCGTCCGGGTCAACCCCGAGATCCTTCTCATCACCGCTGGGAAGGGGTACATCCCCGTCATATCGCCGATAGCCGTCGACGGCGAGGGAAATAACCTCAACGTCAACGCCGACACCGCTGCTGGGGTTATAGCCATCTCCCTGGGCGCCAAGAAGCTCATCTCCGTCACCGACGTCGAGGGGGTGAAGATGAAGGCGGACGACCCCCTCAGTGTCATCTCCAGCTTCAGGATATCCGAGTTCAGGAGGATGGTCGACGAGAAGGTGATAACCGGCGGGATGATCCCGAAGGTGGAGGCCTGCGTAAAGGCCGTCGAGGGCGGTGTCCAGTCGGCCCACATCATCGACGGGAGGACGCCTCACGCCCTCCTCCTCGAGCTCTTCACCGACACCGGCGTCGGGACGATGATCGAGAGGGGTTGAAACCTCTCGGTCGGGTATGTTTTCTTCTATCCGGTCCAAATACTATTTGCGGCTCGTTCTATCTGATTTAGGATAGTGGGCTGAGACATGCCTGAACATCTTCGGAGATTAGGCCTGGATAGCTCCTCAGGACCTCCGACTCTGACCACCCCTGAGCGAGAAGGCCGATGACGAACTCGACGGCGAGGCGCGTGCCTCTGATCACGGGCTTGCCCGCCAGGATCGCAGGATCGACGACGATCCGATCTTGCTAGATCATCTCTTATCACCTGCCAAGCTATTGGATCTTCATCTTATCTAAATAAATGGGTTTAAAGCCTCGGCAAAGGCTAAGTCCCTCTTTGAATCATACTGTCCCCTAAGACGCGAATAAAATAAGAAGACGCGCAACAAGAGGTGTCATATCATGAACTTCATCGAGATCGTTGTGGAGGGGAAGGGCTCGGCCCTGGCCGAGATCGACGGCCGTAACCCCCGGATCGCTGCGGAGATATTCGAGAGGCTCCCCCTGGAGGCTAGAGCCCAGCTCTGGGGGGAGGAGGTCTACTTCGAGCTTCCTTTCGGCATTGCCGACGAGAACCCGTCGCCTGATTCGGAGGCCGGGGACGTCTCCTTCTGGACGCCGGGCTCGGCCTTCTGCATCTTCTTCGGGAGGACCCAGCCCTACTCGGCGGTCAACCACATCGGCAGGATCGTCTCCGGCATCGACGTATTCCCCAAAGTCGAGGAGGGGGACCGGATCCTCCTGCGGAGTGGTGAGGCGTAAGGCGGAGCCTCAGCCTTGCCGCTGGGGGGGGGCTAGCTCTCGATCAGAGGAACATTAATAGTGAAGGCGGCAGATATAATCTGAGCACGATACTTTGAGCAGGATCTTGAGGTGAACGAGATGACGAAAGTACTGATAGTTTATCATTCCCGGAGCGGGAATGTCGCCAAGATGGCGCAGGCCTTGGCGGAGGGCGCGAAGGAAGGAGGGGCGGACGTGGTGGTCAAAGAGGTCGACGAGGCGACCCTCGAGGACCTGACGGTCGCCGACGGGATCGTCCTGGGGGCGCCCACCTACTTCGGGACCCTATCCGCTGAGATGAAGGGCTTCATCGACGGGTCGGTCCGGATCCGGGGCAAGCTGGAGGATAAGGTCGGCGCGGCCTTCACCTCCTCGGGGAGCCCCACCGGCGGAAACGAGACGACCCTTCTATCCATCATCCAGGGGATGCTGATCCACGGGATGGTGATCGTCGGCGACCCCATCGAGACCGGCGGCCACTACGGCGCCGTCGCCGTGGGGGCCCCCAACGCCTCGGCCCTGATCGCCTGCCGAAAGCTCGGCGAGCGGGTCGCCAAATTGGCGAAGCTCGTCGGAGCGCCCTGAAATCCCGGAGGATCATGACCCTACCGATGGAAGAGCTGCTGGAGACGGCCGAGGGCATAAGGTCGATGGAGATCCGGGGGGCGGCCCTCATTGGAAGGGCCGCCGCCGGGGCCCTCAAGGACTTCGCCCTGGCGATCGAGGCCGCAAGCCTCGAGGAGTTCAACGGAGAGGTCCGCCGGGCCGCCGAGATCCTCCTGGATACGAGGCCGACGGCCGTCTCCCTATCCAACGCCATAAGGATGGTGATGCGCTACCGCGGCGACGACCTGGAGGCTGCCCGGTCGTCTCTTGCGAAGAACGCTGATTCTTTCGTAGAACGATCCCTCAAGGCCGTCGAGAGGATCGGGGAGATTGGGTCCCGGAGGGTCCTCGACGGCGATACGATCCTCACCCACTGCAACTCCTCGGTGGCGCTATCCATCATCAAGACCGCCTTCGACTCCGGCAAGGATATCAGGGTCATCGCCACGGAGTCGCGGCCAAGGTACCAGGGCCACCTGACGATAAAGGCCCTCGACGGCTGGGGGATCGAGACGGAACTCATCGTCGACTCCGCCGTCAGGACCGTCATCAACGAGGTCGACCACGTCATCGTGGGGGCGGATGTGATAACCGCCAACGGCTCCCTCGTCAACAAGATCGGGACCGCCGCGATCGCTCTCGCCGCCTCCGAGGCGAGGACGAGCTTCGTCGTGGCGGCGGAGACATACAAGTTCAGCCCCGAGACGATCATGGGGGAGCTCGTCCCCATCGAGATGAGGTCCCCTGAGGAGGTCTACCCGGAAATATCAAAGCTGCAGCACGTCCGGGTGAGAAACCCCGCCTTCGACGTCACCCCCCATCGGTACATCGACGTCATCTGCACCGAGATCGGGGCGATCCCCCCCGAGATGAGCTACCTGGTGATAAAGGAGATGCTCGGCTGGGAGCTGGAGAGGCAGCGCCTCTAAAGATCACCCCCCTCCGATCCTCCTCCCCCTTCTAAAAATCAGCACCGCTGCGGCGCCCAGGGCGGCGCATATCCCGAACCCCGGCATCTCCTCCCCCTCGGATGTTCCATCTCCTTCTGCTCCACCCAGGTCTCTCACGACGGGGCAGGCCGGATACTCCTCCTGCTCCATCAGATCCTCATAAGGCTCCTTCGAAACGGCATCTTCGGCACGGTCTGCTCCTGGAGCCGGATCGTCGGCGACGATGACCTCGACGGGGGTCCACTCCGGCGGGGCTCCCGCGGCTGCGATCCCGACTTCAAAGGTGTAGCTTCCCGGAGGAACGGCCGCCGCCTCCACCAAGAGCTGACAGTCGAACTCTCGCCTCGTCCCTGAATCGACCCATTTGGTGCAACGGGGGCCGACTATGGAGAGCCCCTCGGGGATGTTTCTGAAGATGAGCCCAGCATAGGTGCTCTGGGACCCCAGGTTCTGGACGGATATGGTGAAGCCGGCTTCGCCTTCTGGGCTGACGAAGATGGTCGGAGCATCCACGATCTTGAAGAATACCGACGCCTCCGCCCCTCCTGCTATTAGGAGGAGGAGAAGAGCAGCAAAGACTCGTTTCATGCTCTTTTATAGGCTGACCATGATTAAACTCCTTTCGGGCAGATATGAGATCCTGAGGAAAAAGCCGATCTGAAGGTGAGGCCGCCAGATATACGGACCGGATAAAAAATGGTGGAGAACTGCAGCCCCCCCACCGGGGGACCGCAAACCCGACTTGGAGTCTCCTAAAAATTAACCTAAATCGGCAAAGGTGCGCCAGCTCCAACGGGGAACGACATTAAGGTGGTCACGTCGACCGGCTTTTTTCGGCTGTCATCGGTCGTCGGTGCCGTCGTCGCGACGGTGGGAGTCTCGGCGGCCGGGGTCAACGTGGCGGCGGTCGTCACCGGGGCTGCAGCGGCCACCCTGGCGGGCTCATACCCCGAGGTGTCGGGGTTGGCCAAAAAGCCGGAGATCATCCCCTCGCTGACCTTCCCGTTGCTATCGGACTGGACGAAGCTTCCCGCGAGGTCATCTGCGGTGGCGGTCCCGACGATCAGCGTCGATACCAGGACGCCGTCCTGAAGGGAGAGGATCTGAAGCTCGATATCGCCACCTGACACCGACCCGGAGACTACGCCGTTCCAGGGCTTGGGGGTCTCGGAGTTGGCGGCGCCGAAGAGGATATCCTCCGACTGGTGGATGACCATGGAGATTAAGGAGTCGTCGGCGGTTAATATCCAGGTTCCCTGGAGGTTCAAAGCCACAGCCTCGGCACCTTCGGTGGCCGACGTCTCTGGTTGCGTCAAGGCCTCGGGTTCTGCCGCATCTAAGTCGGTCGTTGACGTCTCCGTCGGCCCGGCGACGACCGTCGTGTCGATCTCCGTCCCGTTCGTCGATTCGTCGACATTTTGTGCCATCGAAAATCCTGATAATAGGGAGATGGCGAGGATCAAAGATAGAGCTATACATCTATATTTCAAGCTAACACCTCTTTCATTTTTTCCCACTCCGTTAGAGGGCAGCGTTTTTATCCCCACTGCCATCCCCCAATTTCGTTCCACCGTTAATAAGCTTTTCATCGACAAAAACCCGCCTTCGAATCTCAAGAGCCCCGAGATGGCCTGTCGATCCTCGCCAGCATCTCCACGGGGTCAGTCGTCGGCCGGTGGCAGACGTACTCTCTGCAGACGTAGGCCGTCGCCTTTTCGTCCACCATCGAGAGGTTCGCCGCGAACTCGGGGAATATAGATAGATCAGGTTCCTCTCCCGCGGGCCTGAAGAGAACTACCTTTCTGGGCAGATACCTCGACCAGAGGGCCCTCTTCATCTCTCCGGTATCCGGGGAATCCGGATGCCCTATTATCACCACCTCCGATGCCGGTCCCAGGGCGAAGTCGAGGGCAGAGAGGAGGTGGAGGTGGGCGGCCGGAGCAGCCCACGCCCGGGGGGCGAAGGCATCCAAGGCTTTTGAGGCGATCACTTCGAGCTTCGGATCGGCGTTCATCCTGGCGAGTCGGAGAAGGTCGAAGACGGCGACGGCGTTTCCCGAGGGGAGGGCGCCGTCGTGGGAGTCCTTTCTCCTGTGGATCAGATCCTCGCCGTCGATGGGGGTGAAGTAGAAGCCTCCACCCTCCTCGTCATGGAACCTCCTCACCATATCTTCCGCGAGGTCGTTGGCTGCTTGGAGGTATTTCGTCTCGAACCCCGCCTCGTAGAGCTCCAGGAGCCCCCATATCAGGAAGGCGTAGTCGTCGAGGTTTCCCAGGATTCCGGCGGATCCCCGGCGGTAGCGGTGGAGGAGCCGCCCATCCCCGTCCCTCATCTTCTCCAGGACGAAATCCGCAGCCCTGGATGCCGCCTCTTCCAGGCCCTCCTCCCCCAGGACCTGGGCGCCCCGTCCGAGGGCGGCGATGGTGAGGCCGTTCCAGTCGGCGAGGATCTTGTCGTCCAGGAGGGGCCTAGCCCTCTCCTTTCGGGCAGAGAATAGCTTTCTGCGGGCTGCCTCCATCGTCTCCATAAGCTGGCACTCTTTGATCCCCAGATCTTCCGCCACCTCTCCGACTGCCCTCTTCAGGTGGAGGACGTTCTTTCCTGTGAACCGTCCCGTCGCCTCCTCCCGGAAGTTTCCCTCGACCCGGACGTCGAAGACCCTCGCCGCGGCTGCTGCCTCTTCGCCGTCGAGGAGAGCGTTCAGCTCGCCATTCGTCCAGAGGTAGAACTTCCCCTCCTCCCCCTCGCTGTCGGCGTCCTCGGCGGAGTAGAAGCCCCCCTCAGGAGAGGCAAGATCCCGCAGGACGTACTCGAAGACCTCCCGGGCGATCCTGCCGTACTTCTCGTCCCCGGAGGCCTGGTGGGCCTCGAGGCATGCGATGGCGATCATGGCCTGGTCGTAGAGCATCTTCTCGAAGTGGGGGAGGAGCCAGCTGGCGTCGGTGGAGTAACGGTGAAAACCGTATCCGAGATGGTCGAAGATCCCACCCCTCCTCATGGCGTTCAGGCTGATCTTCGTCATGGAGAGGCCTCCGGGATCGCCGGTCCTCTTGGCGTGGCGGAGGAGGAAGAGGAAGGTGGCGGCCGAGGGGAACTTGGGGGCGGAGCCGAAACCGCCGTTTCTGGCGTCGAAGCGGGCGACGAGGCTCTGGTAAGCCTGCCTGATCGCCGCCTCGTCGAGGCTCCTTCCGGGGACCTCCGGGGGCGTCCGCCGGAGGGCGGCGGTCACCTCCTCCGCCGAATTGAGGAGCTCGCCCCGCTGCGTCCTCCAGAGGAGGCCGATCCTGGGGACGAGGTCCAGCATCCCGATCCTTCCGAACCTCGACTCCCGGGGGATGTAGGTGGCGGCGAAGAAGGGCTTCTTCTCGGGGGTGAGGATGACGTTGAGGGGCCAGCCGCCGGAGCCGGTCATCATCTGGGCGACGTTCATGTAGACGGCGTCGATATCCGGCCTCTCCTCCCGGTCGACCTTTATGCAGACGAAGGTGGCGTTCAGAAGCCCGGCCACCTCCTCGTCCTCGAAGGACTCGTGGGCCATGACGTGGCACCAGTGGCAGGTGGAGTAGCCTATCGATAGGAAGACGGGCTTATCCTCGACCTTCGCCTTCCTGAAGGCCTCCTCGCCCCAGGGGTGCCAGTCGACGGGGTTATCCTGGTGCTGGAGGAGGTAGGGGCTCGATTCGTACGCCAGTCGGTTCTTTTTAGTTCCCATAATGATCACCAGCTCGACTCTTCATGGCGGCGCTGTTCTCGATCACGCCGCTCTTCAATCCCCGTGGTATATCCGCAGAGCCTCCTCGACGCTTCTGTCCTCGATGGTTATCGCGTAGATTGCGTCGCAGATCCTCACCGCCTCCTCGAGAGGTTTCTGGTGGATGTTCCTCCCGGTGGCGTTCCCGGCGGCTCCGCTGATGTGGATCTGGTCGTGGAGCTCCCGAAGGAACTCTTCGGGGTCGCGGCTCGCCCCTCCGGCGCAGACGACCTTCGTCCTCCCGGCGGCGGCTACCGCCTCTTTGAAGATCTCCTCGGACCTCTCGCCCTCCTTCTTCGGATAGTTGACCTTGACGAAGTCTGCTCCGAGGGCCGCGGCGACTCCGGTCGCCCCCGCGATGAGGTGGGGGTCCCTCTCGTCTCTTACGGCTCTGCCCCGGGGGTAGATCCAGAGGACGGTGACGAGCCCCAGGATGTGGGCCTGATATACCGCCTGGGCCGCCTCCCGTAGCATCTCCGCCTCATGTTCGCTCCCCAGATATACGGTATAGCCGACCCCCAGGACGTCGAGGCCGCTGTCGTCGGCGAAATCCGCGACCTGATCGACGTCGATGAGCTGGAGGCTTATGGGGTCCATCTGGTCTGCCTTGACGAGGTCGGTCTTGGAGTTCAATTTGACGAGGTAGGGGACCCTCGGATAATCCATCCCGTATCGTGCGATGAGGCCGAGCTGGGCGGCGAAGACCCCGATCTTACCCCTGTTGGCGATCCGGAAGAGGTGCTCGGGGTCCGCGTCCTCGGGGCTGATGCCGGGGCCGTGAAAGTCCCGGTTGAGGTGCTCTACCTTCTGATCTCCGGCGAAGAGCATCAGCCTGCCGCTCTCCTTTGTAATCTCGAGGTAACGGTCGATGTAATCGTCCCTCATTCCCGGAGGAACGTCCAGGGGGACCGATACGTCCTCACGTCCTATCTTTATCGTCATCTTCCTCAATCCTCCGATATCGTCTTAACCTCTACCTGGGGGACGATCTTCTCGACGTCCTCCCTTCTGGCGAGGGCTGTCCCCCGCCGCAGCGTCGTCGCCGTCCCGGCGGCCGTCGCCCAGATCAGGGACTCTTTAAGGTCAAATCCTTTCGAGAGGCCGTAGATGAACCCCGCCACCGAGGAGTCTCCCGCGCCGATGGTGTTGACCACCTCCACCTTTGGAGGTACCGCCTGGTAGGCCTTCCCTTCGGAGACGAGGAGGATTCCCTTCGGCCCCATGGAGACGAGGACAGTTCCAACCCCCTTTCTGTTGATCTTTCGGGCCGCCTCCAGGATCTCCCCCCTCTTCTCAAGCTTTCTTCCTGAAAGGTGGCTCAGCTCGTGGATGTTAGGCTTGATGATGTCGGGCTTGCCCCTTATCCCCACCGAGAGCGCCTCCCTGTCTACGTCCAGGACCACCTTCGCTCCCCGCAGCCGTGAGGTCTCTATGATCTTCCGATAGATCTCGGGGTGGGCCCCCGGCGGGAGGCTTCCACCGATGCTGACGAACTCCGGCTCCTCCACCCGTTTCACCACGTCGACGATCTCGATCAGCTCGAAGGGCTTGACCTTGGGGCCTACGGAGTTGAATATGATCTGACGGCCGGTGCCGATCTCGTGGACGATGACGTTGATCCTCGTCTCCCCTGATACGGGGATGAAGCCGCAGCCGGTGCCGTCTCTGACCAGCTGGGCCTCCAGCTGCCTCCCCGCAAAGCCGGCGATGAAGCCGAGGGCCCTGTTCTCTGCTCCGAGGGCGGTCAGGACCTTGGATACGTCGATCCCTTTCCCCCCGGCGTAGCTCTCCTCTCGGATTATCCTGTTGGGGACGTCCTCTCTCATCTCGTCGATGAGGAGGGTCCGATCGAGGGCAGGGTTCAGGGTTATGGTGTAAATCAATCCCATCCTCTCCTCTCCCGGTAGATCTTCATCATAGTCTCCACCGTCTCGGGATCGACCATCCCCACCGTGGATACGGTCTCGTAGAACCTGGCCGGTATCCTAGCCTTTTTCAGGTCGAAGCCTTCCCGCACCTTGAACCTGTACTTCTCTTCGAAGATCTTTCTTCCGAGGATCTCCAGATCCTCCACGCTCCTCTCGATCCCCACCGATCCCAGGGCCTCGACGATCTTCTCTGGGGTGTAGACCCCCCTCGCGAAGAGGCAGCCGATGAGGGAGTTATAGACCCCCCTCGCGTCGTCCTCCTCTATGATGGCGTCGACCATCTCCTGGGGGGTGAGGGCCCTCTTCGCCGCCGCCTGGTCGATGCTGTAGCCGGCGTTGTCGAGGTGGGAGTGTCTCACCCCCACGGTCAACCCCAGGATGAAGGCGGGGCCAGTATGGTAGCCCGCCACCTCGTTTCCGCCGAGGGCCATGGCGAATTCTTTGCCACCGTACCTATCGGAGGCGGCCTCGACCCCTCTCGCCAGGACTGAATAGAACTCGTTGGGCGCCTTGACAATCTTCTCTATCGCCTCGAGGTAGCCGTCGACGCCGTCCCATCTCAGGGGGATCCCGAGGGTCTCATCCTCGGTTATCATCCCCCTGTCGAAGGCCTCCGTAGCCCAGCCTAGGACGACGCCGGTGCTGATGGCATCGAGTCCTTGCCCCTCGCAGGCCTCGATCAGCTCCATCAACCCCTCCGGGGTGGATACCCCGAGGTTCGATCCCAGGGCGTAGATCAGCTCGTAGTCGTAAGATATCTTCCTGATCTCGAACTCGTGATGGCGGGAGAAGGAGGTCTTCAGCATTCCGATGTGGATGCAGCCGATGGGGCAGTGGGCGCAGGATACCCTCCGGAATAGGTAGTTGTCGGCGAGGTGCTCGCCGCTGATCTTCTCTGCAGCCTCGAAGCTGCTATCCTGGAAGTTTCGGGTGGGAAGGCCGTTCAGCTGGTTTAAGACGTTGACGTTGATGGGGGTTCCTATGTCGTGGTACTTCTCCATGGCGTCGGTCTTGACGGCGGTCTTGTAGAGCTGGTTGTAGATCTCCCTGTACCTTTTGGGGTCTGGGACCTCCACATCCTCCGTCCCCGAGACTACCAGCGCCTTCAGGTTCTTCGAGCCGAAGACGGCGCCCAGGCCCAGCCTCCCGAAGTGTCTGTAAGTGTCGACGACGACCCCTGCGTACCTGACGAGCCTCTCCCCGGCGGGTCCGATCCTGATGATCGACCTGCGGCCCACCCCCGTCTCCACGTCCCGGAGGATGTACCCGACGACGGTGGCGGGGACCCCCCATATAGATGTGGCGTCCTTGATCTTCACCTCGTCGTCACTTATGGATATGTAGCAGGGGCTTTCGGCTGCCCCCCTGATGACGATGGCCTCGTGGCCCGCAAACCTCATGGCCATGGCGAGCCTCCCGCCGGCGTAGGACTCCCCCAGCTCGCCGTTGAGGGGGGATTTGAAGGTCGCAACGGTCTTGGTCATCGCCGGAAATAGGGCGGTGAGCGGTCCGATCCCGAATATTATGGGTGCCTCCGGCGAGAGGGGGTCTGTTCCTTGCGGACACTCTTCCAGGAGGAGCCGGGTCGCCACACCGGTTCCCCCCAGCCACTCCTCAAAGAGGTCGCCCCTATCCTCGACGAAGCTCTCCTTTTTGTCGAGATCGATGTAAAGAACTCTTCTGAGCATCCGTTCCACCTCCTTTCCCGATAATCCTCACTCCTCCACCTCTTCCATCTCCAGGACCCCGTGGGGGCAGAAGGCGACGCATGCTCCGCAGTGCTTGCACTTGATCGCCTTCCCTTCGGCGTCCATGGATATCGCCCGTATGAGGCAGGCGTCGGCGCAGGCACCGCACCCGTCACAGAGGTCCCTCTTGAAGACGACCCTCCCGTCCTCCCTCTTATCCAGCGCCCCCCGGGGGCAGGCCGCAACGCAGGGGGGGTCTTTGCAGGCGCGGCAGATCACCACGGCGAAGTCTCCCTCCAGCCCCCCCTGGGTCTTCACCCTGATGGCGCTCCTGTCGAGGGAGGCTCGGCCAGCGTTGATCCTGCTGCAGGCAAACATGCAGGAGAGGCAACCGATGCACCGTTCGGGGTGGGCGACCTTCAGCCTCCTTCTCTTCCTCTTGGCCCTCTCCGGGGAGGCCTCCTTCGACTCCCCGCCGGTCCCAGCTTCAGCCTCTATCATAGCTCCTTTCCCCTCCTCAAAAGATCGCGGTCGCATCTTCGCCGAAGGGAGAGCGGCTTGGCCGGTCCATCCCTCCGTGCCGACCTAAACTTCGTGCCGACCTAAAATTAGTTCGCATAATTATTAATCATTTCTAGTCCCCCGAGGGGCGGCGGAGAGGTCGGCAGCAGGTGGATCATCGGTGGAAGAGGGGCCGTCTGAAACGGCCGGTCTCTAAACCTCCCCCCTAGACCGCCTTCGGAACTCACTTGGCGTCTTCGAACCTCTTGCCCAGGGCATCGAGGACGTGGGGGAGGGTGGTGTACTCCATATCCTCCATGGGGAGCCTGTGGGGCTCGAAGGGACCGTGCCTTCTCATGTAGTCAGTGACCTCGTGTACCCTCTGCCTGGTGAGGTCGAAGGCGGGGTCTCTGAAGAGGTCGACGGGGCCGATGAGCATCCCTCTCGCGATCTGGAACCCCGCAGCTATGACCCTGGGGGGTCCGTCGAACCTGGTGCAGATGGCGTCCTCGAATGCGCAGGGCATCAGGGGGCCGTTGTGGCTCCCTCTCATCCATCCGCTGACGAGGTGGCCGAGGGAGAAGGGCTCCAGAACCTCTCCAAGAGCGGGAAGCCCAGACTGGGCCCTTACCAGGGCGACGGGGTCGTCCTTTCCTACGTAGGTCCCCGCCGTCTGGTAGAGCTTCTCGGTGCTGATGACGGCGGCGGCCTCGTCTTTGGGGAACTTCCCTGCTTTGGGGTAGACCCTCTTGATGACGTACCTGCTCTTGGCGCCGATGAGGGCGAGGATGTCGTACATCTCCGCAGGAGAGTCCATCAGAACCTTCTTGTGCTCCATGATATCCCAGATCTCGAAGATGAACCCCCCGTGGATGTTGGGGTCGATGACGAGGCCGGCGGTGTTGAAGGGGTCGGCGAAGATCTTGAATATGGGGAGGTTGAAGGCCCCCGGCTCGGTCTTGTCCATCATGAAGGCGACTACCGGCTCCGCGCCCCGTTCGACGAACTCCATCTCTGCGACTCCGGGCCCCATCCCCTTGATGTTGCCACAGAAGGCGTCGCATAGGAGGTCCTGGCCGGCGCCGTAGAGCTTCAGCTCCTCGGCCTTCTCCGTCGCCTTGCACATCACCTCCCAGGCCAGGCCGTGGATCTCGGCGTTGTCCTCACCCAGACTGTGGGTCATCAGGAGCTGGAGGTCGTCACCGACGGACATCACCTTGAAGTCTATGATCTTTCCATTGGCCTTCTCCTGGGCCAGAGAAGACTCGGCGATCTCCTTCAGAGCCGGGTGAACGGTGGCGTGCCCGGGCCATCCTCCGACGTCTGCCTTGATTAAGCTGATAGTGATTTTGCTCATTTACAATCCCCTCTATCCGGTCGACCCTTCTAATCGAAATCGAGATCTTTAAGCCCCCCAACCGTCTTTGGCCGATGGTGGAGGGGAGCTCAATGATTCGGATCGTTGCCAACCGGCCGCGGTGATTCTATTGCATCACGCTGTACCTGAACCCTTTTACCTGTTACGGTTCCGTTTTTTTACACCCAGATCCCGAAAGGGTCGGTTATCGATGTTTATCCTCTATGCCGGGGCCGGGACTGGGGCCCGTGAATCGGAGAGGTCCAGAGAGTTTTATTACGGGGGAGGGCCACCTCATACGTTGAGGAGCGTTCGAGGATTATGGAAGTCATAGCAAAATATCGCGTCGAGACCGACCTTCCCATTGAGAAGGCCGCAGAGGCTATCGCGGCGGAGCAGTCGACGGGGACCTGGACCGATGTAGAGCGTGAGAAGCTGGCATCTGACCTCTCGGCCCGGGTCGTGAGGGCGGAGGGGAACTTCGCGTACGTCGCCTTCCCTGAAGAACTCTTCGAGCCAGGGAATATGCCTCAGTACCTCTCCGTCGTGGCCGGAAACCTCTTCGGCCTCGGAGACCTCAAGAAGGTCCGGCTCCTGGACGTCATCTTCCCCCAGAGCCTGGTCTCGGCTCACAAAGGGCCGAGGTTCGGCATAAAGGAGGCACGGAAGATCCTAGGGGTCTTCGACCGCCCCCTGGTGGGGACGATCATCAAGCCGAAGGTGGGGCTCAGCCCCAAAGAGACCGCAGAGGTGGCGGGGCAGGCGGTGCGGGGCGGCCTCGACCTCATCAAGGATGACGAGACCCTCACCGACCAGTCCTTCTGCCCCATGGACGAGAGGGTGGAGGCGGTGATGGCGGAGCTATCGAAGGTGGAGGAAGAGACCGGGAAGAAGGCATTCTACGCCGTCAACGTCACCAGTGGCGCCGAGGAGATCCTGGAGCGGGCCGAGGAGGTCATAGATCGCGGCGCCAACATGGTGATGGTGGACGTCCTCACATCGGGCTTCTCCGCCCTGGAGGTCCTCTCCCGAGGGGTGAAGGTACCCGTGCACGTCCACAGGACGATGCACGGAGCCTTCACCCGGGACAGAAGTCACGGGATATCGATGATACCGATATCCAGGCTCGTTCGGATGGCTGGGGGAACGAACCTCCATACCGGAAGCTACCTCGGCAAGATGGCCGGCGACAGGGAGGAGAACGACCGGTGCAGGGACGCCCTGCGGGACGAATGGTACGGCCTATCCCCAGTCTTCCCCGTCGCTTCAGGGGGCGTCCACCCCGGGAACGTCCGTCCCAACCTCGAAGGCTACGGGACCGACTGCATAGTCCAGGCGGGGGGCGGGGTCCACGGCCACCCATGGGGGACGACCGGCGGCGCGAAGGCGATGGTCCAGGCTGTGGAGGCCTGGATCGCCGGCGTCTCGGAGGAGGAGTACGCCAGAAGCCACAAAGAGCTGGAAGCGGCGTTGAAGTTGTGGTCCCGGTGAGATATTCCAGAACGGGAGACGATGTACCCCAAAACCGAAGAGTTTATATTGTTACATGTTATGAGGAGAGAGCGTTTATCACAGCTTGAGTGATTGTAGCGCTGTCTGAAAACGGTAAAGATGTAGTGAGGGTAGAGGGATCAGATGACGAGACACGAAATCTTATCGAAGATTAAGCAGGCGGAAGCCGATGCTCAAGCCAGCATCGAGCGGGCCCAACAAGAGCGAGACAAGCGAATCGCCGATGCCACTGTCGAAGCGACGAACATTGTGAGAAACGCCGAGGCTGAATCGCAAGAGTATTATGAAAAGCGTCTTTCAGACGCCAACAACGCAGTTCAGTCCAAGAAGCAGTCGATCATCGATGAAGGGATGAAGAGCGTAAATGCGATGAGAAGCAACGCCAGCGCGAAGGTGGACAAAGCAGTAGAACATCTATTAAAGGAGTTTATGGGGTTGTTGCATGCTTAGACCCGTTGAGATGAGTCGTGTTGTCGTCGCCGGGTCGAATAAGGTTGTAGAACCTATCATAGAGAAGTTGCACGAGCTGAACCTGTTGCACCTCGTCAACTATTCTGGTGCTGATGAATCCTTCGAGATGGGCAAGTCCCTGGAAAAGGCTTCTTTATACGCCGAACAGCTCATAAAGCTCCGGTCCATCGAGAGATACCTGGATATCAGCGACAAGATGCCTGACAAACAGTTCCCAGAGTCTCAGGTCCTCTCGCAGATGGACGGGATCCTCGGCAGCGTCGGCGACGATGTCATCGCTACCGCCGAACGGATCGCTGAGATCGATAACGAGATCAAGGTCAAGCAGGATCAGGCCAAGTCCCTGAAACCCCTGGCCGGGCTTCCGCTTGATCTGGAGCTTTTATACGGCTATGACTCCCTCGCAGCTTTTGTGGGGACCGTCGCATCTCCCGTAGAGGCCGACGTCTCGAAGGTCTCATACGTCAACGAGGTATTCTCTTCAACTTCAGGTGGAACGAACGCTGTGGCGGTCTTCGTGCCGGTGGAGAAGGCAGGAGATGTTTCAGCGGTTCTCTCTGAGCACGGGTTCTCTGAGGTATCCGTACCCCGTGGACCGACCGGAAGCGTCGCCGGTGCCATAAGCACCCTCGAGTCCGACGCCAAGAGGCTGGAGGGAGAGAAGGCGCCGCTGCAGAAGAAGCTGAAGGATATCAAGGCTCAGCACGAGGACCTTATTCTGGCCATCGACGAGCACATATCGATCCAGTCCCAGAAGGCGGAGTCGCCCCTGAGGTTCGCCTCGACGGAGAACGCCTTCGTAGTCGACGGTTGGGTGCCTACCGGTCAGTTCGATATGATGAAGAAGGAACTGGAGAGCGTATCTGGGGGCCGGGTCCAGGTAGAGATGCTGGTGAGCTCCGAGGCTGAGAAGCTCGTCGAGGGCGGCGAGGACATCCCCACAAAGATGGATAACCCCAAGGTGGTCCGACCCTTCGAGCTGATCACGCGGCTCTTTGCCATTCCTGAGTACAAGGAGTTCGACCCGACGCCTCTGATATTCGTCTTCTTCCCGCTGATGTTCGGCCTGATCTTGGGAGATGTAGGGTACGGATTGATCATATTCCTCGTCATGCTGATGCTCCGGCGAAAGTTCAGGACGCCAGGCTGGCAGTCTCTGATAAGCATCGTCATGATATCGAGCATATGGGCTATAATATTCGGTATCCTATTCGGAGAGTTCTTCGGGCCACTCGGATTGTGGGCCTACATATTCAGTGGCGCTCACCACGTGGGGCTTCTGGGGACGGTGGCCGATCCGCACAGCATCGGCATCGACTTTGGACCTGAATTCTACGGTCCCCTTGGAAGGATAGGCCCCACAATTGCCGGCTTTGCTGGCCCCATATTCCCGATGTTCAGGTTGGAGACTGCCTCTGTTCTTGTGTTGATCGGGATCAGCCTATTCATCGGCGTCATCCACACGGGCGTTGGTTCTATCCTGGGCGTAAAGAACGAGCTGGCGTATGGTGAGAAGAAGCACGCCTACTTCGAGAGGCTCCCCGTGCTCCTCTTCCAGGTCTTCTTTGTCGTTGGTCTTCTGGGAATGATCATTGGGGGATTGAGCCATCCGCTCGTAATCTTGAGCGCGGTGATCCTCGTCGTTTCCATAGGCATGATGGTGAAGGGTCCTGAAGGGGTCATGGGCGTAACTCACGTGCCCTTCTTTGTGAGCAACCTGATATCCTACCTGCGACTTCTGGCCATAGGCCTCGCATCGGTGGGCGTCGCTTTCGCTGCAAACCAGCTGGCATTCTACGTTGCGATGCCGATGCTGAGCGGCGGAGGACATGATGGCTTCACGACGATCGCGATCGTCGTCGGTATAGTTGTATTGGTCACTGTTCACTTCATCAACCTGCTCCTGGGGATCCTCTCTCCGTTCATGCACCCTCTGAGGTTGCATTACGTGGAGATGTTCACCAAGTTCTACAGCGGGCATGGTGGTGGAGTTGAGTACTCACCCTTCGGACGTGTCCGAAGGTTCCTGAGAGATTGAGCGATTAGGATTAATTAACGGAGGGATAAGGAAATGGTAGTAGAAAATATTGTCGATGGTGGAATACTGTACGGACTTATAGCTGTTGGCGCCGGTCTTGCGACTGGACTTGCCGGTATTGGTGCAGGTGTTGGTGAGCAGGGTATCGGAGCTGCTGTGGTTGGTGTCGTGGCAGAGGAGCCTGGCTTCCTGGGCAAGGGTCTCTTCCTGATGCTTCTGCCCGAGACGCTCATCATCTTCGGTCTTGCTGTTTCGCTGATCCTGATGTTCGCCTGGACGCCTTTCGCGTGAATTCGCCATCCTGAGCGAGGTCGAGAGGAATGGCACTAGACGCAGTAGTTGAGGACATCCTTGCCTCCAGCAAGAGCAAGGTCGCGGAGATAAACGCCGAGACCGAGCAAGAGGTTGCAAGGATACTTAATGAAGCCAGAGAACGTGCCGCGGAAATCAAGTCCGAAAAAGAAGGGGAGGCAGACAGCGCCGTAGAGGCTCTCGAGCGCAGGGTAATATCCAGCGCTCATCTTCAGGTGAAGAGGGCGGAGCTGAACGTGCGCAAAGATCTCATGGATGAGACTCGTAAGAAGCTCGTCGAGGCGGTATCAAAGCTGCCTGAGAAGGAGAACGAGAACCTCATCAAGGAGATCGTCAAGCCATACAACCTGAAGGAGATGAAGGTCAAGTCCAGCAAGAAGGACGAGGCCTTCGTCTCTTCTCTTGCCCCCAACTTTGCCGGGACTGTCGATACCGCTGGCGGAGTCGTAATAGAGAGCGAAGATGGATCGATGAGCTACGATCACACCTACGAAACTCTGGCGAGTGAAGCATTCAGCAAGTCCATGAAAGACGTCTCCAAGATACTGTTTGGGTGAGTCCATGCCGGTACTACGTTTGCCGAAGTTCGGAAAACCGGTGAAATACGCATACATCACGGGTAGAGTTAGGGCTATGAAGACCAAACTCATACCCCACGAGATGTATCAGAGGATGCTCGGCATGGAGATACCCGAGATCACCCGTTACTTGGAGGAGACCCAATACAAGGAAGAGATCGATTCGATGGCCAAGGACCACTCCGGCGCTGAGCTGGTGGAGTACGCCACCTTCGCCAACCTTGCCAATACCTACAGGAAGCTCCTGAGGGTTTCGATCGATGAACCTCAGTTCCTCATTCTCGAGTACTTGAGGCGTTGGGATATCTGGAACATCAAGACGATACTCCGAGGCAAGTTCCACGGGGCGAGCGAAGAGGAGATAATGAAGTATCTCGTCCCTGCTGGCGAGCTGGATCCAGAGTTTCTGGAGGGCCTTGCCAAGAAGGAGAAGATCGAGGAGGTCATACAGGCTTTCGATGGGACTGACTACTACGAGGCTCTAACTCAGTTCGATGGACATATGCTCTCTTCGGTGGAGAACGCCTTGGACAAACTGTATTACTTCCGGATGGAACGGGCTGTAGGCGGCACCCTCTCTGTTGGTAGCGGCCTCCTTCTCAAGTACGTCCGCAAGGAAATCGACGTCAAGAACCTGGTCACCCTATTCCGGATGAACAAGGCCGGAATCGAGGCAAGCGTAATACAGGAGAACCTGATCCCCGGCGGGAAGCTCCACGACGAGCTGAGCCGGATGGCGGGCCAGTCTTACAACGAGTTCGTCCGAGGGCTTGAAGGCTATCCCTTCTGGAGCGCCATATCTGACGTCGCAGCCGAAGGAGGCAGTGTGAGCAGGATAGAGGCGCGGCTGCGGGCATATCTGGTGAGGTACGCCTGGGCGATATCGAACTATCATCCTCTGTCCATCCTTCCTGTGCTCGGTTATATCGTCAGCAAAGATACCGAAGTCTCAAACATCAGGAAGATCGTCCGCGGCAAAGAGGCGGGACTTTCTGCTGAACTCATCGAAGAACTGGTGGTGGCGTAATGCAGATCGCAGTCATCGGCAGCGGTGATGCCGTAATAGGTTTCACCCTGGCAGGTGTGAGGAAGGCTTACGAGGCCACTTCAGAAGATGAGCTGACCGCCAAGATCGAAGAGGTCATGGCGGATCCTGATGTAGGAATTCTGGTCTTGAGCCAGTCGGATTTCAACAATCTCCCCTCAAGACTGAGGGAAACGCTTACCGACTCTGTAAAGCCGACGGTGATCTCCATCGGAACTGAGCAGAGCACAGAGATGAGAGAGAAGATTAAAAGGGCAATAGGTGTTGATTTATGGAAGTAGGCGCGGGCAAAGTTTACAGAATTGCCGGGCCGGTGGTGCAAGCTACAGGTCTTAAATCTCACATGTATGACCTGGTCTTGGTCGGCGAAGAGGGGCTGATGAGCGAGGTCATTGGCATCGCCGGGGACAAGCACGTCATTCAGGTATACGAGGATACCGATGGCGTGAAGCCGGGCGAACCCGTCAAGGAGACAGGTGCACCCCTGGTAGCACAACTCGGTCCAGGAATCCTTACCTCTATTTATGACGGCATCCAGAGACCTCTCCCCCAGCTGGTGGAGGCTTCTGGAAACTTCATCGGCAGAGGTCTTTTCGTTGATGGTATAGATCATAAGAAGAAGTGGGAGTTCACCCCCGTCGCAAAGAAGGGCGACAAGGTGGAGCCGGGACAGACGATCGGAACCGTCCAGGAACAGCTCCTCATCAAGCACAAGATCATGATGCCTCCAGACAAGAGGGGCACCATAAAGGAGGTCCATTCCGGAAACTTCACCGTCGAAGATACGATCTGTGTCCTGGAGGACGGAACCGAGCTTCCCATGATCCAGTACTGGCCGGTCCGAAGAGCGAGGCCTTCAAGATCTAAAGAGGCTCCCACTATCCCTCTGAGGACGGGACAGAGGGTCATCGACGGCTTCTTCTCCCTGGCCAAGGGCGGAACCGCGGCCATCCCCGGCGGCTTTGGCACCGGCAAGACGGTCATGCAGCAGACTCTCTCCAAGTGGTCGGACGTCGACATCGTCGTCTACGTCGGCTGCGGCGAGCGCGGCAACGAGATGGCAGACCTGCTCCACGAGTTCCCGGAGCTGGTGGACCCCAAGACCGACAGGCCTCTGATGGAGAGGTCCATCGTCTACGCCAACACCTCGAACATGCCCGTGGCCGCGAGGGAGGCATCCATCTACACCGGGATCACCACTGCGGAGTACTATAGAGATATGGGATACGACGTCATGATGACCGCCGACTCCACCTCTCGGTGGGCAGAGGCGATGAGAGAGCTCTCCAGCCGGCTTGAAGAGATGCCTGGTGAGGAAGGGTATCCCGCTTACCTCGGGGCGAGGCTCGCCGACTTCTACGAGAGGTCCGGCAGGGTGACCACCCTGGGGGGGACCGAGGGGTCCGTCAGCATCGTAGGAGCAGTCAGCCCTCCCGGCGGAGACTTCACCGAGCCCGTAACTCAGAACACCCTCCGTATCACTAAGGTATTCTGGGCTCTCGACTCTAAGCTCACCCAGAGGCGTCACTTCCCGTCGATCAACTGGCTGGACAGCTACTCCCTCTACGACCTGACTCTTGAGCCGTGGTTCGTAGAGAACGTATCTCCCGACTGGAACAAGAACAAGAGGCGTGCCATGGATATCCTCCAGGAGAACGCCGAGCTGGAAGAGATCGTGATGCTCGTCGGCTCCGATGCTCTGCCAGAGGATCAGCAGCTGACCCTTGAGGTCGCGAGGATGATCATCAACTTCTGGCTGGCTCAGAGCGCCTTCCACCCGGTGGACACATTCTGTCCCTACAAGAAGCAGTTCGACCTGCTGAAGGCCATCCTCCAGTTCAGGGACCACGCCTTCGAGGCTCTCGCTCGTGGCGTTCCCACCGACGTGATCCTCGGGACTCCCTCGAAGGACGCCCTGGCAAAGGTCAGGCTTCTTGAGGACTACGAGCCGGAGCTCGCGAAGGTGCAGGCTCAGATGGAGAGCGAGTTCAAGACGATGGCATGAGGGTGGTTTTCAATGACCAAGGAGTACAAAACGATTAATGAGATCAAGGGCCCTCTCCTCTTCGTCGAGAAGACCGAGCCCGTAGGTTACAACGAGCTTGTGGAGATTCGAACCGAGAAGGGTGAGCTGAAGAGAGGCCAGGTTCTGGACACCTCCGATCAGGTCGTCGTCGTCCAGGTATTCGAGGGGACGGGTGGACTCGGCAAGGAGTCCTCCGTCAAGTTCACCGGCGACGTCATCAAGATGCCCCTCTCCCCCGACATCATCGGGAGAGTTCTGTCTGGATCAGGCCTGCCCCGAGACGGCGGCCCGCCGATAGTGCCGGATGTGTCGAAGGTGATCTCTGGTGCGGCCATCAACCCCGCCGCCCGAGAGAAGCCGAGAGCTTTCATCCAGACCGGCATATCCACCATCGATGGGACCAACACCTTAGTCCGGGGCCAGAAGCTCCCCATCTTCTCTGGTGCAGGTCTTCCCCACAACGATGTGGCTCTGCAGATCGCCCGTCAGTCCAAGGCCCTCGGTGAGGCCGAGTCCTTCGCCGTGGTCTTCTGCGCCATGGGGATTACCAATGAGGAAGCTCAGCACTTCATGGCCGACTTCGAGAGGACCGGCGCTCTTGAGAGGGCAGTCGTCTTCCTGAACCTGGCCGACGACCCCGCCGTCGAGAGGCTGCTGACACCTCAGCTCGGCCTGACCACGGCAGAGTATCTCGCCTTCGACCTCGACATGCATGTGCTGGTCATCTACACCGACATGACCAACTACTGTGAGGCGATGAGACAGATGGGCGCGGCCCGAGAAGAGGTGCCCGGCCGAAGAGGATACCCCGGATACATGTACACCACCCTGGCGATCCAGTACGAGCGTGCTGGGATCATCACCGGTAAGAACGGGTCCATCACCCAGTTCCCGATCCTCACCATGCCCGGCGATGACATCACTCACCCGATACCAGACCTCAGTGGTTACATCACCGAAGGTCAGCTCATCGTATCTCGTGAGCTTCACCGAAAGGGGATCTATCCGCCCATCGACATCAGGCCTTCCCTCAGCAGGCTGATGAACTCCGGGATCGGCGCAGGCCACACCCGAGAGGATCACAGGGCGGTCTCAGACCAGCTCTACGCCTACTACGCAGAGGGCTGCGATCTCCGGGGGCTGGTGGCCATCGTCGGCAAGGAAGCTCTCTCTGAGAGGGACCAGCTCGTCCTGGAGTTCGCCGACGCCTTCGAGCGGAAGTTCGTCAATCAGGGAAGAGACGAGGATCGAAGCATCTTCGATACCCTGGACATCGGATGGAACCTCTTGCAGGCCCTTCCTGAGACGATGCTGACGAGGATCGACGACCACCTCATCAAAAAGTACCACCCCAGGTACAGGAAGAAAGAGTGAGATCATGGCCGTAATCCCTGGGACAAAGCCGACTAGGGCCGTCCTGATCGCTCTCAAGAAGAGGATCAAGGTCGCTCAGACCGGACACTCGCTTCTGAAGATGAAGCGGGACGGTCTGATGATCGAATTTTTTGAGATCCTCAGCCAGGCGAGGACGATCAGGCAGGAGCTGGTAGAGGACTTCATAAAAGCTCAGCAGAGCCTCAACATGGCCAAGGCCACCGAGGGCGCGTTGGCGATCAAGAGCGTCGCCTTCGCCCTCCAGAAGGAGCCGGCCATAGAGCTGGAGAGCAGGAACATCATGGGCGTCGTTGTGCCGAAGATTACGGCAGATTCTGTTCAAAAGCAGATCTTTGAGCGTGGATACGGCATCATCGGTACGAGCGCCGCCATCGACGAAGCTGCTGAGGCATACGAGAGCCTGGTGGACAAGGTCATCACCGCCGCAGAGGTGGAGACCGCTCTGATAAAGCTGGTGGACGACATCGAGGCCACCAAGAGACGAGTGAACGCTCTGGAGTTCAAGGTAATCCCCGACATCTACGATACCGTCCGGTTCATCGGCTTCGCTCTTGAAGAGATGGAACGAGACAACCTCGTCAAGCTGAAGATGCTGAAGGGGAAGGCTCAGAGGACCAAGAAGGCCGCAGAGGCCGAGGCTAAGAGGGCAGCTATTGAGGGATCCGGCACTGAGCCCCTGGGGCCCGGAACCGGGAAGTCGAAGGGCTTGCCAAAGACGCAAGCGGCTTAAGTTCGACGTTGACCTATGCCCAACCTGCTGGAACGAAAGGCAAAAGATTGGTTTGGAACCCCCGAGAAGAAGGCGCGGCTGCTACAGTGGCTCGTGTACATATCGAATATGTACATCATCCTCGGGGTGTTCATCCTCATTTACGTTCTGTACGGCGATCATTTGACCGCCCTTTGGAACTCACTGAGGTAGAGATGATGGGGTCTTGTGTTCTCTCGCCATCATGGGAGATCGAGCACCCGGTCACTCCCTATTTTTAAAGCTATTAGAATGAGCCGCTCTGATCCATCCCAACTCTCGATGAGGCCTCTACATCTTTGAGCTGGGCGATCCTGTAGCCGCAGATCACCTGTCGCCTTCCTGAGATTGTCTCGTCGAGATCAAAGTCGCCCGTCTCCACCAGGAGGCGGGGCGTCTCCTTCAGCTTGTGAGGGGTGGCGACGATGATCAGGTTCTCCGGCCCCACCTTACGTAGGACTTTGGGGCTTATCTGCTGGCTTCCCCTCCCCAGGACGAACCCCTGGGCTCCGATGGGGCTGACTATGATCTTTATCTCACCCACCTCGTCGATGATCCCGAGGAGGTCTTCTTCCGAGGCGTCGGTGCAGATCACGCGACCGTCTTTGACGACGTCCACCCCCAGAAGGGTCTTCTCGACCCTCAGGACTTCAGCGATCTTGGCGGTGGTGGTCCCGGCCCCCAGGATGTAGGCCGAGCCGTCTCGCATGAACTCCGAGGCGAAGATCGCGATCTCTTCTTTGAACTCCTCCTCGGAGCTTGCGGAGTAGATCTGCTTTCTCTCCTGGACGAGGGCAGGCTTGTAGGGGGTCGCTGCTATCCCGTAGATCTTGGTATCGAGGGTCCCGGCCCGGTATTTCTCCTCGTCGACGTCCACGATCTCGGTCTCTCTCACGTTGAGATCCCCTTCCAGGTATCCTCTGATCAGCTCTCCTGCAGCTTGAGGGCTGATGGTGAAGACCCCCGAGTGCATCTTGACGCCGGCGGGGATGCCGATGATGGGGACCTGTGATCTGATGACCCCTGAGACGTTTCGGGCGGTCCCGTCGCCGCCGCAGAAGACGACGAGATCAGCGCATCTATCGAGAAATGATCTGCAGGTTTTCTTTGTGTCCTCGGCGCTCGACTCTTCCGACGTTTGGCAGACGACCTGATATTCTAGGCCGCATCTTCGAAGCGCAGATTCGCCCATCTTGCCGCTGGCTGTAAAAAATAGGGCATCGAGGCCCAAAAGCTTTTTCAGGGCCGTTTCGGCTCGGTGGGTGGCGACAGGCTTCGCTCCCCTCCTTCTTGCCTCCTCGGCGAGGCCGTCGGTCCCCTTGAGGCCGACCGCCCCGCCCATCCCGGCTATGGGGTTAATCAGGAACCCCACCTTCTTCAGGCTGATCATTCCCCCATCATAGGTCAGAATTTGGGCAGATTGGCCAGGGATTGCTTCACCAGCTCCGCCGGATACTCGTAGTCCTCCAGGTTACCCGCGAAGTAGGCGTCGTAGGATGATAGGTCAAAGTGGCCGTGGCCGCTGAGGGAGATGACGATCGTCTTCTCCTCGCCGGTCTTCTTGCAGGCGATGGCGTCGTCGATGGCGGGCTTGAGGGCGTGGGACGCCTCGGGGGCGGGGAGGATCCCCTCCGTCCTGGCGAAGGTGACGGCGGCCTTGAAGACCTCGTTCTGGTGGAATGACTGGGCCTCTATCACCCGGTCGTGGACGAGGTTGCAGAGGAGGGGGGCGTCGCCATGATAGCGGAGCCCGCCGGCGTGGATCGATGGCGGGATGAAGTCGTGGCCGAGGGTGTACATCTTGAGGAGGGGGGTGAGCCTCGCGGTGTCGCCGAAGTCGTAGGTGAATAGCCCCTTCGTCAGGGTCGGGCAGGCGGAGGGCTCGCAAGCGACCATCCTGATCTCCTTCTTCTCCTTAAGTTTGTCGGGGATGAAGGGGAAGACCATCCCGGGGAAGTTTGAGCCTCCGCCGACGCAGCCGTATATGACGTCGGGATAGTCCTCGACCATGGCCATCTGCTTTTGCAACTCTTGGCCCTCCACCGTCTGGTGGAGGAGGACGTGGTTTAAGACGGAGCCGAGGGCGTAGTTGGTGTTCTCGTGGGTCGCGGCGTCCTCGACCGCTTCGGAGATGGCGATGCCGAGGCTTCCGCCGGTATTGGGGTGCTCCTTTAAGATCATCCTCCCGGCGTTCGTCAGCTCGCTGGGGCTGGCGACGCACTCGGCGCCCCAGACCTGCATGATGGACTTCCGGTAGGGCTTCTGGTCGAAGGACGCCCTCACCATGTAGACTCTACACTGGATGTCGAAGAGGCACGTCGCCATGGATAGGGCAGAGCCCCACTGGCCGGCGCCGGTCTCGGTGGCGATCCTCTCGACCCCTTCCTTCATGTTGTAGTAGGCCTGGGGGACGGCGGTATTCGGCTTGTGGCTCCCGGCGGGGCTGACCCCCTCGTACTTGTAGTATATCTTGGCCGGGGTCTTTAGGTGCTCCTCGAGGCGGTGGGCCCGGAAGAGGGGGGTAGGCCTCCAGAGCCGGAGGATCTCTCTGACCTCGTCGGGTATGTCGATCCACCGGTCGGTGGACATCTCCTGCCTGATCAGCCCCTTCGGGAAGATCATCTCCAGGTCTTCGGGCTTGAGGGGCTCACCCGTCTGGGGGTGGAGGGGTGGATCGAGGGGGGTCAGGAGGTCTGCGGCGACGTTGTACCACCGCTTCGGCAGCTCTTCTTCATCCAGCAGAATTTTGGTTTTCAAGGGCGTATCCTCCAGAATCGATGAGTTATAATGCACTCAAATGTGCATCAGGGTAATGATGGCGGCGTTATTTAAGGGTTTTGGGGTCTCTTTTTCCCTCTAAAATTCGACTAAAAAGTCTATTATCGATCCATTCTCTTCCCCCGCTATCTTCTCATCGATCTCCGAAGGTCTGGGTCAAGCTTTATCTATTTTGGCGGAGATCTCTCCGGCCATGGCTGGTTATACCCTCTCCGAGAAGATCTTCTCTCGAGCATCGAAGAAGGAGGTGAGGGCCGGCGAGTTCGTGATGGCCGATATCGACATGGCCATGGTCCACGACATCACCGGCCCCCTGGCGGTGAAGGGGTTTTATGAGATCGCAGGCGAGGACGCGATGGTCTGGGACCCAAAAAGGATAGTCGTGCTCTTTGATCATCAGGTCCCGGCAGATAGCCTTGCGGCCGCCGAAAACCACATCATGCTCCGGAAGTTCGCGGTCGAGCAGGGGATCCTCAACTACGACATCTTCGAGGGGGTCTGCCACCAGGTGATGCCGGAGAAGGGGCACGCCCTCCCCGGAGACCTCGTCGTCGGCTCCGACTCCCACACCTGCACCTACGGGGCCCTGGGCGCCTTCTCCACTGGGATCGGGAGCACCGATATGGCCTCTGTCTTCGCAACAGGAAAGCTCTGGTTCATGGTCCCCGAGACCCTCAGGCTAAAGGCAGAGGGAACTCTCCAGAGGCTCGTCACCTCCAAGGACGTCGTCCTGAGGATGATCGGCGACATCGGAGCCGACGGCGCCACCTACCAGGCCTGCGAGTTCGCCGGCTCCGCGGTCTCGAGGATGTCGACTCCAGAGAGGATGACTATGGCCAACATGGCGATCGAGATGGGCGGGAAGGCGGGCCTCGTCGACCCCGACGAGACGACGTACCGGTATATCGAAGAGAGGGTCGGGAGCTTCGACCGGAAGGCGGCCCTCCACGGCGACGACGACGCCGTCTTCGATGAAAAGATCTGGGAGGTCTCTGACCTTCCGCCCCAGGTCGCCGTCCCCCACAACGTCGACAACGTCGTGGCGGCGAGCGAGCTTGCCGGCACCAGGATCGACCAGGTCTTCCTGGGCTCCTGCACCAACGGGAGGTTCGAGGACCTCGCCCTCGCAGCCGAGGTGATGAGAGGCGAGCCCCTCGCCCGGGGGGTCCGGATGGTGGTGATCCCCGCCAGCAGGACCGAGTACATGAAGGCTCTCCGGGCGGGGCTCGTGGAGACGTTCATGGAGGCGGGCGCCACCGTCGAGTCGCCCTGCTGCGGCCCCTGCATGGGCGGAAGCTTCGGCCTTCTGGGGGACGGCGAGGCGTCCCTCTCGACGTCCAACAGGAACTTCCAAGGAAGGCAGGGGAGCCCCAAGGCCCGGGTATACCTCTCCTCCCCGGCGACGGCTGCCGCGGGGGCCATCACCGGCGAGATCACCGACCCCAGAGAGATCTGATCCGGAGGCCTCGGGCCGGAGTGGATCATGAAAGTCGCCTTCAAGCTCGGCTACCTCGGAAGGAACTACCACGGCTTTCAGCTCCAGCCGGGCGTGCCGACGGTCCAGGCAGTCGTCGGCGAGGCCCTCCGGTCTTTAAAATTAAACGACGGGAGCTTCTGCTACGCCGGGAGGACCGACAGGGGGGTCTGTGCCCTCTCCCAGGTGATCGACTTCTACATCGATCCTGGGAAGGCGGATCTGGCGGTGCCGAGGGTCGTAAACAGCAGGCTTCCCCCGGACGTCTGGACCTGGGCGGTCGCTTCCGTCCCCGAGAACTTCAGCGCAAGGCATGCCGCCCTCTGGCGGGAGTACAGGTACATCCTTCCAAGGGACGACGGTATCGAGATCGATCTCATGCGCGAGGCGGCCCGGACGCTCCTGGGCGTTCACAACTTCCGGAACCTCTCTTCGCAGAAGGGGGGGCCCTCCACCCGGAATCTTATGAAGATCGAGTTGACTGAGAAGAAGGGGTCTGTCGTCATGGACGTAAGAGCCGACGGCTTCCTCTGGAATATGGTCAGGAAGATAGCCACAGTTCTGGTGATGGTCGGCTCAAATGAGCGAGATATAGAGTGGGTCCGCAGCTTGTTGGATCCCGCGACCAACTCCGGAGTCCCTCCAGCCCCCGCTGAGGGGCTGATACTGATGGACGTAGGATACCAGGGGATCGATTGGAAGATGGAGCCCTACTCCATGAGGATGGCAAATGAGAGGCTATTTGTCGTTTGGAAAAGAGATGCGGCCCTGGCGGAGGCGACTGAGGTCCTCGCCAGGTCCATGGTCGTATGAAGCCGGTTCAGAGGATGATCTCGATGCCCAGCTCTTCTGCCAGCTCTTTGTAGCGGTTCCTGATGGTGACTTCCGTCACCCCGGCTACGTCCGCCACCTCCCGTTGGGTCCTCCGGTCGCCGCAGAGGATCGATGCGATGTATATCGCCGCCGCCGCCACCCCCGTGGGGCCCCGGCCGCTCGTCAGCTCCTTCTCCGCCGCCTGCCGTAGGATCTCGATCCCCTTCGCCTGGACCTCGCCTTTGAGGCTCAACCCGGAGCAGAACCGGGGTATGTAGTCGATGGGGCTTGTGGGCATCAGCTTCAGGGCCAGCTCCCGAGAGACGAATCTGTAGGTTCTCCCGATCTCCTTTCTGCTGACCCTCGATACCTCGGCGATCTCATCTAAGGTCCTTGGGACGTTGCACTGCCGGCATGCGGCGTATAGGGCTGCCGCCGCGACCCCCTCGATGGACCTTCCACGGATCAGGTTCTTGTCGACGGCCTTTCGGTATATTACGGCCGCCGTCTCCCTGACGTTCCGGGAGAGGCCCAGGGCCGATGCCATCCGGTCCAGCTCCGATAGAGCGAAGGCGAGGTTCCTCTCGGTGGCGTTGCTGACCCTGATCCTCCGCTGCCATTTTCGGAGACGGTAGAGTTGGGCCCTGTTCTTGGATGATATAGTCTTGCCGTAGGAGTCCCGGTTCCTCCAGTCTATCATCGTCGAAAGCCCTTTGTCGTGGATGGTGTAGGTCATAGGGGCGCCGACCCTCGACCTCTTCATCCTCTGGTCGTGGTCGAAGGCCCGCCACTCAGGCCCCTGGTCGATGAAGTTCTCGTCTATGACGAGGCCACAGTCGGAGCAGACGAGCTCCGCCCTCTCGTAGTCGTGGACGAGGGCATGGCTGCCGCACTCTGGACATTCGACTATGAACTTCTCGAACTCGTCCACCTTCTCCTTCTCTCGCCTGAGCTTGATCTTCTCCTGGATCTTCTCCTTCTCAGACCGTTCTATCTCCCTAATCTTTTCTATTTCTTCCACCAAATCCGCGCTCCTCGAAATAGAGTTTTTTCCCCAGGTAAACCGATGCATCGACGTTCCGATAAGGCTTGACGACGATGTACGGCCGATTCGCGGGACCGAATACGTCAAAAACCCGGCCGATCCCGACTTTCTTCTGATCTACCACGACAGAATTGATCTTCGGAATCTCTTCTTTCCTTTCGCCAGTTGAGGGCTCTCCTCTCACAATCAACTTCTTCTGAACGAAATGATGGGTGGTGCCCAACCTTTTCAACAGGTCACCTCAACCCTCTCTGTTCGGGTTGATCTTATATAAAGGTTCCGCAAACATTTTATTTGATGAGTTTTCACCCTCAGACTCAAAGTTTATCTCCTCGGAGGAACGTCCGTAGCTGTTATGTTCGAAAGGCTTCCAACCGTCCCCACATCCCAGGAGCTGGTGGACCGGGCCTTCAGAAGGTCGAAGAGGGCGGCTTCGAGCCAGAATAAGGACGAAGCGATGCTGATGACCGCAGGGAACATCCTCTCAGACAATCTGGCAAATTTGGTCCGAAAGTACCCCTCCTTCATGAACATCCCCCCCTTCTACCACGACCTGGCCGACGCCGTGGTGGGGGTGGACGAGATGAGGATCCACCTCTCTCGGGTCACCTGGGCCGCCTCCCAAATCCGGACGATCACAAAGGACCACCTGACCAGGATGAAGGGGACGGCGGATAAGCCGCCCGTCAGAAGGGCGGCCTTCGGGAGGATGGCCTCGGTGATGAAGTCCATCGAGCCGGACCTCCTATTCCTCAACGACGCCCGCCAAAAGCTCAGGTTCATGCCCACCGTCGACCCCGACGTCCCCACCATCATCGTCGCGGGTTACCCCAACGTCGGCAAGTCCAGCTTCATGATCTCCGTCACTGGGGCGAGGCCCGAGATCGCCAGCTACCCCTTCACCACGAAAGGGGTGGGAGTGGGCCATTTCATCCGGGATCATCAGAGGTACCAGGTGGTGGATACACCGGGGCTTCTGGACCGGCCCCTATCCCAGAGGAATGAGATAGAGCTCCAGGCTATAGCCGCCCTCCGACACCTCCGTGGAGCCGTCCTCTTCATCCTCGATCCCAGCGAATACTGCGGCTTCTCCCTTGAGGAGCAGCTGAGACTCCTCTCCGACGTGAGGGGCTGGCTTCACCTTCCCGTCCTGGTGGTGTCCAACAAGAGCGATCTATCAGATTACGGGGGGGCGGATATGACCATGTCCACCCAGAGCGGCGCCGGCGTCGCCGAGGTCCTGGATCGGATGGTGGAGATGCTGGGCGAGGCGGACAAAGAGGAAGGAGAATCAAGAGAAGTGTAGCCGCGACCCTCAAAGGGATGAGGGAGATCTCTCCCCCCTTCAGGCCGTCTGTTTGATGATGTAGTTTACCATCGCCGGCGAGAGCTTCGACTCCCAGGAGATCCTCGACGAGATCTCTTCGACCTTCAGCCCCTCAGACTGAAGGTCGTTTATCCTCTCGATCGTCTCGTTGTCGACTACGTAATACTCGTCGATATCCTTTCTGTGCCCCCAGACGTCCCCCTCGATGATCTCCACCCCCTGAGTCTCCAGGAAAGCCCGGCCTGTCTGGGGCATATTCTTGTAGTAGGAGGGGGGGACCTGGATCGCCCGGAGGCGGGGGCTCGCCTGCAACAGCCTGAACATGTCGGTGCTGGAGGCCCTGAAGGCCAGGTGAACCGTCAGATCGTTCCTCGTCAGATCCTTTATGTCGTCCTTGGAGCTTACTATCCTGATCTTCATCATGGTAACCGCAACCAAATTATGATAAATTTATATATGGTCCCGCATCGCCTTCTAAAAAGGTGGGACCCGCCCTTCGGAGGTCTCGAAGAGCCCTTCTCCCATCTCAGGCCGTCTGTTTCACCATGTACTTGACCATGGAAGGCGAGAGCTTAGATTCTCTCGAGATCATCCCGGCGATCTCGTCGACGTTTATCCCATCGGACTGGAGATCGTTAATTCTTTCAATCACCCTGTCTTCGACGGTGTAATATTCGTCGATATCCTTTCTATGCCCCCAGACGTCTCCCTCGATGATCTCGACGCCCTGCATCTCCAAGAACATCTGGCCTGCGTGGGACATAGTCTTGTAATATGAAGAGGGGACCTGGATAGCCCTGAGCCTGGGACAGGACTGGAGGAGCTTGAATATGTCCGTATTGGAGGCTCTGAAGGCCAGGTGTATCATCTGTTCGTTTCGGTTAAGTTCGCCGATCTCTTTCTTTGAACTGACGACTCTGATTTTTATCATCAACGCACCTCTGATATAACGTGTTGTTGTCCCTCTAATATAAGTTTATTGCATTCTAACATTTTTGCTCAATATCAGCAAAGAAAGGGAAGCCCCTTTGGTCAGGGGGTTTCTGTCTTTTAACTCTATGAAGATGGTCGCGCATCAGGATGAGTTAGGATCAGTTACATCGATCTGTGATGGCGCCGCCCTTCATCAGAGGGATCCATCATAGGACGCGCCTCCAACTTCGTATATATTATGTATATTTAAATAGGTATGGGGCTGGACGCCTCGATCTCGCGCCCCCTCCGCCCCCCTTTTCCATCCGGCGGTCAGGGGGCGAGCCTCAGGACCAAGAGCTCTTCGAAGAAGTACCTCTCCTTCGCCACCACCTCAGACGACAGCCCTTCCCGTCGCGCCTTCTCCGCCACCTCGGAAGGGCCGGAGAGGCTTGAGACGAGGAGGAGGGCCCGCCCCCCATCAGGATCCAAATGGTCTTTCAGCATCTCCAGGAATCGGTTTATCGCCTCTCTTCCCGTCTTTCCGCCGTCGAAGGCGAGGTTCAGCCGCCCCTCCAGCACCTCATCCTCCTCGGTGGGGAGGTACGGAGGATTGAAGAGGACGAGATCGAACTTTGACCCGATCCCCATGAAGAGGTCGGCCCGGATCGTCTCGATCCCCTCCCTATGGAGGAGGGAGACTGCTCCGGGGTTGATGTCGGTGGCGATGACCCTCCGGGCCAGGGGGGCGATAGCTTTTGATATGACCCCTCTGCCGCACCCCACCTCCAGGACTCGATCCTCGGGGCCGACCTCCTCTTCGGCGGCCCGGAGGAGGAGGAAGGTGTCTTCGGCTGGCTCGTAGATATCATCGAGATCGCGGCCTTCTGGTGGAGGCTCAGCTACAGGCGTTGCAGGCCCGCCCCCTCCCTTCCGACCGTCCATCCGGTGGGGTCTATTTACTGAAGCTTCTCGGTCTTCAAGAGCCATAAGTCCTCGGACCCCGACCCCGCAGATCTCTGCCACCCGACTATGGCCAGGCCGCCGTCCTTGGTCGTGACGACCGACCTTCCGAGGTCGAAGCCCGCTCCTGCGAAGGTCCTCTCCCATACCTTCTCCCCTTCGGGATCTATCTTCAACAGCCAAAGGTCCGTATCGCCGTTTCCCTGAGAGCTGGTGTAGCCGACGACGATGATCCCACCGTCCTTCGCCGCCAGGGCAGACGAGCCGCCGTCATCTCCGGTCCCACCGTATGCACCCTCCCAGACCTTATCACCATCCTTGCCGGTCTTGACGACGAAGAGGTCTCTTCCGCCATAGCTCCCCGACTCCGCTGCCCCGACCGCATAGAGGCTCCCCCCGGCCTCCAGGATGTAGTTTCCCCTCTCGTCTGCGCCTTTGCCGAAGGTCTTCTCCCATATCTTCTCGCCGTTGCCGTCGGTCCTCACAATCCAGAGGTCCTTTCCTCCGGAGCCGTAGGATTCGGTCGTTCCCGTCAGGATGTAGCCGTCTTCCGTCTCCAAAATCGAGTTGAAGCCGTCGTTCTTCGATCCGCCGATGGCGACCTCCCATTCTCCGTTCCCGTCGGGATCCGTCTTTACGATCCAGCCGTCGGAGCCGCCGGACCCGCTGGAGGTGGTCACTCCGGCGACGACGAACCCGTCTTTCGTCTCCAGGAGGGCGACTCCCCAGTCGTCGCCAGCCCCGCCGAAGGTCTTCTTCCATCTCTCGTACCCTTCGGAGTCGGTATTGACGAGCAACAGGTCTTTTTTGCCGGAACCCCAGGAGTCTGTGACCCCGGCGACGACGAACCCTTCTTTCGTCTCCACCAAAGCCCACCCCTCGTCGCGACCGGGACCGCCGACGGTCCTCTCCCACTCCAGCCCCCCATCTTTATCGGTCTTGATGAGGAGGATGTCTCTTCCTCCCGCCCCCTTCGATCCGGTGAACCCGGTCGCGATGAGCCCCGCGTCTCTCGTCTCCTGGATCGCGAGCCCCCTCTCGTCGCCTGCCCCGCCGAAGCTCTTCTCCCACTGGAGATCCGGAGGCTGACCGAGGGCGGTCTGGGCCGCCATCGATATGATGAGGGCGGCCCCCAAGAGGGACCCGATGGCAGAAGGTCTCTTTTTGGCCCGGGGCATTTTTATATCAAATTCGGCGGATTTCATCTTCTTCGCTCTCTAATCGCTCTCTCTAATCGCTCTCTCTAATCGCTCTCTCTAATCGCTCTCTCTAATCGCTCTCTCTAAATGTATCTATCGAAGGCGACGAATATTATCAGTATCAGAGCTGGTAAGGCCCACAAAATCGGCCCGCTTCCGGGAGCTTTCCTCCTCCTTGAGTCTTGACTTTCGCCGTCGGCCCCGTCGTATAACCCCTGGCCACCGCCTCCATCCCCCACCTCCGAGGTCGAACCGTCTATCGGGAGAGGCGCCATCTCCGGCGTATCGGGGGACGTCTTCGGGTCGGCCTTCTCCACCTCCTGGACGGTGATCCTGAGCCGCGAGGATTCGACGGTGCAGGCGGTCCCGTCCTCGTCCCGGTAACAGACGGTGGCAGCCGGGATCTCGAAACTTCCGGCCGCCGGGCAGGATATGGTGTAGACCAGGGTGGCGGTCTCCCCCGGGAGCAGGAGGCTGGAGAGGTCCGTCTCCCCGGAGACGAGCCTCCCCCAGGAGGGGACCGTCTCCTTCGCCGAGACCATAGTCCTCCGGTTGCCGACGTTCGTCGCCGCCAGGGTCACCGTCACCATCTCCCCCACCTGGACTGTGGAGGCGGAGGCCTTCTTCTCCACCTCCACCAGGGGGCCGATTACGTCGATGACGGGGTTTCTGGAGGCGACCCTGTGGGTAACACCGTCGATGGAGTAGGTCGCCTCGGCCGGTGGGAGGACCTGCCCCTCCCCCGGCTTCTTGGCGCGGATGGAGTAGCTCGCCGTCTCCATCTCCCCCGGCGGTACCGAGATCTTCCACTTGAGGGCGGGCTCCGCCTGGAAGTCCCCGCCGACGGAATCGGATAGGTCCACCGCCAGCGTCCGGTCCCCCCGGTTGCTGACGGAGAGGCGGACTATGCTCTTGTCTTTGAGCTTCATCGCCTCCTCTGCGTATTTGTAGAGCTTCAGGGGGCCGAAGATGCGAAAGCTCGTCCCGCCCCAGGACTCGTAAACTCCCCCATCGCCGTCGCGGTACCGGGCAGAAACCTTAATGGAGACCTCTTCGGGGCCGGAAGTAGAGGGCGCCGCAAACCTCACCTTGATGGGGTCGACCTCCCCCGTCTCCGGGTCCCCGTCCCAGGCCTCTCCGGGGGCGAGGCTCGACCTCTTATGGATCGATGAGAAGATCGGCGGGTCTGTCGTCACCTCCACCACCACCTCTTCCGCCTCCGCCGCCCCGACGTTCTCGATCTCGACTTGGAGCCTCACCGCCTCTCCGACCTCGAAAGAGTCCTCTTGTGATATCACCAGGACCCGAAGCTCCGGGACGGCGTGGACGAGGAGGGCGACCCTCGCCCTGGGCTCCACGAGGCCATCGATGAGCCGGTCCCTCATCCAGACCTCCTGGGCGACGACCATCACCTCGTCATCCACGGAGAAGCTCTCTCCAGATCCGAGGGCCCTCGTTGCGATCGGCTCTCCTCCCCTCGATAGCTTCAGCATCACCATCCTCGGCGTCACCTCCTCCGGGGTGAAGTCCGCCGCCACGAGGGAGTATCCGCCGATGGAGAGGGCCTCTCCCCACCGGAGCTCCCCCTCGGCCCTGTCACCCCATTCGACGGCAGAGCCCATCGTCGAGGCGAGGAGGAGGATCGTGAAGATCCTCATCATGGCCTCAACGCCTGAAGAATGCGACGTAGATGGCAAGGATCGCTCCTATCGTCGATAAATAGAGGGTCGTCCTCCTGCCATGGGACGGTTCGTCCTCAAAGTCGCCCTTCTCTTCCGGGTCAGATCCCCCCTTCTTCTCATCCCCGGGCTTCGCCGCCCCGGGGTCCGACGACGGACCGGCCGCGCCTTTCGTCCCCGCCTGCGAAGAGGCATCTTCATCTCCTCCCTCGTTGGTCACAGGCGGCCTGGCGGTCGGTGCGGCAGCGGTGGTGGTGGCGGTCCTGGTGGCGACGGTCTTCGTTTCCTCCCTCTCCTCCGTCTCGAAGGTCATACCTTTGGGGGCGTAGAAGGTGACGACGGTCTTTCCCTCAACCCTGACGGTCTTCCTGTTCTCGTACTCGATCTTCGTCGCTGGGTCCTGCCACCTCACCGCCAGGATGTGGGTCCCCTCTTCGACGCTGAACTTGCCCAGGTCGGTGGTGCTCTCCTTCTTGGCGGTCTTCAGCCGTTCGTATTCGCCGTTGATGTAGAGGTAAGCCTCCAGGTCTTCTTTGTTATCGTTCCTCAACATCACATTGACGTCGAACTTCTCCGGCGCGGTATTCCGGGTAGTATAGACGGTGACCGCCGTCACCCCTTCCACCACAGCGATGATCTCCTCCTGGTGTGTCTTTTTGGTGTCGTCGTCCCACCATGTGATCTTGAAGGTGTGAGGGCCCGCCTCCAGGGGGAATTCTCCGAACTTCTTCTCCTTATCTTTTGAGATATCTTCTGTCCCCATAAGCTGAGAGTCTATGAAGAGGGATACGCTCAGGCTGTCGTCGTCTCTGTTGAAGACGTAGACGACCGCCTCGGCGATCGTCGGCTCTCCGTCTTCTTTCCCGTCTTCGAACTCCTCATCGACCCCAGAGCCGCCGCTCCTCCCAGTCTCAGGGGACCCGACCTCTTCAGAGCCGACGACTACCTCTTCGGAGCCGATGACGCCCTCTTCGGGAGATGTCGGCTCCGGGGGCTCGACGAAGCTGATCTCGCCGTAGACGTCGGCTTCGAGGTTGCCGGACCCCTGGATTGAGGCCCACAGCAGGATGAGGATCAGTGCTTGAGAGACGAACGCCGTCGCCGATCCGATCCGTTGACGTGAACCGTTGCCAATCATATCGAACTATTAAATCGGATTTAATCATTTATAGGTATTGGGGAGCGGAGAGGGGCGTAAAACCCCGGTCTTCAGGCCAGGGATGTATAGCTCCTCCCCTTTTATGTTAAATGCTTAAATACGATTAAGCCTCATAAATCACTATGCTCAAGTCGCTCAAGTACCGACTCTATCCTACAAAATCCCAGAGATCGAAGATGGAGCGGACTTTAGACTTGTGCCGCTGGACCTACAATCAGACCCTCGTATACAGGAAGGATACCTGGGAGAAAGAGGGAAGATCAACCTCAAAATATGAGACCCACAACCTCCTACCTGGTTGGAAAACCGAGAACCCAGAGCTAACCGAAGTCCATTCCCAGGTTCTCCAGAACGTTCAAGAGCGGGTGGAGTTGGCGTTCAAGGCATTTTTTCGACGAGTCAAATCTGGCAAGAGACCGGGCTATCCGAGGTTCAAGGGGAAAGGATGGTACGACTCGTTCACCTTCCCTCAGTCGGGGTTCAAGTTGGTCTCCGGAAAGCTCCGTCTCTCCAAGATCGGCGATGTTAAGATCAAGCTCCATAGACCCATCGAAGGCGAGATCAAGAGGCTGACCATCCACCGAGCTTCGACCGGAAAATGGTTTGCTTGTTTCTCGGTTGAAGTTGACCACCCGCCTAAAACTCCCTGGAAAGATGGGTTGATGGTAGGCATCGATGTAGGGTTGGAACGTTTTGCCTCTCTGTCCAACGGTGAGAAGATCGATAACCCCCGTTTTTTCCGATCAGAGGAGAAGGCGTTGGCCAAAGCTCATAGACGGCTATCCAAGGGCGAGAAGGGGACGCCCCAGAGAGGGAAAGCTCTCAAAGTCGTCCAACGGATCCATGAGCGGATCGCCAACAGGAGATACGATTTCGCTCATCAGATAAGCAATCAGCTAGTCGTGAAATATGGTCTGATCGCCTTTGAAGATCTGAATATCAAGAACATGATCCAAAACCACCACCTGGCTAAAAGCATATCAGACGCTGCCTGGAGGATGCTAGTGACAACCACATCGTGCAAGGCTGAGAGCGCCGGTTCGATGGTGGTTCTAGTCGATCCCAGGAACACAAGTCAGCTATGTTCCAGGTGCGGCCTTAAAGTGCCGAAGTCGCTATCGGATCGGGTCCATGGATGTCCTCAATGCGGGCTGGTCATGGACCGTGACGAGAATGCGGCGATAAACATTCTGAGACTGGGGCTACAGTCTCTGCCAAAAGCTAGAAGCTCCGCCCTTCAGGGCGGGGAGTAGTCACGAATTGTGCGTATGACGGGCTCGGAAGGCGAGAAGGCGCCCAAATCTTAAATATATTCGACCTCCAACCCCCATCAAAAGAGCTATCCAAAGGATCTTGATGAAGGATATCGATATAAAGGGCCTATGGGCCTTCGCACTCCTCGTGGCCGTCCTCCTCACCCCCGCCGCAGGGGATGAGGGCGCGGGTTCCAGGGGGCTCGTCCTGGACATATACGCCGACGAATCGGGGAAGGCTCTGGTGACGGGGTACGCCGAGGGTATCGACGGTCTCCCCTTTCTGAGCGGCTCGGAGTACCAGTACGACGAAGATGCCCTCCAGCTTTACGCAGTTACCAACGCCCTCACCACGAAGAACGGGGAGGACTGGGAGATCAGACTCCTCACTGAGGGGAGCTACGGCGAGTATCACGTCACATTTTACCTCTCGGAGAGCGTCCGGATCAGCGAGATCAGCGGCACCGAAGGGCTCGATTATCTGGTCTCGACCTCCAGCGACTCCTTCGTTGTGGAGTTTCACGGCTACGACGTGACGGAACCATCTGCCGCCGTCAGGTACCGCCAGCCTTTGAACGGCGGGAGGGCGGAAGCGGCGTCTTCCGCCCTTCCGTCCCCGGGGGGATCCACCGAGAAGCTCGTCCCCGTCGTCGTCCTCATCATCGCCCTGGTCGTCATCTTCGGGGCGGTCAGCTTCAGGATGCGGGGCAGCTGCAGCTCGCCCCTTGACCCAGCAGGAAGCTCGCCTCGTCCTCCGGCTGAAGCAGCGCCTCAGCCACCGACAGGTGGATCGGCTCAGGGCCCATATCAGGGCTCCAGAGCAGCGGAGGCAGGGGGCGGTCTCCTAGAGGATCGGCGAGAAGAAGATCGGCGAGAGGGGGCGGGTGAGGATGTCTTTATGGTGGACCTAATCCCCCTCCCCGACCTCGACCTCGACCCCACCCCCCGTCCGGAGAGGTCCAAGACCCCGATATCGGGGAAGATGACGGCGGTGATGGAGACGCTCACCGAGAGGGAGAGGTGGGTCCTGGAGGCGCTGATAAAGAACGAAGGGAAGATGACCCAGGCAGAGATAAGGCGGGAGACGGGGATTCCCAAATCATCCCTCACCGGTATCGTGGTATCTCTTGAGAGGAGAAATATCGTGACCAAGAAGGAATGGGGGAGGACGAACGTCATCGAGCTCTCCGAGAGGCTGAGGGAGGTGGGATGAGCCGGAATATCATCCTTTGGCTGGCGTCCCTCCTTTTGTTGAGCGTCGGGGGCGCGCCCCTCTCCTCTGAGGAGGGGATCGGCGGAGGAGATGGCACGGCAGGTCACTTCCTCTATCAGGTCGCCGACGTCCCCCAGAACGCCGACCGACCGCCGATCCTGATAACCGTAGTCCGTTCCGAGAGGGGGTTAGGGATGGGGTCTGACGGCGTGATCCTGCCGGTGAGGCTCCAGGTGGAGCGGGCCAGAGCCATCGACCCCACCAGGGTTCGGCGTCTTCTTGGAGAGAACCGGACCCTGGGAGAGATCAAGTCCGAGATCGAGGGGAGCGAGGAGGGCTACGGCTACCGGGGGAAGATTCGTCTCGGCGAGGCGACATACCTAATCAGAAATATCAGCATCACCATCGGGGATCTGAACTCGACCCTGGAGGGGGAGGTGATGGAGCCCGCCTGGGGCGCGATTTCGGGGAGGTCCGGGCCGGGGATGGCGATGGTGGGCAAGATCCGAGTCGAGACCCGACCCCATAACGGCTCCGTCGTCTCCGCGGGGTCCGTCGTCCTCTTCGGGGGACACCGGCCGCGCCCCGAGAGCTACGCCGTCATCCTGGAGCCCTCCATCGGCGGCTCATGCCGGATGGACGTATGTCTCGGCCCCGGGACGGCCCTGGATCCCCCCATGGGGTTTTGGCATCGCCGAGGGGATGGGTCGGTGCTCTCTTCGCCTCGGCCGCCGGCGAGGCCGCCGATGTAGCTTGGGGGAGCGATCCGGGGTTTTCTCCGAAAGTTTTGGATGGTGGATCATCCCTCGATCCTCTCCCGGATCCTCTTCGCCTCCTTCGCCGTCTCTTTTTTGCCCAGGACCCGGGCCATCTCCTCGATCGCCTCCAGCCGTCGGACGACGGCGTCCAGGTAGTTTATCAGGTCCCCCGTATAGGCATATATCCCGTAATTTTCGGTGAACTCCTGGATGATCCGGCCGGGGCTAGCCCCTCCGGCCCGCAGCTCCAGGATCTTGAGGGAGGCTTTCCTCTCGGGGCAGCCGCAGTAGGGGGCGTCTTTGCAGCCGCACCGGGTGAACTCCTTGGCGAAGTTCAAGAGCTCCTCTCTCAACTTCGGGTCGAGGTTGGTGAGATCTTCGCCGCTGAGCAGGTCCATAACAGAGCCGTGGAACGCCCTCGATGAGACCTGCATCCTAAGCTTCATCGATATCCGGTCTGCGGCCTTGAGGTAGAGGTCGGAGAAGATCTCCAGGTCGACGGCCACCTCCAGAGGATCCCCATCTTCGGCGAGCCCTTTCCTGATCACCACGACCTCTTCTGGGGTGAGGAAGTGGGCCGCCGCCGCCCTTCCGATCCGGGTAGGGGCGATCCCTCTCACGAGATCGGCATCGATGAGGGCCGCAAGGTTCGATCTCAGATCGTCGAGGCCTATCGTCAGGTGGTGGAGCCTTGCGAGCTCGTCCATCGATCTCGCCACCACGGCGTTGGCCAGGACCTCCTCTTGCTGTTCTTCTTCTTCGTACTCGGGGAGGACGTCCTCCATCTTCCCCCGGAGGAGGCGGAGGGCCACCTCGTCCTCGGACTCCCCCTTCCCTCCCTGGTACTTTTTGCCAGGCTCGGGGAGGAGGTAGACGATCCCGCGATCGTGATAGCCGGGCCTTCCTGCCCTCCCCAGCATCTGGTTGAACTCGTGGACGGAAAGCCACTCTATCCCCATGGCGAGGGAGTCGAAGATCACCTGGGAGGCGGGAAAGTCGACCCCCGCCGCGAGGGCCGCCGTCGTAACCACGGCGTCGATATCAGCCCGTCCGAAGAGGAGCTCCACCTTCCTCCTCTGGTCGTACTGCATCCCGGCGTGGTAGGCGGCGGAGTTGGGGATAGCCATGGAGAGGCTGTTGCAGTTCTTCCGCGAGTTGGAGAAGATGATCGTCTGGCCCTTGTAACCGGTGGAGGAGGTCTTGGAGGCCGCCTCCTTGACGAGCCGCCTGAGCAGTCCCCTCTTATCCCGGGGTTCGGCGAAGATGAGGTGGCGCTCGATGGGAACCGGCCTCACATGGTAGTCGATGAGGTCGGCGCCGAGCTGCTCAGATAGGGTTTTTGGGTTTCCCACCGTCGCAGAGAGGTAGATGAACTGGGCCGTGGGAAATGAGAACCGGAGCCTTGCGATGAGCCCCGAGAGCCTGTGGCCCCTCTCCTTCTCCTCCAGCATGTGGACCTCGTCGATCACCACAGTCCCCACCTTCCCGAGGTCCCTTCCCGTCCGGAGGAGCTGGTCGACCCCCTCGTAGGTTCCGACGATGATCTCGGAGTGGAGATCCTGGCGGAAGCTCTTACCCTTCCCCAGCTTGATTCTGGAGACGCCGACCCTGATGGAGGCCTTCGCTCCCAGATCCCTATATAGGGAGAGCTGGTCGTACTTCTGGTTGGCGAGGGCGACGAGGGGGACGAGGAAGAGGAGCTTTCCCTTTCCAGAGAGGAAGTTTTTGATCCCCGCCATCTCCCCCACCAGGCTTTTGCCGGTGGCGGTGGCCGAGACGACCAGGAGGTTTCTTCCTTCCAATAGGCCCCCCGCCACCGCCTTCGCCTGGACGGGGAGGAGGGTCTTTGTCCTATTCAATAGAAAGCTCTTGAACTGTGCCGGGAGGTCGAGGTCCTCCACCGGCATCGGGTCCTCATCCTTCTCCGCCGGGATCTCGTCGAACTTCGTCAGCGCCGAGTCGATCCTATCGAGGGCCAGGAGGGAGAGGACGTCGTCGAGGTTTCTCCTCTTGAAGAGGACCCTCGCCAGGTGGAGCTTCGCCGCCCGCCCTAGATGCCTGAAATCCGCTTCTCGCTTCAGCTCCTCGGTGGCACATCTCTCGCAGATCAGCCCCCCCTTGAATCTGACCGCCCCCTTGTCCAGGGGTGTGAACTTCCTCTTCTCCGAGAGGCAGAGCTGGCAGATGGAGACCTTCCTAAAAGAGAGCTGATACCCTTCGAGGAACTCGACGAACTCCTCCTCCGTCGCGGGGTCGCCCCTGGCGACGTATATGGCGTCGGCCTTTCGGAGGAGCCTGATGAGGTCTTCGGGCTGGAGGTACTTCTCGTCGCCGTCCTTCTTCACCAGAAACTTCCTGGGCCGAGGGCCCTTGGGGGTATCCTTGAGCCGGAGATGCCCTTCGAAGAGGGTCTCCGTCCCCCGGAGGGGGAGGATGAGAACTCGTCCCTTCTCCGCCCTCGCCAAGACTTGGATCTGCATCTCCTCCAGGTCAGGAGGCGGTGAGGTCGACGAGCTCGTACTTCAGCCCCTCGGCCTCGAGCTTCCCCATGAGGTTTGGCACCTGTTCGTCGACGCAGACGATCACCGAAGAGACGCCGTGGAATGCGGACTCCACCGCCGACTCCTTCGCCCCGAAGAAGACGTCCGGCTCCCGACCGACCTTCTTCAGGGCGACGAGAGGCTCTATCCCCAGAGCCCCCACCATCTTTCCCTCTCTGACGATCTTTGCGAGGGCGGGAAGGTCCACCTTCCTCGACCCACCCATCTGGACCCTTGGGACCTTGCAGACGGTGACCGTCCCCTCCTTGAGGCTGATCAGCCCCTTGAGGGTTGATACCCCCACGTCCTCTCCGGCGAGGGCGTCGGAGATGGTCACGGCCGTCGCCCCGTCCCCTTCCTTCCGGCCGGCGTAGAGGAGTCCTCCTCTCATCGCGAGAGATACCGTCTGCCCCTCTTCGAGATCCTCGTCGGCGATGGCGGACCAGACCGATACGTGGCTTATGATCTCCTCCATCACAAACCGTGCGTACCGTTTCAGCTCGGCGGCGGACTCCAGCAGCATCTCCACCCCCTCCTTGGTGATCCTGTACCTCATCCTCCCGTCGGATATCACAAGCCCATCGGCCACCAGGTCCTTGATGTACTCGGAGATCGCCTGGGGGGTGACCCCGAGCCTCTCGGCCACCTCCCTCTGCCGGACGTTCGGCTGGTTTGCGGCTATCTCTACCAGGATCTGAAACCTCGAGCTGTCCCTCTTGCTCTGTAAAACGTCGACCATCTTCTAACCCTCTTCTCTGGAGAGCTCGATCCTCTGTCCCCTGACGGCGAGCCTCTCCGCCCGTTTGGCAGCTCCCCTTATGAAGGCCTGGCTGAGATCGAGCTCTCGGGAGAGGTTGGATAGAGAGGTGTTCCCCTTGGCGACGAGTTCCTCGATCCTCTCGGTCCCCTCTCGGATCTCATCGTCCGACATGGATGTCAGGTATATCAGCTCGCTCAGGTCCTCCAGGGAGCAGACGAAGTTGGCCTGGACCCTGGAATAGCTGGAATGATACTCCTTTTCCGGGCTTTCGCCGGGCTTCGGCATCTTCCACTTCGTCTCGATCAGCCCGCTCTTCTTCAGAAGCACCAGGCTCCTTTGAACCCCTCTCTCGTCGCCCAGGAGCCCGACGAGATCCTTTTCTGTACGCCAATCAGAGCAGAGCTCTTCAAAGACCCGTTTGTGAACTTCTGAACCGAAAGCCAGGAGCAGAGGAACAAGATCGGAGGGATCGTTGATGATCCGAGTTCTCTTTCCCATCGCACTAAACCTCGTCGGCCAATTGGCGCTCAAATTTGATAAATCTTTTGAAGAATCCATCGCCGCCGCCGGAGCGGACGGGAGGGAATCCGGGCCCCTCAGAGGATCCCTGATCGAGGGAGAAGGGGCCACTGGGATCATGTTGCCGCCCAAGGGTTTTTCCATATCCTCCCGGGCGGCCGTCCTGCTTCGCCCCTTCCGCCCGCATCAGACCAGCCGTGTCGTCTCCAGGTTCATGGGCGCCATCGTCGGTATCCTGTATTTCTTGTAGATGGAGCTGGCGAGGTCGAGGCAGTTGCTCTCGTCGCCGTGGTTTGTTATCACCCTCGAAGGCTTTGGGTAGACCCTTCTGACGTAATCCATAAGCTGGTTGCGGTCGGAGTGGCCGGAGAACCCGTCGACGGTGACCACCTCCAGGTTGACCTTGACGGTCTGGGTCTTCCCGCCGGAGGATAGGGGGACCTCGCTCCACCCCTTCTGGATCCGGCGGCCCAGAGTCCCTTCGGCCTGGTATCCTACGATGACGAGGGTGTTCTTCTCGCCGGGACCCAGCCCCTTCAGGTACTCCAGGATCGGGCCGCCGTTCATCATCCCGCTCGTCGCCAGGATGACGGAGGGACCGCCTTCCATGATGCTGGCCCTGTGATTTGCGCTCTCCACCTGGACGAAGCATTCCGAGAGGAAGGGGTTGATCCCCTTATGGAAGATCAGGTCCCGCAGCTCGTTATTCAGGTACTCGGGGTACGACGTGTGGATGGCCGTCGCCTCATAGATCATGCCGTCGAGGTAGACGCTGATCTCGTCGAGGGACTTCTTCCTGATCGCCTCTTCCAGGGCGATCATCACCTCCTGGCTTCTTCCGACGGCAAAGGCCGGGATTATCACCTTTCCGCCCCGTTTTATCGTCTCCCTCACCACCTTCAGAAGCCTCGTCTCCGCCTCTCTCCTCGAGGGCTGGGTGCTGGACGACCCGCCGTAGGTCGCCTCCATCACCAGCGTCTCAAGCCTCGGGAAGGTGTGGACCGCCGGGTCGAAGAGCCTCGTCTTCTCGAACTTGAAGTCTCCTGTAAAGGCGACGTTGTAGAGGCCGTCTCCGACGTGGAAGTGGCAGATGGCAGAGCCGAGGATGTGGCCTGCATTGTGCATGGTGAGCTTGGTATCGGGAGCGATGTCGGTGACGTCGCCGTAGTTGAGGGTGATGGTGTGTTTCAGAGCCTCCCTGATCATCGCCGACTCGTAGGGGATCCTCTTACCCTCCCTTCCGGCTATATCGATGTAGTCGAGCTGGAGGAGGACGAAGAGGTCTCTCGTCGGCTGGGTGCAGTAGATGGGCCCCTCGTAACCGTACTTGTAGAGCATCGGAACGAGCCCTGCATGGTCGAGGTGGGCGTGGGTGAGGACGACGGCGTCGATCTGGTTCAAGGGGTAGACCTCAGGTATGTAGAGGTAAGGGGTAGCGCTGTCGTCGGAGCCGACGTTCACCCCGCAGTCGACGATGATCTTAGACTCCGGGGTCGAGAGGAGCATGCAGCTTCGCCCCACCTCCCGGCACCCTCCCAGGGTCGATATCCTAACCCACTGGTCTTTCGAGGCGACGTCTCTATGGATCTTCCTTCCGATCGTCTTAAGGATCTCTTTCCTTTCTGACTGGACGGACCGGAGGTAATCTTTTGTGTTGGCGATGGTGGAAGACCTCACAGGAGGGGTCCTCACCACCTTCGGGGTCCAGCCGATGAGCTTGGTGATCTCCCGGAGTGTGGCTCCGTGGCGCCCTATGACAAGCCCCGGCTTTTCGGCCTCGATCACCACCTCTCCGGTCTGGCCGTCGAAGTAGTAGTCGGTGAGCCCCGCTTCGGGGGGCACCGCCTGCTGGATCTTCTTCACCGCCCCCTCGGGGTCGGCCAGGACCTTGAGGTCGGGCCTGACGACCACCCTCTTTCTCAGATCTTTTGCGAGGGATCGGACTATCTCACCATCGTCTGCCAGCCTTCGGGGGTCGTCGGTGTATATTACCAGCTCAGGGCCCTCGAATTCGATGCCGGTGACGTTTATGTTCGGAGGCAGTCTACTCTGCACTCTCCGCTTAAGCTCAAGGAGCACTTCCTCAACAGACAATGAAATACACCCAAAAAAAATTTATCAATCAGAGGGCACGGCGGATATTCTCCACAGAGGATTCATCCGCGACCTCATACCCGTCGCCGGTGATCTTTACCACCTGTATGACGTCGCCAGAAGCCGAATCCCTCTTTATGGCGTTGTGGATGGCCCGAATCCCCAGTTTCGCCCCCTCTTCAACGTCCATCTTGGGATCGTATAGCGCCTCCAGGACGCCGTAGGCGGTGGGAGAGCCCGATCCAGTGGCCACGACTTTATGCTCCTCGATCTGGCCGCCCAGGGCGTCCAGGGAGAAGAGCTTTGGACCCTTCTTGTCCACGCCGCCCAAGAGGAGCTGTACCATGAAGGGGAAGTATCGCCTGGAAGCGAGGACGTTCGATAGAAGGGTGGCGGTCCCCTTGACCGTCATCGGCTCGCCCCTCTGCATGTTGTATAGCCTCGACTCCACCTGGATCATCCTGACGATGGACTGGGCGTCTCCCACCACCCCTGCGGTGGTCAAGCCGACCCGTTCGGCCAGCTGGTATATCTTCTGGGCGGTGGTGCTGGCTATGAAGTGGCCCATGGTGGCCCGGCTCTCTGATGCGAGCACCACACCATCTTTGCAAACGATCCCCACCGTAGTTGTGCCTTTGAAGACCTCTACCATCTAAATACCTCGGATTAAAATCAGAAAACGGACAGATTCTCTTCGCCCACATCACTATATAAAGCTTCCGCGCCCATGGGACCCTTGATATGGAGAAGTGCTGGCAGCAGGCTCCATGGTCCATCAAAAACCATCCTCGAAGTGATGACGATGGGGCCGAAGGCCGTCCTACATCTCGTCGCAACGGCCTTATCGATACGTATCAGCCCGCAGGAACGATCCTTAAATATGATCCGATCCTTAAATATGATCCTTAAATATACTATGGTACCTCCAAGTCTGGCAAGTTCGAGATCGACGAGATCGTGGAGAGGAGATCGGCGCCTTTGCACCCCTGGATATACGAATACTACGTGGACCCCATAGTCTACGACTCCGGCTACAACCCGGTGAACACCGTCACCTGGGCCCTCATCCTCGGAGGCATGATCTTCTTGGCCATCAGGCTCTTCCGGAGGCTTGACATAGTCCTGGACGAGCGTTTTGTATTATACACTGCCCCCTACATCCTGGCGGGGGCGAGCCTCAGGGTCGTCGAGGACGCTGGTATGGTGGCCGCCCCTGCAAGCTACCTTCTCATAACCCCTTTCATATACTTCCTGGTGGCGGCGGCGGCCCTCTTCTGCCTCGTATTGTCCAGATGGGCGATTGGTGGTGGGCATCTTGCAATCTACGCCGCCATCGGCCTCGTCTGGACTGCAGCCAACCTCATCGCCCTCTTCACCTGGGGGACTGAGAGCCTCCTGGCCCCGGCGGCGATATTCGCTCTCGGGTCCGCCGCCGCCCTGATGGTGATGGCGGTGGGGCCTCGGCTGAACCTCCGTTTCCTATCGGATCGGCTCCACAGGCTGATCCTATGGGCTCACATGATGGACGCCACATCCACCTACATAGGGGTGGACTGGTTCGGCTACTACGAGAAGCACGTCATACCAAACTTTTTGATCGACCTTTCGGGGACCGCCCTGGTGATGTACCCCCTGAAGCTTTTGATCCTGATCCCCGTCCTCGCCCTCATCGAGGGCGGTCTCCGGGACGACCCGCCCCTCCGGAACCTGACCCTCCTCGCCCTCCTGACCCTGGGGCTCGCTCCTGCTTTGAGGAATACCATCAGGCTGACCCTCGGGATCTGAGGCGTCGGGGATCGAAGTTTTGGGGGGTGGGGGATGGGCACGTCAACCTGGAGGCTATCGAACCGCTACCCTCTCCCGACAGGTGTAGACGTTCATCTTTCTGCCCCTCACAAAGCCGATGATGGATAGGCCTGTCTGTGAGCCGATCTCGATGGCGAGGCTGGTGGTCGCTCCCCTGGACGCTACCATCGGGACCCCGGAGAAGGAGCATTTGAGGGCCATATCGGAGGATACCCTCCCGGTAGAGGCGACGAAGGCCTCGCCGAGGTCGACGCCTTCCAGGAGGCAACGGCCGATCGCCTTGTCGAGGGCGCTGTGCCGGCCGATGTCATCGACTCTGCATATGATCCCATCGTCAGCGAAGATCCCCACGGAGTGGACCCCCCCCGATGCGAGATGGAGATCCGACCTCGATATCTCCTCCATCGCCGCCAGGATCTCGGACCTCCCGACCGAAAAGTCCGATCCGATCTTCGGGAGACGAGAGGCGTCGAGGAACGAGTCGGTCCCCCCGCATCCGCTGAGGATGGGCCGCTTCGATCTTATCGCCCGCATGGGATCTCTGAGAACCACCTTCGCGGCGTTCTCCTCCACCGCCAGGGACTCGATCTCAATAAGCTCCCCGATGATCCCCTCGGAGAAGAGGTGGCCCATCACGAACTCCTCCGCCATGGCGGGGCTTATCATGGCGGTGGCGAAATGCCTCCCGTTTATGAATATCGAGAGCGGCATCTCTTCTGCCACCTGGCCCACCGCCTCCATCGTTCCCTCACCATCAATCTTCAGACAACGAAACTCCTTCATCAATCCAGATCACCCCCGAGTCCAAGGTCGTTATCGACGCTTCATATCATCGAACCCATCCGCCTTGATCCGCCTTCATGCCATCTTCGATATCTCCTCGACGGCCGCGAGGAGCTCCTCCACCTCGTCGGCGGCGTTGTAGAGGTATAGAGAGGCCCGGACGGTCCCCGCCGGGAGGCCGAGGTGTTTCATCAGAGGCATGCAGCAGTGGTGCCCCGATCTGACCATGATATCCGATCCGTCGTCCAGGAGGTGGGCGACCTCGGCAGGGCTCATCCCAGCAACGTTGAAGGAGACGATCCCGAGCCTCTGGGCGGGGTCCAGCGGCCCGTATACCTCGACCCCTTCGATATCTAGAAGCCCTGCAAGAAGCCGTCTTGTGAGCCCCGCCTCGTGGAGGGCGATCTCCTCCATTCCGACGTGCCGGAGGTAGTCGACGGCAGCCGCGAGGCCGATCCCCCCAGCGACGTCGGGGGATCCCGCCTCATGCCCCTCGTAGCCCCCCTTCAGGGTGTAGCCCTGAAGGTCTACCTCCTCGACGGCCCCCCCGCCGACAAGGAGGGGGAGGAGTTCATACTCCCTCATCCAGAGGACCCCCGTCCCCGAGGGGCCGAGCATCTTGTGGCCGGAGAAGCAGAGGTAGTCGCAGCCGAGGTCGCTGGTGTCCGTCGGGACGTGGGGGACGGACTGGGCCCCGTCCAGGAGGAGGAGCACGCCCTTCTCCTGGCAGATCTCCGATACCACCCTCGCCGGAAGGGCGGTCCCCAGGACGTTGGATGCGATCGTCATGGCGACGAGCTTCGTATCGCCGCCTATGGCGGCTTCGAAGCTGGCGGGGTCGAAGAACCCATCCGGGTCCGGATCCACGATCTTCAGGCCGACCCCCATATCCCTCAGCCTCATCCAGGGGAGGAGGTTAGAGTGGTGCTCTGCTGCCGTCGTCACCACCACGTCCCCCCGCCGCCATTTTATCCCCTGGGCGACGGCGTTTATCGCCTCGGTGGTGTTTCTGGTGAAGACCACCCCCTCTTCGGCGCCGATGAAGTCGGCGACCTTCCGGTGGGCGTTTCTGTAGAGATCGTCCGCGAGGCGGGAGAGTCTGTAGACCCCGCGGCCGACGTTCGCCCTGTAGCCTCGATAGTATCCGAGGATCGAGGCGAGGACCGGCTCGGGTGTGAGGCTCGTCGAGGCGCTGTCCATGTAGATGACGTCTCTTAGGATGGGAAAGTCCCGCCTTATCTCTTCGGGGTTCATAGGACCTCGTTTGCGCTTCCGGTTCTGTAACCTTCCAGGTCCAGGCAGATGTATGAGAAACCGATCCTCTTTAGCTCTTTTACGACCTCTTCCCTCATCCCCAGGATCCTGCCCAGATCTCCCTCCCCCACCTCGATCCTGGCGGTCCTCCCAAAGATCCTCGCCCTGACGGTCCCAAGTCCCAGCCCTCTCAGGAACTCCTCGGCCTCCTCCGCCATTCGGAGATTGTCGGGGGTGATCCTCTCGCCGTAGGGGATCCTGGAGGCGAGGCAGGCCATGGGGGGCTTATCCCAGAAGGGAAGGTCCATCTCCTTCGCCAGGGCCCTGATATCCGATTTGGCAAGCCCTGCCTCGGCGAGGGGGTGGATGATCCCCTCCTCGTCGGAGGCTCTGATCCCGGGGCGGTAGTCCCCGTAGTCCGACTGGTTCACCCCGTCGGCGACCCTTCCGATCCCCTCTTCTTTCGCGATCCTCTTGAGGACTTGGGCGATCCCCCTCTTGCAGAGGGCGCACCTGTCGGGGGGGTTGTTGGCGATATCCTCGGACTCGAGGATCCGGTAGCTCGCGATCCGGTGGCGCAGGCCCAAGGATCGGGCTATCTTCTCCGCCTCCAATAGTTCGCTTTTCGGCATCGCCTCAAAGTCCAGGGTCACGCATAAGGCCCCATCGCCGAGGACCTCGGCGGCCACCCAGGCTAGAAAGGAGCTGTCCAGGCCGCCGGAGAAGGAGATCAGTATCCTTTCATCCTCGCGGAGGATCTCCTTAAGCCTCTCCAGCTTCTCCGCCCTCTCTTCGAGCCTCACCGTCAGTTCTTCTCCGCCTTTCATTCTTCTCCGCCTTTCATATCCCTCGGCTCGTATCACCTGCAGCCTTCGCATCCATCCCGGATCTCGGCCTCTTCGACCTCCCTCAGCATCCTGCAGATCTCGTCGGTGGGGTCGAAGGCATCGCTTCTGACCATCTCGTCTGCCAGCCGCGCTATCGCCTGGTTCACCTCGCCGCTGAAGGCGATGCTGTATCCCCTCTTCTTGGAGACGTACTGAGAGACGGCGGGAGGGTCCTGTGACTACTCCCCGCCCTGAAGGGCGGGGCTTCTAGCTGTTGGCAGAGACTGTAGCCCCAGTCTCAAAATGTTTATCGCCGCATTCTCGTCACGGTCCATGACCAGCCCGCATTGAGGACATCCATGGACCCGATCCGATAGCGACTTCGGCACTTTAAGACCGCACCTGGAACATAGCTGACTTGTGTTCCTGGGATCGACTAGAACCACTATCGAACCGGCGCTCTCAGCCTTGTACGATGTGGTTATCACTAGCATCCTCCAGGCAGCGTCTGATATGCTTTTAGCCAGACAGTGGTTCTTAAGCATGTTCGTGATACTCAGATCCTCGAAAGCAATCAGCCCGAACCTTTCGACCAGGTTGTGACTGACCTGATGAGCAAAATTGTATCTGCGGTTGGCTATCCGCTCATGGGTCCGCTGGACGACTTTGAGAGCTTTCCTCCTCTCAAAAGTTCCCTTCT
>Ga0334892_1000287_pt1 | contig 73090 bp, 116 predicted proteins | sample GraSluR3_MG_4_FD_207213 | JGI IMG/M metagenome (GOLD analysis project Ga0334892, IMG submission 207213) | Sludge microbial communities from methane-producing bioreactor in Wageningen University, Netherlands - Granular Sludge_15_04-R3 | ecosystem: Engineered > Bioreactor > Anaerobic >...
ACCCACCTTCTTCCAGTCTTCTTTCCAATATAAACCAATTACTGGACCTAAAGACTGCAGTTTAAGTTGTTCTGGATCCCACGATTTCGCGTGTTCGCGGTAGACTTTCTCCCCATCATCCGCCCACCAATCCGAGTATAAATACCCATCCGTTTCCAGAGAGGCTTGATAGAGCGTCATCAACATATGCGGTTGCATATAATCGTCCGCATCCAACAGAACCACCCGCTCACAACTGGCGTGCTCAAAGCCTACGTTACGAGCGTGTGCTGTGCCTTGCTTGCCCCCATCCACAATCTTTACAAACGGAAATCCAGGCAAAGTCAAGGGTTTTCCTGTATCATTAACCACAATACATTCCCACTCTTTAAGGGTTTGTCCTACTAAAGAGTCCAAAGCATCCTGCAAGAAGGGAACGTGGAGTGGTCCAACCGGAATCACTACCGAAATTAAGGGAGGACCGTAAGACCAGATCGGACCACCAACTCCGAAAGGCACCAGATGTTCGTATGTCGCCCAGGTGAACCACGAGATCCAGTTCGGCTCTGATTCGGTATGGCTCATCGAGGAAGATCGGTTTCTGTAAATAAGAGTCGGCGCTTCGGTAACTTTGCTTGGAATGAATCCGTAAGAGAAGGCTCGCGTCCAGAAATCCGCGTCTTCCGCCGATCTCATTCTACGACGATAACCCCCCGTGCGCTCCCAGACTTCTCTACGATAAAGAGACGCATACGGAATCTGGTTGCGCTTTTTAATCTGCTCGGAAAAACTCACGGTTTTAGCGTTGGGCCACTTAGACACCCAGCGGTGCCCGTTTTCCTCAATAAGCTCCATCGAGCCGGTGACGATATCTAACTGAGGATTTTGATCGAGCGCCCTGACTAATCTCCCCAAAGCATCCTCACCTAACATATCATCCGCGTCCAGCGGAATAATATACTTTCCCGTTGAATTTTGAATACCAATATTTCGAGCTTCGGCTAGATAAACATTCTTGGGATTGTGGATGACTTTGAAACGATCATCTTCCTGCGCAAACGCTTCGGCTATTGCTCCGCAGGTGTCAGGGGAGTTGTCGTTGACGACGATACACTCCCAGTCTTTGAATTTTTGATCCTTGACCGATTGCAGGGCGTCTGGTAGATATTGATCCAGGTTATAAGCCGTGACCACAATGCTAACTGTTGGTCCGTAGTCGATGGCGAGGGCTTGCTGGTAGGCGCGTAGGTAGCTTTGAATAACACGTTCCCATCTCCAATTCTCTAGTACATCTTGACGAGCGTTTGCTCCTAATTCGTCTTGATGATCCAAACAATAATGTAATCCATCTAACAGATCATCATAATTTCCGTATTCAGCCAGATAGCCCGTTACCCCGTGTCGAACGATCTCTCGCTGTCCGCCGTAGTTCCACCCCAAGACAGGCGTAGCACACGCCATTGCTTCGAGCGTACCAACCCCCAACGTTTCTCTAGAGATTGCCAGATAAACACCCGCATTTTGAATATAAGATTTCATCTTCTCATACGAGAGTTTACCCGTCAGCGTGACGTTAGATGTCTTCTCCCCGAAAGTTGACACAAAGGGAACAGACGAATCCAGAAAAGCCAGTCGATTCATAGGCGCGGGATCGCAGACCGTATCAACGCGGTTTTTATTCCACAGCACGTAATTTTTATTTTTACCAGGAGTCCAATCTTCAACATCGATACCGTGATAACACACAACTGGATCGATCAACATCCCGCGCCGAACAGCGTTAGCCACCCACTCAGACGGGGCGGTGACTGCTTTGGCGCTTTTCATGCTTTTAATCAGAGAATCATTAACCTGTAAATACCACTTGGGCCAATCATACTCTGCCCAATACAGCCCGTGCAAACTCAATACCAATGTATCGTGATCGACAAAGGATGTAGCGTGACAGTTAGCAACATCCGCTTCTCCAGGTGTATCGACAAACTCTACGCCAAACTCAGGTAGATATTTTCTTTGTGCCTCCACCACACGGCGAATGCCGCCATCACCTTTGTCGGGCTTATCAAACGAAGGGTTAAGATAGACCTTCATCCAGATCTCCTAGTTGTGCCTTCATCTCTTCAAACATTTCTTGGTAAGATTTATCAATCGTTTCGCTGTACAGCGTTCGATCTAACTTCGGATCTTCGACAGAAATAACTTCTTTCTCCCACCCGTAAATTTCATTGGCTAGAACCAAAAGATCGTGTTTATTAATGTGTATCTTATTTGAGACGTGATGTAATCCCGAAATAATATCAAGATGGCTCATGATATAGTGGGACAATTCAACTGTAGTTAGACCATTCCAGTATGAATTTACATAACCTTCAACGGGATTTTCAGCATACTTAAACCAGTACAGAAGCCCGCGCTGAGTGGGATCAGGGAAACCAACGAAGGATGTTCTAAAGGTAACATGCTCGTTTTTATCGTCCAACTCACCCAAAAACTTACTCATACCGTATAAGGTATCGGGGTTGGGAATATCTATGTCTGAGTAGCTACCTAGCGATCCTGAAAACACACAGTCGGTCGAAATATGAATCAGTCTGCAGTTAAACTCGAAACACGCCTCTGACAACAATTTAGGTCCGAGAGCGTTAATCCTTAAGACATCCATCGTAGATTTATACGTAGGAGATTTGGGTACTACGCCTACACAATTAATGACATAAGTTGGTTTATAACGATCCAGTATCGCGTAAACCTGCTCTGGGCTGCAGATGTCAAAATCTTCGTGTCCAATACCTACGGTATCGGGATATAGCTTCGAGAGGGTTTTACCTAAAAGTCCCTGACCTAAGACAAGTATCATTTCTCCGGCTCCACATCGGCTAACGACTCAGATCCAATATGTCCGAATGCGCCCCACTGATTAAACTCATACGGGATATAAATTCTTGGTCCATCTTTGGCGTTAACTTTAGCGCACATATCCAACTCTGTAAGCCCCGGTGTAAGTCCTTCTGCATAATACCCGTAAGTCTCGTGAAATCGCTTATGGCGTAGAGAAGGATGACCGGTGAATCGATAGGTGTATCCGTTCCTATGTAAGTCCCACAACAATCGATTGTCGTGTGAGACAAGTTCAGCCTCTAATCCCGCTGCAGCATAACCAAAGCGAATCATACCCGCATTCGGGTTATTCAGCAGAACTTTTGTGTAAGGCTCGACATCTAATGGGTTATTAAGATACCAGTCGTCTTCCATCATCAGAATTAAACTGCCGCCCAGTTCATCGAAAACTTTATGTAAAGCCCAATTCATGTTGTGCCCAACACCCTTGCGGTTGCCATCATAGGTGTAAACTGTATAGGATGGACCTACAACCGAGACGAGATGGTTTAGATGATCTGGACCAGATCCGTCATCGGTGATGATCCACCCGATATTGTCGTATCGGAAGTTCTCTTTCAAACCTCGAATGGTTATTTCAGCGAGATCTAACCGTTTGTAGGTGGTAAGTATAATCCAGATAGGTTCCATCGGCTACCTACTTTCAGAATTGCGGTCGGAACTTTTTGTTCTCCGTCTATTTCGATGTGTTTAATGACTAAATAGCCTAATCCACACTGCACCACGACATGCCCATAGTCTGCGTAATCCAAGATCTGACCAACAACACCTGTGTAGTTATACTTCTTGACTGCTTCTGCTTCCCAGATAATGACTTTCTTGTTTTTGTAATACGAAAAGGCTCCAGGATAAGGATTACCAACGGCGCGGATTAATCTCTCAATGTCAAAAGAATCTTGATTCCAGTCGATATTTCCGTCTTCGGGCGTTCTTTTGGCAAAATAAGTTGGATCGCCCGTCTGAGGCAGAGCAGGTATCTCCCACCCATTACGCATAAAGAGGCACAACTCATCGACCATATCCCGCGTAGCATCGATCACCTTTGTATAAAGGCTGCGGGCTGTCTCTCTGGGATCTAAGTTAATTTCTCGTTGGGATACCAGCGGACCAGAATCAATCCCAGAGTCAAGATGAAAGATAGAGACACCTGTCTTGTCTTGCTGAGTCAAAATTGCCCACGGAATAACCGCTCGCCCTCTACCTTTAGGCAGTAGAGATGGGTGCAGACCCAAACATTTATAGTTTAAAATCTCAGATTTAATGAATTGGGACCAGCCAAATACAAAGACGTAATCCGGATCGATCTCTTTAATCTTCTTAACAACATCGGGATGGTTGATATCGTCCACTCTCAGAATTGGAGAGGACGTAATAAGCTCCAGATCGAACCAGTCTGAATGTCTGTAGTGTAATTCTTTATGGAGCGTGATCACCAACTCAGGATGAAAGTCGTTTTTCATCAGTTGATTTAAAGCGTGGGCGCTGAGTTCGATTGCCCCTACGAAGACTATTTTATCCATGCTGGTTTTTTCCATCTCTCGGTTTCTTTGTTTCGCACATCAATCACGAGTTTGTTATAAAAGGCTGCATCGCGTTTGGTAGCCTGATCGGGATGCTCTCTCAACCAGCACAGGGGAGTGCCTTCTTTAACCTGAAATATCGTTCCACGAAAATGTACCAGCATGATCGATAACAATAGAGCATCTGGACCGCCCAATGCCGCTTAAACGGGAAACCCGCCTGTCTTTTTCCATAGATTTTTCGTTACCATGCAGGTGTTGTTAGGCAAAGACATAAGATTTCCACTTTCAGTTACAATTGTCACATTATACCACCCATCACGTTTATCCTGCTTTTCGTACTCTTTCCAACATTCTTCGAGACAGGTGGGGTACATGCGATCATCACTGCCCAACATAAAAACACACTCGTTTCTGGACAGGGCAACTCCGTAGTTAAAGGCATGAGCTACTCCCGACAACCAGGGACACTTCCAGTAAGACAGGTTCCCTATAGAAAACTTTCCCCGACTATCATAATATAATGCGGGAAGAATATCATCGACAATGCTCGTATTAACTTGTTTCCATAAGTCGTTGACATTCAGATCCGCCATGTCATCAATAATCAAAATCTCATCGGGAGGCTCAGTTTGATATTTAAGACTCTCTAATGCTTCAGGTAGATATTTCTTATAAACTGACTGCGGACCTACGGGGATAACGACTGTAATCATGACAGCCTCATAACCTGAAATGCCTCGGCATAAGGGACATTACACTGCATTCCCCGCACTCCGGCTAAATGACGAAGATGATCGAACGATCTGTGCCCACGAACCTGTGATTCATATAGATTATACAGCGCGATTTTCTTTTCAACATCGATTGGAATGAACAACTGAGGAATAAACTGCCGGTTGAACGTCTGTTGTGTCTCAGGCTGTTCGGCTAACAGGACATTCCGCACGTACCAGTTTTTATCGTGTGATCGAGAGGCAGTCAAAGCCGCTTCATAAATAACGCGGTGATCCTGGTTGTAGCTTGGAAAGAGTGTAATGAGTGTATCCGGTTCTACCCAATCAATGACCGATTCAATCTCTGATACGTAAGTTGAAATCGGATAACTGTCTAGATTATTAACGTCCATACACTCGCTGTAAGATGTCGTGCATCCTAAAGCGATTCTGACTCGATCTGCTTCCTGCGCGTAAACTTCATCTTTAACCTGCGGGTGGTGATCGTTGAAATACATGATGTGCAGATCTTCGGCTTGCAACAGCGTTCCGCCCGCCGATAAACATTCGTCGTCTTGATGAACGGACAAAAAAAGAATTCTACCCAGGTTTACGGTAGACATGCGAGATACCTACTTCCTCTACCAACTCCAAAGGCTGATCGAAATCCTGAATAGCTTGCAGAACACCGTTCGTTCCGTTTTGTTCGAGATCGATCACATCATGTAGAAAGATTAACCCTTTAGGCTCGACATGCGGATACCACGCTCTGAGATCGCCTAAAACACCTTCATAAGAGTGATCGCCATCAATAATCAGAAATGTTACAGGACGTTCATCGTACATCTTACCCCAGGTCTTAGAGTCAGCATGAATGAAGTGAATCTTATCGTGTAACAATCCCGCCGCCTCAAGATGCGCCTTTACCCAATGACAGGTGTTGACATCGATAATATCAAACTCAAACTCTTCATCCTGTTCTTCTAAGAGAGCTAAAGCCATAACCCCAGGACCAGCGCCGATCATGACTGCTTTATCACACCAATACAGAGAAACTTCGTGGAAAAATTCTATCTCATCTCCAAAGCAGTATTGCGCTGTTTCGTTGAGTTGGTGAGCAGTTAATTTAGATTCCATACAGACGCTCAGTTTCAGTGATCATCTCAGCTAATTCTTCATTCGTAATATAGCGTACTGGATTGTTGCTCATATATGAAAACGGAGCGTCTGGATTGCGGTATTCATCGGTAGGGGGGTGAATATAAAAGTGATCTTCATCTTCTTCCACGTAAAAAGATTCCGATTCAGACACCATACCTTCGTCTAACTTTTCGCCCGCTCGAATGCCTGTCTCAACAACAGGTAGTCCATCACCAATCACTTCTGCCAACTGGTAAATATAGGTGCTTGGCGCTTTAGGGACAACAATGTGCCCCGGCTCTGTATCGAGTGCTCTCAGAATTAAATCGATTGCCTGATCTAATGTCAAGAAGAAGCGCGTCATACGCCGATCTGTAATCGTTAAAGGTCCACCATCTCGTGCTTGCTTTTTAAACAGAAGCCCAACTGACTGATTAGACATCAGAACATTGCCATAACGAGTAATGTGAAAAGTTGTTGCATCGTATTTATTGGCGTCTTGAAAAATATACTCGGTAATCTTCTTGACACACCCATAGGCATTTTCCGGCGACATTGCCTTGTCAGTGGATGTAGTAACAACTTTGTATACGTTATTGTCAATAGCTGCATCCACTACATTCTGAGATCCAATGACGTTGACTTGAACGGTTGCGCCGATATTATTCTGTGCCATCGGAATTTGTTTATAAGCCGCAAGATGCAGAACAGTATCAATCCCCCGCATAGCGCGTTTGAGATCGTTATATCGACAAATATCACCTAAAACAAATCTGTGTTGGGGATACTTTTGTTTGAGGATATTCTGTTTAGTTTCGTCTCGACTAAAAATAATAAACTCAGCAGGCCAACTCTCCCTTTCAGCACGAGCAAGTATCGCTTTTCCAAGACTGCCCGTGCCACCCGTGATCAACACTTTGCCTTCTAACATTTCAGCCTCCTAACATGGATACTAATAGTATACCACTAAAGGAATATTTGTCAATGAAAAACCCTTGACAAATTGGAAATTGTGATCTATACTGAAAAGAAAAAGGGGACACCATGAAACAACTGTATTTCATACACAATAAATTCGGAGATCTTGTTAGTTTAGTGTGGGGCCCACAACACGTAGATATATACTTTTGGTGGAATAAATTCAAAAGTATATGCGAATATCCACACCCAGTAGATTACGAAGACGATGAGTGGTGGAACAGATACTTTGAATCAGAACGTATTGCCAATGAATTAGGGTATGATGGTGCATTTGAAGATGCTTTCGTAAATTATCTGATTAAACATCACGAATTTGAATCAGCAGATGTTACATCTATTATACTACAGGATATATACCTAACATGACTTTCTCTTGGATTATTAGTTATGAACATAATCGCTGTCCTAAATGTTGGGGTACGGGGTATATATCCGCTAGAGATAAAACCAACGGCTCAAACAATGAGGTTTGTCCTTTGTGTAAAGGAATAGTTAAAATTAAACCTTACCAAAAAATAAATATGAAAGGTAAATAGTTTACGTAATCTAACCACACCCCTACTTTGCCAACGTTCCATAGCATGTACCCATTGACAATTCCCTGCTCAGTTAACACAGCAGTTGTCTCATTGATGCAGGCGCGAAGTTCTTCTGCTGTAAAAGCATTTTCATCTTCGTCCTGTCCATACGTGAAACCCAATTCAGTGATCAACCAGGGCCAGTTTTTGTCTTTGATCTGATAACCTGTTACCTGTGCTACCGCCTCAGCAAACAGTACGTGTCTACCTGCAACCCACGACCAACCAACCCAGGGATATTTGGGTGTAGAAAAAGGACAGTAACCTGTAGCATGAGTAGCTAAACCATGAAATTTCGGAGAACCATCCTGCCACGTCCCACAGGGGTGTGTGTCTATCCATTTGAAATAAGGAACTAATTGAATAAACTCGTCTAATTCAGGTGAGCCGGGGTAGCTGCTGAGTGCCAGGATGCAGTAACCATCCGCCGCCGCCAGTGTCGCCACGTCAATCGAGAACTGCGCCAGCGCCGCGTAGTCGTCCTGGCCGTGGAACGCGCTGCACTCGTTCATGATCTCATAGTAGTCGAATCCGGGATTCTCGGCCCACAGCGCCCGCAGCCGCGCGTAGTAGCCCGCCGCGTCGGTGTACACCTGGTCGCGGCTGGGGCACTCGCTGCGGTAGTCGCGGTAGATGGTCACGATGGCGGGATTGGCCGCGCGCATGGTGTCGCACATGGAACCGGTCAAGGTCAAGCATTTCGCCATGCCCACCAGCGGCGCGGTCTGCGCGGCTTTGGCGTGGTCGGAGTACCAGGCGAAGTGCAGCCCACTCAGCGTGTCGCCGTCAAAAGGGCCGGGCGTTGACGGCGGCGGCACCTCCCATTCGACGGGCATATCGGGCGGGTAGCATTCCTCCGCCGCATCGTCCCACACGAGATAGCGCTCGCTGTTGTAGTAGCTCGCCACCCACCCCGCCACGCCTTCCCCGCGCACATAGGCCCACTCGTTCACTGCGTCGCTGATGACGTACATGCGCTCGATGACCACGCGCTGACCGATGTACAGTGTCCCGACCTGCGCGGCGCTGGTGCTGTGGTCGGCACGAACGCGCAGCGCCGATACAGCCACGCCGCCTTCGCAGACGCGCGGGATGTCAGTGCTTGGCGGTGGTGTAGGCGGCGGCGTCGTCTCTTGCGTTGGTTCCCCCTGCCCCGGCGTGTTCGTGGCCGTCGGCGTGGCGGTGGCCGTCGCGGTGGGCGTCGCCGTGGCAGTAGGCGTCAGCGTCGCGCTGGGTGTGGGCGTGCGTGTTGCCGTTGGCGGCTGCGGCGTATGCGTCGCTGTTGGCGCCTCAGCAGCCACCGGTAGTAGGCGCAGTGCGCCGGTATCCTCGTGTCGCTGTAGGATGCCAAGCGTAATCCAGCCTCCATCGTCTAAAGCGGGCGTGGGCGATTGCTGGCGCCCCGGCAACTGCGCGCCAGCCGGCAGCGCCAGCGCGGCCACCAGCAGCAGGGCGACGAGGGCGACGGCGAAGGTTCTCACGACTTGACCGCCTCACCGTCTGCGGCATCGTCTGCGGGCGGCTTGCCGATGGCGTCCACCATCGCGGTCAGCAGCCTGCTGATGTACGCCTCGTCCAGTTCCCGGTGTAGCACCGCTTCCCCGATGCCATCTAGCGCGATAACCAGCCAATCGTCGGACTCGTCTACGTGCGGGCGAAACAGCGTGACCAGTCGCTGCACAGACGCCCACGCGCCCGCGCCCGCCAGCATGACGATGGCGAAGCTGAGGATGGCGACGACTGCCGGAATGACGACGCTGATGATGAGTTCCAGCGCCTCTTGACTTTCGTTTGCGAGTTGCAGGTCCATTGTTGTGCCTCCTGCGGCGCGGGGCCGCTATGCTACCATCTGAACGAGTCCAGGCGCTTCCGGCCAGTACAGGATGTTTGCCTCGGTATTGGTGCCTTTAGTCACGACAACCGTGTCAAGGTCCGGGCCGCCGACAATCTCATTGCGCTGTGCACCGTCGGCAAAGTGGATGTGGTGCTGTCGCGTTGGTCCGCTTTCCCATCGCATTCCCACAAACATCGCCTGGGCCGCTGCGGTCCAGAGTGCATATTCCTCTGACGATCCGGCCAAGTTGCCACCCTGGAACATAAACCCTTTTCGTGGCTCATCAATGCGGATATAGCACGTGCCAGGCACAAACGGGTCAACAGTGAGGCTCCCGCCAATATGGTAGCGGTTGATGCGGACGGTATGTTGTGTCGTCCATCCTCCATCAAGGCCAGGTGCAATCCAGAACGCAATCGCGTTGTTGGTGAGTACATTCCCTTCGATGGCGTTTTCGGTGCTGCCATTCGCGGCGCCCTGCCCCACGACTTTGAGGCCAGCCGAGAAGTTCAAAATCTGCCCGAAGCGAATGGTGGAATGCTGAACGTTACGCACCAACAGCCCCGCATCGTCGTCCACAATGCCGTTTGTGACCCACGCGGGCTTGCCGTCGATTGCCGCGCCGCGAATACTTGGCAGGGTAATCGTCCGGTTGGAGATCACGCTGTCAGGCGTGCCAACGGTTACCGCTGGCCCCGCCCCGCTGTAGCGGATTTCAGCCCCCGGCTCAGAGATGACGTTGCAGGCGAGCGCAACACCTGCTGTAAGTGCATAGCGACCGTCGGGGATGAGCAGCGTCAGGCCATTGGCCTCGCACCCCGCGATAGCATCCGCGAACGCCTGATCCCACGATGTTTTGTAGTACGTCTGTACGTTTATTGCCACGCTGCACCTCCTCAGATGCGCTTGAGGCTGAGATTGTCTATGTATAAACCGCCGTCATCATTTGCATTGAGTTCGCGGAAGCGGAGATAGCGATAGGTTGCGTCATAGATAAACTCAGTTGTGAGGTTTGTCCATGTGACTACATCCTTGTTCACATTCGTCAAGAGATGGTCGGTACTTCCTACGGTGGCTATGAGGAGTATTCCTTGCCGCCCGTTTACCGCGCCGGAGCCAATATGCCGATACCAGAGAGAGAGCCGGTATTGTTGACCGACAACCAGGCCGCAGTCGGTGCCAATGTCTTTATAGATGCCGCCCGCCGAGCCTGTAGAGGTATACTTAAAGCTGTAGCTTCCGGCGTATTTCTCAGCCGCGTCCGTTGCAAAGGTGGTATTGGTCGCCGCAAGCCACCCCGTTGTCGCGTCCGCTTCGTTTCCCGCCGGATCGCTCACGGCGTTGGCGTCTGTCAGCAACTCAGGAAACGCCCCACCCCCGCCCACCGGCACGCCCCTCGGACCCAACAAATCCTTAGTGATATGCCCGCCGTGCTGCATTATCGCACCAGAGAATAAACTACGTAAGACGCAGCATCTTCGCACACATAAAAGAATTTATCCAGATTATCTACAGGAAAATACGGACTCCAGTTTCCAGCTTCGAGTGTAATCGCATGAGCGGTGCCCATTGCCGCCGAAGTACCGATATACACATCTCCCGTATTTCCAGGCGGCGCAAAGAAACAGACCTGCTCACACTCGATAGACGGCATCTGCACAACCGAAGTCGAATTACCGAGTCTTCCAATACCCGCTTCTGGAAATGAATAACTGCGCTGAACGCCCCCAAAGGCGAAATTTCCTACAGACATGATTACCTCACAATAGTCTTACGACCAACGTCTACCCGACAGACTCATAATACCAAACTGAGCATAAGGAATATCAACACTATACTCGCCATCAGCACGAGCATAAATCGCCAGAACATCTCCGACAAACATCTGATAAGCACCAATAATCGCAATGTGCTCGATATCGTCCGCAGCATCAATCGTGACCTGCGTGCCCAAGTTAAGCGGAGCGCCGTTCTTGTAAACCTCGAAAATGAGATCCGCCGCAGCGTCTGCTTTTACAGAAGCAGTGAAATTGATGAAGTACGTGCCTTGATGCTCAACCGCCAGAGTACCATTTGTAGCATTGGCGTCACAGCCAATCCCGTCCGACGCGAAATCCCAGCCTTCAATCCGCGACATAGCAAGCGTAATTGTGTGACTATCCGAATTCTCGTAATTAAGCAGACCAGCCCACCTATCCATTAGAGAGACTCCTTGTAATCTTTCAGTGTTTGTTGGTGTTTGTCCCAGTGATTTCTAAAAGAAAAAGCATTCCAGATAATATTAGCTTGCCAGTCTAAAGGGAGTTCTGATAACATTTTATCACGTTTAGTAGAGTTACAGGAAATGCACATTTTTATCGAATTTCCAGGTTTTAAGCTGCCCCCCTTAGACAAAGGAATAACGTGGTCAGTGCATAAAGACTTTCCATATTTATCTAAGTGTTCTTTTAAAGTCATTCCACAGACAGCACATTTGGTTTGAAACTCATCTAAAACTATCTGCATTTCAACTGTCCACTCAGAATCTAATTCATTTGCCATTTCTTTTCGTTTGTGACTAAGCGTTGTTTGATATTCTTTGGTATAAGACAAACCGTGTTTATAGTTAGATACTAACATATGACATCCACAAGATACAGTCTGTCCACCATGTAAAGCAGATATACGAACGGATGTCAGATTTCCGCAATCACATTGGCACAACCACATCCGCATACCAAAGCGATCTCGTTTATCTTCTTTTAAGACTACTAACTTTCCATATCTATTACCAGTTTCATCTACAAATTTAGTGTCTGCTGTTTGTTGTGCTTTACATTTAGAACACTGATAGATATTTCCAGCCCTTAAGTGTGCTCCCCAAACTTCAGCAAACTCTCCGCAATCACATAAACATTTAAAATAAACACTATTCCCATTCCCGTCTGGTCTTGGTTTTCTGATTAACTCCAAAACCACTAGTTTTCCGTAGCGTTTACCGACTTCATTTTTAGTATAACGCTCAGCCGCTAATTCTTTTTGAAGACAACCGCAAGACTGTGTTTGACCGTTAGTTAATCTAACAGAAGGTGCATATTTTTCTGCCCCACAATCGCAAACACATCTCCACCACGTACCCTTTCTAGTTTTATCTCGCTCTATTACTGTAAGACGACCAAACTTTTTACCTGTAAGATCCTGAAACTTTCCCACGTGACATTCCTTATATAAATAATACTAAGTATATCACATTGAGACATAAAAAACAAGAGGGGAGGGCGCTAACCCTCCCCTATTAGTAAACTACTGTGCGGAGTAGTACGGATCGTGTGAGCCGGTTGTGTTCCCGCCATCAACAAAATATGGCGAATCTGGGTGGAACTGCCGCGTCATCTGCAACGGACACCAGAGTACGTTCTGAATTCTTCCACTAAGCATAGGCGTAAGCAAACGGAGTCGCAGTTTAGTAAGAGCTTCCCACTGCATACACGTATAGGTACGTGACTTAGTAATCAGGAAGCGCCCCCCGTCTGCAACCATGATATCACTCGACGCCCAACCCGCAGCAACGGCTTCGGAAACACCGTTCGGGCCATTGAAGTCGAAATACTCGAAGTAGGTCACAGGACGACCACCCTGCACCGTGAACGGAATCAGATAGATATCCGAAGCCATGCACGGATTCGGAACATTCGCGTCGGTTGTGTTAGTATCAATCGGCATACAGTCATCGGTCACAACCGGAACGCGAACACCGTCAATCAGGAGGTAGTGCCCGGTGTACATCTGGTCCGACATCTGGCGCATCTGCAAAGCGTCCGTACTGTTCGACAGATCGTTATCCGTCGCGTTACAGCGATAGCTCGCATACACGCAAGGCCAGTAATCAGTCAGGGTACGGAACAAGCTATCAGGCATCACCCATGCCCAGTTGACGGGCATGAAGCCCATACGCTGAGCATTGAACAGGACGTAGCGATACATGGTCGTCATCAGATGGAAGATCCACGCGGCGTTATCTTCAACCTTCGTGTAATTCGCGTCTTTGACATCCGCATCCAGCGACGGACACGACTCATTGGTCGTTACATCGACATGCCCGGTCTTGACAAGGTTCTGGAAGCCCATAAACTCCTGATACCCGCCATTGTCCGAATTATTCGATGTGTCGCCTTCCCAGACCATCGGGCAGAGCACCTGCTCAAAGTAAGCGCCCAGCGCGAGGAAACGCGCCAGAACTTCTTGGCGGATCGCCCGCGTAGCAGACGGCGACATGGCATTCGGAACAATCAGGCTCGAATCCAGAATAGGATCGTTCACGACCCGCAGGTCGGTGAATTCGCCGCGATTGATAATCTCACCAATGCGGTCCATCTGCAGGGGATCGGTAGCCGCCATGAAGCGACCGAAAGCCGACCCGATCTTACAGCTTTTGATGTTACCAGCGGTCGGAGGATCATCACACGGAGCATCCTGATAACTGGCCGAGCCATCGCCCGAAGTAAAGCCCGTCAGAAAACCAACCAGGGGGTGTGTGTCACGCGCACCGAAAGCGGGCAACATCCCCAAAATACCACGCGGTTTAATGCGCGTGGAAAAGATGTCTTGAGAAATACCCGCCCCGCCGAAGACGCCGTTGACCCCGTGCATGAAGTTCGTGGTCAGCGTAAATCCAGAGGGGAGATCGTGCTTCTCAACCTCATTGCGCAGCATTTTTGCAAATGCCTGCATCAACTGTTGCTCATCCATAGATATAGACTCCTAGTTCTGCTTCGGCGTCAGCAGCGCGCTCAGAAAATCGAAATGCTTCTGCTCTTCGACTTTCTTCTCTTCACCCTCTTTCTTCGGCAAGAACTGCTGCCAATTCGGTTGGTAAAGGTTGGCTACCTTCTCATCTTCTGTTTGTTCGACTTCTTTCAAACGGTTTTCGATCTGATCGAAACGCGAGTTGATTTCAGTCAGTTGCTGGTGTAGAGCCTGACCGAATTCGTCCCACTTCATTGTTTCAACCAGTTTGTTAATCACGGCATCAACCGTGATCTCAGGCGTCTCGTTTTCCTTAAATTCAACGCCCTTATCTTCGAGTTGCTGGCGCGTTTCTTCAGTAGCAGTATCGACTTCCTCAGCCGTACCCTGCTGAATGCTGTCCAGAAACTCTTGATCTTTCGCATCCAACGGCATTGTGCCCTCCACAAAATCGACTTTGGTCCAGATATTAGCCGCCCGACTTTTCGGCAATATGGACATTTCAAAAGATCGGTACTTCGTATATATATTATCATTGAGTTCTATGGGAATAAAACCATGACTCATACCGAGTTCGTCAGGATAGTTACTCAGGTTATTAATCCACGCTTCACGACCTTTGTAAACTTTGCCCGCCACACCGACAAACCCGTTAGCATAAAAGACTCGTTCCGCCTCAGCTACCGCGTAATCTTTGTAGAAGTCGCGCAGCATGGTATTGATAGTCTCGGTGCGGATCATGCCCTTCTCATAAGCCTGCATGACCGAATACCAGAAACCTGGCTGAGCGCGGGGCATATGGAAAAGCGTAATCTGCGGCTTGATACCTTTGTCTCGCGCCCACTCAGTATATTCCTTGTGAGCTTCCTCAGAGATAATCTCCGCTTCCCGATCTTTAAATTTATTCGAGTACAGACCGATGAACCACCAATCGCCGTTCTCGTCCTGCTTGAACGTCACATAGGACTTATTCACTAACGCATCGGGAATTTTACTTTCGATATAAGACTTGAGCTTATCCGCATCCTTCTGTGCTAATTCGGTAAGACTATAAGCAATCTCTAGGGCTTGATCGATAAATCCGACATCCGCCATACTTGTCGCCAGTCTTGCTAGAGTGTATGCTCTTGCTGTCTTGTTTTCAATCGTGTCAATTAATTGTCTGGCTTCAGTGTAATAACGAGTTGAAGTCTCTTTATCGTCGCGGTATCCATATCTTTCCGCTAAATAAATCAAACCTCGAATTTTCTCATTCCGTTCGGTAATTCGACTCACGACCTGAGCAGCGTCATCAAGCCGATCCGCCCACACCAGAGCGTACATCAAATTCAGCAGAGCCTCAGATTGAACCATCAAGATTTCAAGGTCTTGTTCCTTGATAGCCTTTTCATTAGACTCAATTGCTCCAATCTGGTCAATGGCGCTTTGCTTAGTATCGTGACAGGCAATCCGCTCACCGACCGATCCGTCTGCGTTTTTCTTATGCACACAAAAACGATTGTTCCGCTTCACAATTGTATATGGCATCTCTCTACCTCAAGGCTGCATAGATAGCCGATTGAATGTCAGCTACCACTTTCTTTCTCACCTGCTCGACCACATGACCTTCAAAATCTCTGGCTTCCACACCGGGATGCTGTACACGCGGCGCACGTCGCCACTCACCGCTATACGAACCACCCCCCGGCAGTCCATATCTGTTTCCTGATTTAGTATGAGACTTGTATCCCATCTGATACTTCAACATCGGCGCTCGGATAGCTGAAATTGGGTGGGATCGCGTACCCTTTGACACATACACCCATTTCTTAACTGCTTTTTCCGTCCCAGTCGGAAAGACGTGCAATTCGAAAATATCCTTCGAGGGACGGTAATACCGCGCTCCCATCGACGGGGGACTTTTCCAGTTGCGAGTTCGATCCGCCATTGCGTTTCTGACTCGAACTTTAACAGGACCGTTCAGCGCCGCGATAATCCCCGCGTCAATCTTCGGCAGGAGATTCGCCGGATAGTCCCTCGGATTCGGGTAAATCGGTCGTATGATTAGTTCCATGACTGCGCACCTGCTGAGACTGCATTCCGCTGATAATCTGTTGGGCTGAGTTTTGCGGCTTGCGACTCATGCGGCTGAGATACCACTGTTCCGCCAGCCCTCTTTCTCTGACGCCTTCGGCAACGTGTTCGGGAATATCCCGATGCAAAACTGCCATCTCCAAAGCACCCTGCGGATCCAGATAACCGGAAGTCAACTGGATCGAGCGATCTTTGCTTCGGAGAAAAGCCGCGTCTGCTTTGTCAATTTCGGATTGTAAGTCGTGCTCCAGATAACGGAATAAGACCGTTTCGGGCAAGATTCCGTTGTTATTGAGGACGTGCTCTGTCTTGGAAATGATCAGCGCCGGACCTTTGCCCTGCGTCTTCTGGTGTTGAATTTTTGACTGCTGCGACGATCCTAAATTCCCGCCCGGCAGGGGAGCGAACTCCTGATAGTCCATTCCGAAAGCGTTCGCCAGTTGAACCATGTACCATTTATAAGTCGATTCTTCATCGAAATTATCCGGCAACGACGCGATATCGATCTTATCGACCTTAACCGGATTAGTTGGATCCAGACCGGGAATGACAATCGGATCGGAATACCGATACAAACCGAGATTCATATTCTGCTCGCGGGACCACGCCTTAGCATCGTCAATCACATCCTGCGTGACACCCGTTACAAAGTAAATCGCACGAGTGTTGCCTCCTGAAACCTTTTCCCTTTTGTAAATAGCGATATCGCGTAGAATCTGAGCCGCCATCAAAGCCACTGTCAAAGGCGAATACTGCACCCCATAAGCTTCTTCAATCGGGGCGGGATACAAAGACATCGGAATCACGTTCCACCAGTTCAAAACGGTACGCTTGCCCCAGATGTCTTCATATTCAACCGGATAATACGGATCGCCCGTCCGAACACACCGCGCCGAATCGAGTTGGGCTAAATTGATCGGCGGCGAATCAGGGCGATCTTCTCTGCGAATAACCTCAATGAAAGCCGCGTTATCCTGACAAAAAAGATCGAATAAAATCTTCTGCTGAAATGTCACCCAACCCGCGCCGCGATCTGACATATTCAACATCTTGGTTACAGCGCGTAGAGTGTTTTTAGGTTTCGGTTTGGTCGGATCGGATGGCACCACTTCCCAGGCAAACGACGCATTTCTCGCAACCGAAGCGGTGACTACACCGGCTAAAACAGGCTCTTTATGCCAGAAATTTCTTAACACCTTATCGCGCTCGTGCGGAGTCACCGACCAGGGGGGTACTTCATCCGCCAATGATGCGATTGACATAATCAGGGGATGCACCCCAAACCCTGTTTTTATGCTCGGACTCTCGACCACCGAGCGATCTAATACGTCCTTGATTAAATAGGGCATTACCGGATCTCCGCTACTGCTCGCATAAATTCATCATCCGTCATTTTCCCTCTGGTGTGCTGTCTGACAATTGACTCCGTCTTTTTGTCCTTATTGGTGATCATCAACCGCTTGCACATCTCCCGCGCCATCGAGGTTGCCACCGCTGCGTCAATCTTGGCGTCATCCGAGAGTTTATCCAGCCGAAATTTACCGCCATCCGTCTTGGCTCCCGCCTGAGTAATGTGCTGGTAGAGCGACGGAACCTCGCCGTTGAAAGGCAAACCTTCGCCATTAATATCCCACCAGATCGTCCGGTTAATAATGCTATCATATAGAGACTTATCAGCAACTGATCTCTCTGTCTGCTGAGAGAAGTTGTACATCCACACCAGACTTTCTTTGCGTAACCGCTGAGCCATATCTTCTAACTGGTATTTGTCATAGGCCACACATACGACATTGTACTTCTTACACAACAATCTCAATAATGGCTCAACAGTTTCCGATATCTTAATCGTACCACCACTTCGTTTTGGAGTAAAAATATAACAGAATCTTACCGCCGTATGTTCGTTGTTATCGGGATCTCTGGTCACACCCACCAAAGCGGCGTAGTCATTCGAGATCGCTCCGTCCAAACCAATCACAACTGGAGTATAGGGACTGATTGGACCTAAATTCTTACTAAGAGAGTGCCACCACTCGGCTTGGACAAAAACATCGGTTGCCGTTACCCACTCGTTGCGGTGAATTCTGGCAAACTCGGAAGGACTCAACCGTTTAGATTGAATCCCGTAATACTCTGGAGTCTGCCACGGCATTCTAGGTTCGTGATCCCAATAACAGAACAAACCTGCTGATTCATTCACCCAAACAACCGGATCCCCGCTCGATTCCAAGTCTAAAAAGTCGGGATGAGGCTCGCCCTCTTTAACAGCTAATTTATATAGTCCCTCTAGAATTGTGGACTTTCCAACTTCACCCGCATAGGATTCAACCCACTGCATTGCGTATCCCTGCAGGGTCGGCGGCACGGAGATCTCGCTCCAGAGTTGTTTTTTAATGTCCGAAGTCCAACCCCACGCCTCACTTACCACGCTTAACAGAGGCTGAGATCCGGCCTCACCTACCGCATCACACGGTAACGCTTTAATTCTAGTCCCATTAGATAGAAAAACTTCTGTTTTATTTGGATTTTCACCCTTGAGTGGACCATTCAAATTATTGTGCAACTTAAAACAAGTCTTTATAGGAACATATATACGATCCGAAGACTGTTCTTTGTCATTCGCCAAACAATAAACCTGAGAATAAGGGCGGCTATACGCCATATACATCGCCACAGCCGATGCTAGAGCCGACTTTCCAGATTTTTTAGGGGCAGAATAGATTACCAAAGAATATTTGAGCTTACCGTGCTCATCTTTAGAGAGTGCTTCATCGATAATTCGTTTCTGATGTTCAGACAGCCGAATAGGGCCGGGAGATAGAAATTCTCCGGTCACAGGATCGCGGGGATCAGGCACATAGAAATACCGCTCAATCCATTCGGACGGTTTTTCAGTTATCTTCTCGACTCTGGCCTTCAATCGCTGCGAGAAGACCGAGTCCAGGCGTTCCAATAGATTCTCGGAGTGCTCCTGAGACATGCTGGTACACACCCTCTATGATTTCAGGATCTTTAACGTTCTTTTCCACACCTTCGAGCACCGCATCCACCAACCGCTCGAACTTTGCCATGACTTGTTCAGCAGTCAGAGTCAGACGCATTTCTTTCTGGCGCTTAACTTCGGCTTGCTGCAAATCTTTAATCGTCCGCATGTTCTGTCGCAACTCATCCCAGGCGGCTTTTGTCTCTTTGAGAGAATCGAGCGTGCCGCGAATGAGATCCACCCCATCCCGAACGTCGCCGCCTTCGATTTTAGACAGACCTTTATACAAAGCCTGCAGGTGTTCGTACTGCGTCAGACCGCCCGCCGTCAACTCTTCAAGCAGTTGAGCATTACGCGCCTCCAATAAAGCCATATTCTTACGCTGGTCCAAAATCTCAGGATCTTGCAGCGCGAATAAAACTTTATCGGCTAAATTGCCCTTCACATATGATGTTATACTTTTATTCATAGAGTATCTGGAAGTTCCTCCATGCACACGACACACATATCGACCCGGCACAGCCGCCTTACCGCACTGACAGTCGGGCCACATCTCTTCTTCGGTTAAGAGCCTGTCTTCCGGTCCAGCTTTTTCCTTAATCTTTCTCCAAGACGTAGCGTGACACCGCATCTTACCGTTCTTAAGAAAGCGCACCCCTTTACCTTCGATAAATCTGCGCTTGGGCGTTCCTGGTCTGGCTTTAGCGGCAGAACATTCTTTACAAGAGGGGTATAAGCCGGATTTAAGATGGGGATCACGATCAAAATATTCAGGCGTAGCCGGAAAAAGCCGACCACATTTGGTACACTTTTTCATCGTTGTCATGTATGTATCATACTATGATGAAGGGGAAAACAAAAACCCCCGTGAGGGGGCACTAAGTAGAAAGCAGTAAGTGGGCTAAGTCTCTTTTGCTTCCATCCAGTCCACGCGGACGATCTGCAGACCGAGATAGTAGAAGTCTAGGGGCGTTATAGCAAAGATACGATCATCACCCTCAAAACTGAGAAACACATGAGTATTCTCAAACCCACGCAGAACTACAGGATACTTACTTACCATATCGATTCTCGATACGACTCGCTAGAAGAAACTCTTTGTGATCCAGACCGGAAGGCGGTCGTTCTGTCCACGAAGAAATGACCTTCACCGCAGCGATAATTGTTACAATCACCTTGATTACCTGCTCGAAAAACAGCGCAATACCTTCGCCATCTTCCCCGAAAGCGTCTTCGATTTGTCGAAGCTGATCTTCCGAAAAGCCAAACGCGCCGCCTAGAGTCAAAAGAATAGCGAGAAACGCCACCCAGAAGCGGCGATCCACCAGTACCGTTCCAATCTTTTCCAACGTTTTAACAACCTTCTCATTCATGCCTGATTCCTCCCAGAATTCGGTCGAGCCACCTGTATAACTTTAGCACTTTATCTTCTGTCAGAAAAACACCTTCGCCCTCTAGCTGCGGATCGCTGAACAGAGCAATTTGCACGACATCTTTGCCGTCAATCTCAGACTGTTCCGCCACCAGAGTCGTTGGATCTTCAAACAGATCAGCGTCCGATAACTTAAGTCTCATCCAAAAAAGTCTTCCCAGCAAAACTCGGATATGAGTACAGCAGATCTTTCAAAATGTCGTCTGTTATTCTGCCCTTACGCCACTCACTCACACGAGTAAGCGCCTCTCCCGCCTCCAATGTATTGTAAATTGGTTTAGAGTAATATACGGTAATACCGTAAGAATTCTCATCAAACCGCATAAAATACAGACACTTTTCTCTCCATACTGCGGTTGCTACTGCATACAACTCCTGTCCAGTTTCGTACTCAAGACACAACACACTTGAATCGGGGTTAGTTTGCATACCCAGAATATCACGGAGTTGAGTCCGTAGGTTTTCTGCGCGTTCTTTACGCTCAGCGTCCAATTTGTCAGTATACTCTTTAACTGCTTTATCCCACCAGTTAGTCATCATCGTTTTCGCTTTCCACAAACGTATAACCTACAAAACCAGAATAAGAGTGTAGAAGATCTTCTAACACATGACCATGTGGAATAAAACTTTTCCACTCTCTTATGCGAGATAACTCATATCCAGCATCGTGTGAGTTATCAAAAGCAGCAGACACATAAGCCTTACACTTCATACCTGTATAAGTGTCTACGCGAAACGCCCTTAAAACAGAAAATTTTCCGTAATAATCGGATACAACCGTTAGAAAAATAGTCTTATCGTTCTTATATGTGAGACGGATTACACCCGAATTTGGATCTATACTCCAATCAAAAACTTGCTTAACCAGATCTCTTAATGCGTCTGAGCGAACTCTACGCTTTTCACTCTCCGCACCCAAATAGGTATTTTCAGCTTTACTCCACCAGTTAGTCATCGTCTGTTCCTTAATTTATCACTCAGATAACGATTGATCTTATTTGCAGTTGCTTTCGACACAAAGAAATTAATTTCCTGTCCCTGAGAATCTACCAATCGCATCTCAATAAAAAAGGTATTATCACCGTGATATTCCATCTCCAACCAATGTGCTTCTTCAAGCAAACTCTGGTCTGGAAATTCGGAACTATCGACCGCATATGCGCAATCCAGGTCATGCCAGCGTGTACTCATCTCATATTATCCAATCCAGTCGGTGTTCAATGCAATACAACAAACCAGTACGCGAGACAACGATATAAGACGACAGCAAATAAGGATCCAACTCTACATCTTCCGTCATCCATTCAGCAACAGTCGGCAACCCCTCTGTGTCGTGTGTAATGGCTTTCCACACAAGTTCCGTAACTTCTTCTACCAAAACACCGAACTCATCGTTATCAATCGCATCGTTCAAAGCCTTAGTGAGATACTTCATCTCCGACTTCCTTATCAACTGATACCCTAAAATTAGTTGGAATAAAGTCCGCCTGATCGAAATCCGACACGCTCTCCATCAGACCAAAAAACCGCTTCACCAAATCCAGAATTTGCTCTTGCTGCTCCCCAATTCGATCTTCCTGCACAGCGAAATCTCGATTCGGTCCCATAAAATAAACTTTAATCGTCGCAATATATTTCACTTCTTGATCTTCCATGCCTTGTAGGTTTCCTTTATCGCGTCTTCCGTCATCCACTCAGGGTTACTCTTCAAAAACTCCCAGACTGCATCCCAAAACTGAACGACTTTCCGCCGCGAGAACTTATGATGTCGGCGCAGCTTTTCTGATTCTTGATCGATCAACCTGGATACCTCATTGATCCGATCTACGTCCATCATACACCACCTTTAAAATTTTGTCAAGTAGGGAGCCACCAATTGAATCGATTCGGGATCCGTCACCCCGTCAACTTGCTTGAACACCAGAAAACCGCGCACCGAAGGTCGCCATTTGGCATTATAGTCGTATTTATAATTCTCGGTTTCAGCCATACCGCCCATGCCCGGCTCAATCAACAACAAGTGCCCACCGGCTACGCTCATCATCGTTCGTTGGTGGACATGGAAATGCACGATGACATTAATATGTCTCAGATTTAGAGATCGCTCCCAGTCGGTAAACCACATCCGGTACAACTTGGAAACAGCAGGCTCCGTCCGACTACTCGAAAAGTTCATGTGACTGAACAGAACATCTCCCAGGACATACACAAACTCGTTGTGCATTCCCGTCGCGTAAATATCCCCATTAGGGAAGCGCAGATCGATGTCCTTACCAACAAGCTGAACGCGATCCTCCAATCCATCACACAGTAGTTCCATCGGATCTTTATAATAATTCAACACCCAATCGGGAAAAACTTCCAAGATTCGTTTCAACACCCGAACATCGTGGTTGCCCAACAGGATGTGAATCTCGCCGTCCGTTTCTTCCAACAAAGTCTCAATCACCGCTCGCATCTCAGCAATCTCGTCCCTGCAGGACTCTTGCTTTCTACGATTGGCTTGCTTCTTTGTCTCGCTCGGCCAGCGCGAGGCTTGAGCCTGGTCGAATGTATCGCCCCCAAATACATAAATATCCGCGTTACACTTTACCAACTCAGAGATAATTCGAGGATCGGGCTGACCATGAAAGTCACCTACCGCCGCAATCGTGATCTCCTTAGAGTTTCTTTTGGGTGGAGCAGGGGAGTAAGTAGTGCCTAAATACTCGCGGAGAACTTCGCGGCGATCATCGACCGATGTGAATTTTCTGGACGATTTATAATTCTTCACGTAGCGGCGAGCCGATCTCCCCGGTATGTGAAGTGCTCTGGATAGTTCTGCGCCTGTTGTTTGAGGAAAACGATCTAAGTAGTCTTTAACGTATTCAGGTATGCTTGACATGCACTATGTTATCCAATCTCAGGTTATGAAGGCTCAGGATCGCAGTTTCGCGCCAGCCACACTTTACACAATTTAAGTAAACGCGAATGCGCGACTTGTCTATCCTTTGGGGAGGACCTATAATCGCAAAACATTTGCCACAGCGCGGACAGGGATAAATGTCCACTTCTTTTTTCTGCATCTATTATATCCTATTTCTCTGGCAGACGCACAACCCGACGACACCCTAAACACAGATATTTATCGCCGTACCAGTGAATCAATCTACTCCGACACATCGGGCAGATCTTCTCCGTAGACAAACTTTTTCCAGGTTCTATCGAACTCTTCTTCATCCCAGTCACAACTCGCCCACCATTCCGTTGCCTGTAGTATATCATACATACGACGACCTAAAGCCAGAAAACGACGCTCAATCGTCTGCAGGTCTTTGATGTAGATCAGAACTTCGTCCGCCGCATCGTGCTTTTCGTTCTCGCGTAAATATTCTTCGATCCGATACAGATCGCCTATTCGAGAAAAGATTTCGCCGCTATCCACCGCAAAACAAACGTAATCAAAACTGCCGCCGCTCATTTAACCCTCCGGCTCTATAGCAGACAAAGATTCAGTTGACGTGTGATACCAGGGCGAAGACAGCGAAAGAACGATATCCGGTCCCTCCGTTCGAGAAAAACTCTCAGCATACAACCTTTCACATTCCAAAGCAGAAACACCTTCTTCAAACCACCCATAAGTCTCGATCATCCGTTGGGAATAAAGAGCGGGGCGATGTCCAAACGCAAACCCATATCGGTCTAAACGCAAGCCCCAACTGTTCCAGTAATCGGTAAATGCTTCGACATGACCTCGAATATTAGGGTGCGGCGGTCCCAGGCGGACCATACCTACATCTTCCCGCTCTTCTAAAACCATTACCCAATGTGTGAAGTCTATCGGGTACGCCAGCCACCAGTCATCAACCGCATATAAAACATAAGGTGATGTCTCAAAGGCTTTCGCAAATCCCCGATTCAGACTCGCTCCAACACCCCGCCTTTCCTGACGGGAATGCGTAATCGAGCCTTTCCAGATTAACTCAGGGTGCCAGATATGCTTCGATCCGTCATCGGCACAATGTAAATGTAGATCACCATTATATCTCAGATTTTCAACCCACGAGTGCAGCGTTTTTTCCGCTAAGAATCTCCGATGCACATCGGGAAAGTAAGTCGTTATCACGATTGTCACGTCAGGAAACATCAGCGAACCTCGAACATATCACAGAACACCGAATCAAACACCGTTTTACATACCGGACAGCGCATAGCGGGGTGATAACCACACAGATCACAGTCAATCTTTGTATACTTCCATTTTATATGTGAAGACCACTCGTTGCACTCAGGACAGTGGATTTCACAACCCCCTTTAGGTCTTACATCGCAAGGAAACTGGCGCAGATCGCTAATCTTCAAAATAAGCCTCGATAGTATCCCAGATAAACTGGCCGGGGTAATTCGCTTCCACCAGATCTTTATGATCCCGCAGCCACATCAGATAAGTGTGCCACTCGAAATCGCTAGGGGCATTTCGATCTGAGATAAACATTCCCAACGGGAGCTTCTTCCCCGTGCTCTCGTAAATAACTTTGTACAAAGGAATATTACAAAAACAATCGCAGTATTGCTGAGCGATATCTTCTTTAGTCATACTATAACGCTCTAGAAATTCGTGGTTAAAATGACACCCCAGAATTTGATAAGTCACACCGCACGTTGAACAACGGATCTGACCATTATAATCTGTCCACGTTCCCTTGAGTTCGTTCCCACATACCAGACAAACTTCGGTGCCTTGCTGAACGTGCTCAATAAACTGCTCTTCGGTGTAAGGTTGAATATTCACTATTTATCTCCAAAGTTATCGGGATGTCCTGGGTGCCAACTATCATAATCGTCAATGTCAAACCACTCAGGATACAGATCCTCAAACACCCTCTGAACGGTAGGATGATCCCAGTACCCGCTCTCTGATTGACAGTCCCAATCCATATCTGACAAAGAATCTGCCAGAATATACAGGATATCGTACTGATCCGCTTCCGGTAGTTTAGAACTCAAAACCGCACCGGCAACCTTATCGAAAATCTCTGTACCAGAACACCAGCCCATTACGCATTCCTCCAGCCACAATAATCGTGTATATAGTTTCGAACAAGACGGTATAACCCGTTCTCTTTCAGATTCATCTCTCTGGCGAACTCAGCAATATTACGAACTTTGTACCGTTTGCCTTCGGGTGAGATAAAGCGGTGATAAATGTCCCTATCAGGTAAATGCCAGCCTTTATATTGTTTGACCTGACCGCTCAACACCTGAGAAATTACGATGGGATTGAGATCGTGCTCCCGACAGAACTTCGCTTGAGAATAAAACTTGTATTCGTACCCGTCAGGATCAACCAAAATTTTAATGACCAATGATCCCGGCAAGTGCCAGCCTTTATGGTGATACCGCTTTCTGTTCAAAACCTGATTGAGACATGATGCTCGTAATCCGTGCTCTGCTGCAAATTGTACTTGATTTTTAATTTCATACTCATTACCGTCTGGATCTAAGATGATCATACTCCAATTAACCCTTTCTGTCAAGCAACTCGATAATAACCTCATTCATCACGTTTACATCCTAAATAGAACAAAACAGGCATTAAAATTCCAATAAACAGGTGAATTAACCAGAAAAGCAGACAACAATCGGGCTTATTCATCTACCTTCTCGTATGTCTCAATAAATATTTCTGGATCACAAGGATAAAACTCATCCCTGACACCCCGAAGAACATACCAACCCAATCGACACTGCATTTCACCTTCGAGCGTAAGAATCATGAGACTGTCATCTTCATCTGGATCTATATAAGCAGCACAGGTGTTTACTGTATTCATCCACTCAAAGATTTCTTCTGCGTTATCACCTATGTACTGAACAGCCTCAATCACAACGGGTTTCTTGCGGTATTTAGCGATCATTTTATCCCCAATCTGTATTTCACGCGATCATTCACCACTTCCCATATAAAAGGAGTCCACTCTTTATTGCTAACCAGACGATCTAAAATAGTTAAATCAGCGCCAACCTCGTGTGTCTCATAAGGCAAACAGGCTCTATCTTCGTTTATGTAGTTATATAAACCATAATCTACACAGATCTGGCGTAAAAGTTCGTACTTTTGCTCACTAGTTAACGTATTCATCTAAAATTACCCAAATATCCGTCAAATCGTTCCAGTATTGAGGCTCAAACTCAATCAGGTCAGGATGATAACTGCTAATTCCAGCCCGTTGTGCAACTGCATCGATATACATACTAAACCGACCTTCGCCCGGCACAACCAGCAGATCGGGAATCCCCGCTTCTTCGATTACATCTGCATACTGCTCGACAAAAGACGTATCCACTGACAGTCGCCAACCCTTATGCAACACAGACGGATTAATTATTTGCGGTTTTGGATCTGTACCGCGCCCAACTTCCTTAAACCCCAACAAAGTCAGCGGAATTTCGTTTTCTGCACAGGATTCAATTACATCTTCCAGCCGCCAATCGGGGTGCGCACCAACTACAAAGTGCGCCGAAATTTTCCCGCGCAACCCATAAAGAATCTCTGCAGCCTTTAACTTGCCCACTTCCCAAGTGCTCCCTACTGACACCGCTACGCCGCCTACAACTTCCATTACCGCTTGTAAAAGATCAGAAGACCAGTGTTCCGGTGTTACTTTTGTCGTAAAATTAGGCACGATACCTAAATCGTGTGTCTTACGCAGAATCTTCACAAAGTCGGGATGCAAAGTAGGTTCGCCGCCGCCCAGCGCAATCTCGAACACGCCACTATTGCTCATCATTTCCAGATAAGATTCAATAATCGATAACGGTGCGTGAATGCCCCGCCGACTGCTGTCTTGATAACAAAACGGGCAATCAAACGGACAGTAATCTGTAATCTTGAAATCAATTAATTCAGGATAAACAGATCGCCATAGTTCTTGTGGATTCTCTTCAAACGAAAACCGCATCTTCGCGCCCGTCTCAACACAAAACATCGTCCACCAGTCACCTGACTTTCGTGCGTACCATTTGAGATTCCACCCTCTAGGCAAATCTACTTCGTATTGATAATACTCTTCAAAATCACGCCTATCACTATTATCGTTACCCCCTAGAACAACCACATCTTTCCGACGCATAAATCGAGAGAAGTCTTGAACGAATAGCTGACTCACCTGTTTGGTAATCGGATCATGAGGAATTTCAATTGCTGAGTTATGATCAATATACCACCCCTTCGACCAGGGAATTCCCCGAAACCACTCGCGCATAATAATTTCAGTCAGATCTTCCCCGTAAAACTCTAACAAAGAAGACCCAACTGCTGCCGCCAGATAAGACAACTTATCCTGCTGATTTTTGAGAACGAAATTCTCCCAACCATATTCTCCCTCAACCACATCAAAGCCAGACGGAGCAGACACGCCTTTTGGTAAAACTACAATACTATGTGAACTTGAAGAATTAGTTGCAAACCCCAACCGAACGTTACTGATCTTCATTTTCTTGCTCCAATAGACTGCACATTATTTCGTCATTGTACAACTCTGTCTCGCCACACAGATAAGGACAGTCGTGCTCGCCTTCGACATCTATCTGAGTGCCATCTTCAAAGATAATTTTACGCAACTTGAACACCGGATCGCCAAATTCTTCCGAGATATAACCTTGAACATCCTTGATCGGTCCCACCCACGCGGACAGGCTAATATAAAACGAGTTTCCTACCTGAATGTCTTTGTAATTTACTATGTTAACTCCAACCACTTCCATCTAAGATTCTCTTTTGAGCCATCTCTACATACTCAGGATTCAAATCTCCACAAATAAACTGTCTTCCACTTTGAACAGCAACCAAACCTACTGTTCCCGCGCCACAGAAAAAATCCAACACCACACCCCCCGTAGGACACCCCGCTATCAGTAACGGATCAATCAGAGTAGGCGGAAACGTCGCAAAATGTGCTGCCTTAAATGATCGAGTTGGAATATCTAACGCAATAATCTCCCCACTTTCATCACATAAAACACCCCTATTTTCTTTAACTTCCCGTAAATAATCTAAATATTCCTGTGTTTCTTCAATTAAAACACCCAAAGAATCGTAAAAAGCGTCTGTATTCCGATAACGGCGTGTTTTATCTGTAACCCACTCTTTTCCACTGTAAGTTTCATTACCGTACCCCTCCGCTTTGTTACCACCAAAGCGAATGCCAGAAGCAAAATTCTCTAGTGCTTTACGAGCAGAGCGAGATGTATTTGTCCCTTTACCATAATCTTTATCGCCGCCCGTTTGTTCATCAAATGTTTTTTGCAATACACGAGAAATACTGCTCTCAGCTAACGGGCGCTGAACCGCGCTATAGTCATAATAATATTTCTGAGACTTAGAGAACATAAATACATACTCTATACCAGAAGTAGGGCGATCCTTGACACTCTCCGGCATGGCATTTCTTTTCACCCAGGGAATTGTAGAGCGCCAATACCACCCATCAGCTTGCAGAGCAAAAGCAACACGAAAGGGAATGCCGAGCAAGTCTTTAGGTTTTATAATGTCGTGTTTTTTATCTGTTGGTCTTGTTTTTCCCTTTCCACCCACATGTGCCGCTGGTGTATTAAATGAATCTCCGCGTTTTATTCGTTCACGTTGCGTATCCGCGTTTGCCTGTCCGCTCTGCCCCTTACCGCCCCAATATGAATCTCCCAAGTTCAACCACAATAACCCATCATCTCGCAGGACACGTTTTGCTTCGTGAAAAATTTCTACCAGATTATCTACATACTGTTCGGGAGTTTGCTCCAAACCAATCTGATCGTCAATCCGCTTAGCTCCACACAAAATACACGCACTGGCATCTACTCCCGGTCTAACACCCGACACAATAGCACCTTTGGCTTTCGTATCTTCTACTTGATTCCCTACACGATGTTTACAGTCTGGATCGCCACCTTCCCACTTAGCAGTTCCATAATCCCTCAGTCCAAAATAAGGTGGAGAAGTAATAATACAGTGTACAGACTGATCAGGCAAATCTTTGAGCAAATCTATAGCACTTTTACAAACAACTTGATTGAGATACTTATCCATACAATCTCCCTATGGGCTTGACAGGACTCGAACCTGCGATATCGTGTTTAGAAGACACGCGCTTTCTCCACTAAGCTACAAGCCCCCGACACAAAACCACACACGTTAGCATACCGAGCAAGTATAAAATACAGATCAGGGACCAGACCACACACGAGACATTTATGGGTTGATCGTCGTACAAAAATTTAGGTTTGTTTGGCTTCATGTAACACATGCCCTACAACAGTAATTTTCTCGTCTCTATCATCGTACTCAATACTCTCAGGCTCAAAATATCTGTAATTTTCATCAGACAATTCAATACGATATTCAATCGGATACTTGATATCTGATAAATCTCCCGAATATTCTAGTTTAATGTCGTATGCCATTCCGCCTTCAAACGGCAAAAACTCAATCCGCACATACAAAATACGAAAATCTATACTGTGCCAGTCATCGCCTGTTCGCTGATAGATAATCATGTTAGAGCATCCCCTGAGTTTTTACCGACCGATACATACGCCGATGCTCGTCACACACCAGCACATGAGCCGCCGTTCCAGTGGCTTCTTTTCCGCAAATTACACAGTACAATTTAGGGGGTGCCATCACTTTATCCTCAGAGTATCTAGTGTATAAATCTCAACTGCCCAAAAAATATAAGTTCCTTCCCAGGTGAAGTACCCACCCGTTACTGGATTATATGCCCATACTAAATCGGAGGATATTCCTTATTCGGATTAGTTTCGTGTCCGCACTTTTCGCATTTGTATATCCGATAATTACCTAGATGCTCACCCGTCTCAACGTCCAAAGCAGGACGATCAAATCGAATCATAAGCGTCTTACACTTAGGACACCAGCGCTGCAGACGATCTTCCCAATACTGCCCGTCTTTGCTATAATAATCAAAACTATCCATCTCTATTCCTTATCTGCAGCCACTCATCCCAAGTCAAATACTGCCCGTCAACATACGTAGTTAGTTCTTTTACCCAGTCTGCTACATCGCCGCTCGTAACTTCATACGTTATCTCAAACGCCGCAATCGGCTCAGCATAACGTTGAAGACACTCATCACAATAAGCATAACTGATCGCCCCTAAAGAACTGGACGCTACACCAACAGCAGGTTCGCCACAGACATCACAGGTAAGCGACACTACTTTATCTCCAAAATGTTCCGATGCCACGACAGCATACGAACGCGCACCCCGTTTACCTTAAAGGTATATTCCTGTCCGACTTCAAGTTGAGCCGCCACATCATTCGAGTTCCACTTCCATTGTAAAATAGAATCATCATTCGTCAGCGTCTCAGTCGTGCCATCTTCGTGTTGAAAAACATAACGCATATTACCGTCATCTACAAAGGTGCTCGTCAATGTCCCTTGTATCTCCGCTGTCTGCAGTTGGTAGTAAGCATACACCCCCAAACCAACAACGACCATCAAAACCCCAACTACAACAGAAAACACGACACATCCAACTTGAAGTTTTTCACTTGTGCTATACATTCAATATCTCCAATTTAATATAAACTGAACCACCAGATTCATACACTCGATTTATAAATTCAAGCATTGTCGTTCCAGCATAAATAGACTTTACGTGTTCGTCTTGATACCAACTACGCTGCAGCCACGGCACATCGCCATCATTGATATCTTCTACACTGTACATAGAATTAAGATAAGCATTCTGAGCGGGTGTTACATAGGGACCAACCCAAGCAACATCAAAAACCTTATACTCAGGAATTTCTCGTTCTGCCATATACGGTTGCCACTTATACGGCTCACCTGCATTATGCTCATATGGCGCGTCGTTCCAGTCATCTCCCCATTGATGAGAAAGATCACAGGTCGTAAACCACGCAAAATTATCATCAACATAACACAGAACAGCATTTAACATTTCCTCGGTTAACTTAAGATGATTCATTACAGTTTCCTCAATAAAACAACAATACGAGTGACCAAAGTCTTGCGATAGAAAATAATCTCCATATGATCATCTACCACGCAAAAACGAGCGAAATACTTTACTCTCTTACTCAGCCAATCTTCTGCGTCACGTAAAATTTCAAACGTATTCAAGTTAGTCAACCACCACTGAAAATCCGTCTTCTGCACGTCAGTAAACTTTAAATGCTGCATGAAACGATCTATATCATACGGCAGTCTCACATATGAATCGTTAGAGTGGTAAAGATACACTTTAGCCCCCCTCGTCAGATTTCGTTTCCATATACGCAAACAACAAAGAAATAAGCACAATACTGTTCACGACAATCGCGGGATAAATCATAGTATCGTCTAAACTCCACACCAACAAGGGCCAGAACATAACCAGCACAAGCATCAAAAGAATTACTACGCAAACCAACCGCTGCAAGGCATAATTGTCCATCTCTCGAACTTGTTCCATTGTCAGATTCATGTCAGATCCTAACTTTTAAGACATCTCAATTACAGAAGGCTCAATCGGAACCACCTTAAACCGAAGAATTCCCCCGTAAGTTGGTCCTTCCCAAAACTGTTTCGCTTTAGGGTTATGTGTTACCGCCAGATCTTTTGCTTCTTGCTCAGAGCGTGCAATTACTTTCAGGTAGTGATATTCTCCGCTATCCCCCATACTAACACCAAGAATAGAGAGACTCCAACAAAAAATTTTATATTCGTTATCCATCTATGCCTCCATAGACAAGCATACACCCGAACAGGCGAGATGTCAAGATGTGTTATTGCTTTGTGTAAAGGTGCTAAATAAACTCAGCTAGGCGCTTATAGGCTTTCTCGTACAATACAGGATCGATCTCAATTCCAATAGATAGTCTACCTGTATTTCGCGCTGCCAGGCATACAGAACCGGATCCCATCGCGTTATCCAATACAACATCGCCTAGATTGGTATAGGTTCTAATCAAAAATTCGCACAAGTCAACCGGCTTCTGAAACTCACAGATTCTTTCTGGATCGTCATTATTGACTACATCAAAATACAGAACGTCATTCGGATATCTACGGGTTGTTCCGGCATCGTTCACGACTCGTTTCTCTGCGCCGTAGACATTGCTCGATCTCTTTCTGGCCCAATTCATCGGCTTATGCCCATAACTAAACTGAGGATTATAGATTGGCAAACTACGATAAAAAACCAGAATATCCTCATGAGCACGCAAAGGCATCTTTCTAGAATTTAAGTGATTGGTGGATTTATTCTTGATCCACACATACTTATATCTATACAGATCAAATCTGGACAACGCCAACTTAAACGTAAACTGGTTATGCGCAAACAAAACAATCGCCGCATTTTCCTTACAAACACGCAGGTATTGTTCCCACAGTAAATCTAAATCAACCTCTGTGTCACGCTTAGATTGCGTCGTCCCATAGGGAAGATCGCATAAGACCATATCCACGCTGGAGTCTTCGATCTCCGGCAGTAAGGCGAGACAGTCTCCACAGAGAACCTTATTTATCAACGTTGATTCTTTCCCAAACCATCGTGAGCCAGAACAGATTTAACCACAATAACGTTTCGATGAATGCGAGAGAAGATCCTGTAGCATCTCCGTCCAACTTCAAAGCAATAGATGACACTAGAGAGATTACACACACAGCAAGATAGAAATATTTCATCACGTAAGTCTCCTAGATTTCTTATATGCATCCTTAAAAGCGTCTTCTTTAGATATCTGTGAGTAGCCCATCTGCTGCCCAAACGCATCACGCACTACATACACTAACGATCCAAATCCGTCACACGGTAGAAAGCCCATTGCGTCCGTATACTCTTCACGACATACTCGCCAACCAAGCGACAAACAGTAAACAGAAGGCGTATTACGCTTATCTCCCTGTAAAGCTAAACGAGCCGCCTCTATCTTTCGCGCCAGATCCGGTTGATTCGCTCCGCGCTGAACCTTTTCTATTTGAGGCAGAATTGCTTCTAGTGCCCAACGTAATTGTTCATCCGTATATGTGCTCATCGTGATCTCCACTAAAATAGGCCGTTTTAATTACCACTCAGTAATCCTAATAGTGTTTTAGTGTCAACACCATAACCTTCAGGAGAAGATTTTTTACAGTGAGAATAATACGTCACAAAAGTATCTGGATCATCTGCATACTCTGCTATGTGAGACGTACCACAACACTCGATTACTAACGCCATAGATTTATTCTGTACTACTAACATAACTTGATTTAAAGCGTTTCCTAACATAGCCTCTTCAACAATTTTTAATAACAAACCTTTGGCAATAAGAAAAGGCTGTTGTTCATCTGCATTTTCATTTATTTCTTCCACTATTTGTTTATGCAATAAAGACAACATGGGCTGATCTATTTTATACATCTCAAATCTCCCGATCAATCGCTAACCCTAAAGACTGTTCAACCCACCGTCTCGTTTTCGGATTCAACAGTATAGCATCTTTATTTACCAAATACCAGGCAGCAGTATCAGATTTTCCCAAAGCACGACCAGCACCCCGCCAGTCGGCCAGCATCTCCCTTCGATGACGATCCGGGATCGGCAGCGGAACCATATCGCCTGAATCCATCACTAACACCCAATACTGCCAGTGATGCTTATGCCGCTTTTCATGATGATTCCACGCAACTAAAAATGATTCACCGGGCTGATAGTGATTCTTTCCATCCTGCGTATAAAACGTTCGAGCATACGGAAACCACTCACTCGGAAGAAACTTGCTCCAGTCATGTAAAATCAGATGCCAGATCGGAACGTGTAGTTTTCGTCCTTCGACTAATACATACCACTTATGGCGTAGAACATACTTTAAATATTTCCAGTGCCGTCTCATCGTGATCTCCACATATTTGATACGAGTGTATACCTAAACGGGGGATAAGTCAAGACCACTCAGATACAACTTTCCTGTCCTGACCCTCCACCAATAATTAAGATTGAATACTTTAGTTCCAAAGCATTAACTCTTTCTTAATTCTATTTCCCCTCAACAGACAAACAGAGGCAACTTTCGTCACCGTGTAGATGCACCCCTAAAAAGCGCATCTTAATTGTTGAGGGGAAACAATCATGCCCGCTTATACATCAACCAATTTGTGCCCTCTACCGCACCATAAACCCTTCCTACACACGTATGCGATACAAACATCGATGCTAATTCCCCTAAATCATTTCGATCAAGATAAAACCACTCAACTAAAGTACCAGGATAAGCCCGTTTTAATTCAAACTTCCTGTGCAGTTCCGCCTCTAATTTCTGCGTATTATCCACATAAATCACTCCAATAACCTTATATACGCCCTTATACATCCACGACAACTGCTTAATCCTACGATCCACATTATTTGTCCGACCAATCTTATATTTTCCTTTTTCGCTACCTGACAAAGCCTCAATCACATACACATAACCAGCAAATGTTCTATCAGACATTTATACCCTCACAGACAAGAAAACTTCCTAATATGTGCGCGTATAATAATTTATCAGACTGTCCGATTTAGGTTTCGATAATATAGTCCCTATATGAGTACTTATTCTATCAGGAAGTATGCTCCCTAAATCAGTGAACCAGATCAGAGGCTTATCCACTCGCTTGACAACCAGCCCAATAACTCCCCCATAAGACGATAACGCCACTTCTATGTTATCTAGCTCTTCGATATTAAAATATCCGTCTGCAATCTTGCGTCCATCTAAATACACCCCCGTCCAAGTAGAATATTGAATATGTACAAACTGTATTATCGACATAACGTGTGTTCCTCCACCTTTCGATTAGATATAGTTTACAGATATATCCTCATAAAGTCAAGAGACAATTATAAATAGGAAAAACCAGTCTCGGAAAATGTGCTCGCGTCAAAATCAGGTTAGATGCGTAGTGCTGAAAAAATTTTCGAGCGAGTCAGGCGGCGGCTAATAGAACAGAAGTTCGATTGCCGGGTGGCTAGAACAAACGAGCGATAGAACATGCGTTTAAGGTGACAGTCTGGTGATTCTGTTCCCCCAGGGTATGGCCTGGAATTAGTTCGACATCAAACTATTTGACATCAAACTGTAGGAGTTAATACACGTTACTTAACCTGTAGTGATATGTCAGTAACTAGTGCTGCCGGGCTAATCACATGATAAGTAACGTGTATTAATCTGTAATGAGAATGCGCGCCCGCTTCCATAGTTAAATGATACGATATCAAACAGTTTAGCATTTAGTAGTTTGATATCGAACTACTTTAACATATACCTAACCCCACAATTGGATATATACCTTATATATCGAATTGATATATTCTATCTCTACTAATCCTTAACCCTATCTTAATGCAAGCGTAGGGTAAGCGTAGGGTACGATACAATTATATATGAGACAATAGAAGCATCACACACGTAAGCGCACGGGAGTATAGCAATGAATACCACAGTAAAAATTATGATCGCAGATGGAATATGGATAGTGATCAATAAGCGTAAAAAAGGAATCTATACTAGCCAGTGGACACGCACGGGACCATCGCCCTTTTATAAGCGCATTAATCCGCGTTAGTGCGCAGCAGTGAGCTTAGGCTCTAATCGACAAATTAGTAGGAGGATCAAATCGTGAATAAAAACAAACTGCTTAGGTGGATGATTAAAGAATTAACTCTATATGATGAATGCTATATTTTTCCTGGAGATATTGAGCCTAGTGCTACACTACTAGCCGAAGAAGCCATAACCTATTACGGTATTACGGACGCTTGGCACGATGATACACACTATGTTTGGGATATAGCAGTAGACGCTATCGACAAATACCAACAATCGCAAAAATCAGAGTAGACTATAGGAGAATCAGATCATGAACCTCACAGAACCTACCTATATCAGTGTACGAGACTTCGGGCGAAAAATTCAACACGCTTTCGCGCAAGCAGAAACTATCTTGATTGAGCCTGATTATACTAGTATTCGTGCTAGTGGAATCAAGAATCCTGAGTATAAGGCGGTTTTTATTCTGCCCGATCAGACACGCTGGACGTATTACGAATATGGCAATGAATTATGGTATTCACCGGTGAGCGAAGATCCTGCTACCTGGTATGTCGTCAATCGGCCCTATTCCCCCACCGATACACTGTAATTTACTTAATCATACTTATACTTATTTTTCTTTACAATCCTTTTACAACTTTTTAATTTCGTTTTAATTTCGCCTAAGTATAATTATAGACAGATAAGCGAACCACTAGATAGGAGCAGGGGACATGACGAAACAGGAAAAGTATATCCAAGCAATCGGTAGTCTCGTTAGCGAGGGTCTCATTGACACAGAGACCGCCAGAAAGCTTAGCAGACTGACTCCAGCCTATGAATTGATCGCGTTTTTGGTTGACATGCTGTCATTCGACGTTCAGACCGTCCAGAGCTTCACGCAGCGCATTTTGGAGCGTGAATCATGACAACCATACTCGTTATCCTGTTGATTGTATCCCTTGCCCTATTCTGGCGTGAACGTAAGATCCGTAAAACCTACGTCAAGGATTGGAGCGTAGCATACTCTAGATTATGGGACGATTACGCATTTATCGCCTGCACGCTTGAGGAGATTACTGGTATCGATATCTTATAAACTTAGATTCACCTTACTTATACAAATAGACTTATTTTTTATTCAGAATGGCAATATTGCCAGAATTAGATAGGAGATAAGGATTATGAACAACAAACGTCAATGGCCAGTCTATAGCGTCATGTTTGGTATGCCGGGCTATATGCCTGATGATGTGTGCTATTTCACTAGCAAACGAGCAGCACTAAGTTATATGGCGGATGAAGCTAAAGATCTTCGCTCCAATGATTGGATTGTTAGCGGATCCGCTGAATACGGCTATGCTTGTCAAGCACCCTGGCACGATATCGATTACTTTTCGCTCGATTGGAACGTTGAACACTTCTCCAGTAAAGCAGAACGTGATCAATTCATATCGCAAAATTCAGAATTCTAGAGGAGAATCACAATGTCTTACAATGGTTGGCCTAATTACGAAACTTGGAACGTATCACTGTGGCTCAATAACGAACCTTCTACCTATTATGAATTGTGCACCATTCTAGAATCCGACAATGACGACTACACTGCAGGAAAAACAATCCGTAACATGGTAGAAGAGATGAATCCGCTTGCGGATGATGCTAGTATGTTTTCAGATCTGATTAGTGCTGCTCTCAGTGATGTAGACTGGGAGGAAATTGCGCGCGCCAATCGATAAGAAGATAGCGAATAAACTTTAGTTACTTATTGCATACTTATACTTTTATTTTTTAAGGCTTGTTCAATTAGCAAAGGATAGGACTATGGATCCCGTCAAATACCTTGAAAAACAAGGATGGAATAACGCCAACAACAGGATCACTTGTCGCCAGATAGAAAAAACGGGTTATCTACCTACCTATTTACTCACCTACCGCGATTCTGGTCCTATTGGAGAGTATACCGCTAATCACATAGAAGATAGCCTAAAACCCCTCTATGCAGTCACCAAACGCACAATTCGCAATGCCGCTATTCCTGATATCATCTATGAGGGAATGCCCAAACGTACACACTATTTGACTATCACTTGTAAGCTCAAACCCAAAATGTCAGAGTCTGAATTGATCGAATTCTGGAGGGAATCATGATTACAGATAACACGTTTGATCTATTTGAGGCGCATTACCTGCTAGAGTCTGATTTTAACGTTTCTGGTATCCTCCAAGAACGCCCTAGTAATCAACGGCGCAAAATGTCCACTAGTTTTCAGTTGTCGCGTATGGGCTTTCATCCTATGCCTAGCCTATCATTTGAGACACTATCAGACAACGGCAAACAGATCTATATGGATCTCGTTTTCCAATATGGTCTAGAATCTAGCCTAATCCGCACAGTAAAGGATTTAGACTACTTTTTGCCAGATGCGGTATTAGTTGATAGGGATTATGACGTTTTAGCTACTCTATGCTCTATTGGATACCTAGACTCAAGTCTAGAAGAGGATCCAAACTGGATTGACTCAGAAGATTGGATAAATTGCGATTACGCTCTACTGTTTGTTTTACTGGATGAATCTGGAGCGGATTATAGTCATGTGTGGGGATTAAGTTGGGGAACTATTCCACACATGGATCGTCCAGTAGATCTAATCTGGAAAAACTATAAGCTACTTGTTTGATGCTGGGGATCTTCGGATCCCCTATTTAATAGGAGAATAGAACAGTGAAAAAGATCATTGTATGCTTCGTACTCGTTATTCTTACTGTAGCATCATTCAGGATGCTATGGGCACCACAAAAACCCTACTCAATCGAATTTGATAACATAGAATGGTACAACGGACAGCACTACGATCCAAGCGATCTAACGTTTGATAATGTCATCCAGTATCACCAGGTTGAGGATCAATACTCTGATATCTACCTGGTCAAAACGAGTAACGGTAAAATCATGCTGCTCGTTCAAACTAACGAGATAGAGCTATATGTTTATTCTGTCAGTGACATTGTAGCAATTGCCGACTTCTAATTATATGGTGCCTAGAATCGCGCTGTAGTGACCCTAGGCACCATAAGACTTATAAGGTACTATCTATCATGATATACTTATCGTCGTTTTTAGCCCTATTTTTGGACGTTTGGAGCGATCTATGCTTTACATCCTGTTAATTGCAATCATCATCGGCCTATGGTTGAGACTACGCCAGGTTAGAAAGACTATCAATACGCTGCAGCACAAGTATAATACTCTCTACAATGACGGTTTATACTGGTACAATCAAGCATTAGATTTAGCGGATTATATTGAGGAAATTACCGGGATCTATGTCTTAGAGAATAGATAATTGCACATCTGCTTTACGTAAAGTTTTATCTTAAGCCCGGCTTATACCGGGTTTTTGGTTACCCTAAGTTTAGAACATAGGTTCGTAGAACGGGCGTTCTGTAGAACAGGCGGTCTATAGAACAAATATTCGGTTTTGTGCAGCCTAAAAATTTGGATAGATCCCCCTAACCCGGCCCTTAGACTCTGGAAAAAATCCGCACCTACTATATATAAAGATCGTTTGCAAATCGACGTGGGTCGTTTTAGACATCCCTAAATTTAGACTTAGACTCGAAAAACCGGCGTATAGTTAAATTATACATATCTACAAATCGGCGTGCCTCGTTTATAGTTTAGGTCTATAAAGTATAATTCTAGACTCGCACCAAAAATCCGCGCTTATATATAACTAACTTATACAAATTGACGCGCATCGTTTTCAACTTATCTGAATATAACTTTAAAATTAGGTATAACTAACAGGTTAAATAACTACTTTTCCATCTTTTAAATATAAAAGTTTGACTAATAATCGGGTTTCTCTTATAAGTTAAATTACAGTCGTTTCTTTCAGGCTATTTAACATGCTTTAACATTTATTTCTCTCAATAACTATGTGTACCATCAAAACATCGTGTCTTATAATTATGCTTACCGTTTATACGGTCCTACAAGGTGCCTGTTTTATAGTGCCACGCTAGTTTATATGTCTTTTTCCTATCGTCGTTTTTAGGGGCATTTTTGGCGCTCTGAGAGGCATTCACGTTCATAGTTATATTCCTTAGTAGGACTATTTGATAGATATCTCTTAAAACTATGCGAGTTAAAATTTCCTGCTTGACATAAGACTAAAATGGTATATAATTATAGATAGACGTTAATCAACAAAGGATGTACCAGAAATGACCAATTTAAAACGCGCTTTTCATAAGTATATGGTGCCCGCCGATAACTAATATTCTTAATACTTATATTTATTTCCTTGTAGAAAGGTCTATTATGTCATGGCAGAACGTATATGCACAACTAGGAATCACGCCTGAAGATGAGAGATTGCATAAGACTATGATCATTCATGAGAGGATAGTCAAAGTGTGTACACTGGCCGAAGCTAGCGACCTGGTAGAATTCGAGCAGCCTAACCCCAAACACTGTCACGCAATGAAAACTATTGTTGACTGGTCCGAAGCCGGGTATATACCAACACCCGGCGATCTCCTGAACCTACACGCCGAGTTATTCCCTTACGGTGGATACTATCGAACCTGCGATGTGTATATCAAAGGATCGTCGTTTGTGCCACCGCGTTACGATCATATTCCCATGTTAATGAGAAATTGGTATCACGATATGCTATGGTGGTTGTCCTCCAGGGAAGATCCCTACACAATTCTAGCGGAAGTTCATTTGAAACTGACTCAGATCCACCCGTATTCAGACGGGAACGGTCGAATCGCTCGTATGGTGCTCAATCATAACGCGACTTATTTAAACCTACCCTTTATCCTGATCTCGCAGCGCAACCGAAATACGTATTTAGACTGTCTTGAAAATGAGGACGTTCCGGCGCTCGCTCGGCTGTTCAGGAATCTTTCGTTCTAGACTTGACAAACCGCCCGCTTATAGTATAATTAGATTATCTACAAATTGACGTGCATCGTTTTAGGCTATAGGAGAAAGTAACGTGAAACTCACAGCAGAACTCATGAACGAGATCGATCAGAATATCCACAAGATTGATCGCCTGAAAGCAGATATCGCCCAATACGAACGGGATATCAACGAACATAATGATCGAAAGCCTCAACCGCCTAAAGTTGTGTTTGACTATGAAGAGTACAATCAATATCTGGATGATCTGCAGTGGTGGCAAGATGCACTAAAGAATTACCAGAGTTTTCTAGATGGAGCGCGAGAGAACCTCAGAATCACCAGAAAAGACGTTATGGCAGTGTTGCCTCGCATGATCTGGTTTCGCACCCAAGACGGTACACTGGCTTACGGTATCTCTTACGACGACTGGGGCGGCGGGGAGTCTATACTGCACATCGTAGGCTGGTCGGATAACCTGTATAACTTGGATCGGAGAGGATCATGAAATACATTATCTACTCTCAGTGCTGGTATAAACCCTATCTGAACCACGATTTTGTAGACGAAATTACTTTGTTTGATCCAGAAGGCGAAGGGTCAGAGTTTTGTGTGGTTTGGTACGATGTTGGAGACATCAAAGGACCGCACGCTCGATTAGAAATGTTTGATGATAGCTGGATTACCTTGCGAAACCATCCCGAATTTATGGAACTACTTTACACCCTAAAAGATCCTACGCTAACCGAGTTTGTTGCGGCCCTAAAAGCACTAGGTTATGAAGACGATACACCGAGGGAAAAATAGTGCCAACACTCATCATCGGAAGAGAAAAAGTCAAAGTCACAGATCGACAGGTGAAAGATATTCTGCAAGCCCTGAAAGAAGGTAAAGAAATCGAAGCTACCCTTCCCGATGGACGTAAAATTCGCAGCAAGGGCAAGCAGGTACATCTCATCAGATGAAACACCTGTTGAATGTGAGCGTCGTGTACGGGGGATTAGGGGGGTTAACCCTTCTGCAGTACCGTCCTGCTGAGGGAGTAATTCTCCTGGTCCTGACCTTTGCTTTGTTGTATGCTCGTGTTAAAACCTTTATATAAAGGAAAACGAAACGTGACTAACGAATATAAAGGACGCAGAATTAGAGATATGGAAATAGGGGAAAGATGCGTAACTGTGCCGTGGGCAGTTTGGATAGACGGTAACGGTATATCTTGGATTGATGGGCGTTTTCCTGTTTGGAGCACAGTACACGGCACAGCAACTATGGGGGTTTATCGTCGTAATTCGGGCTATAGTGTAGATTCTATTAGTCTAGAATGTAGTTTCCCCCATGATGATATTGATAAGTTACCCGTAGTTATTCTCGATTAGCCAGATAGCGACCGAGCGCCCGCTTAGCTCCCGATTCGGAGTAGGGTTTGCCGGTCGCTGTTGTTTTGTGCTTCTCGCCGGTATAGGGATCTTCCCAAACCCACCCGCCGCCTTCCTGATAGACATAAGACTCCATGTCCTTAGACTCAGGTGAATCCCCGCCTGCTATATAGTATTGACCTTCAGGAATCGACGTGGGTCGATTCAGCAACAGATCGGCGTACTGTGAATAATATTCGTCCTTCAATTCATGGTCGGACAAATCAAGCAAAGCAGATCGGGCGACTTTATTCTTTAACTTACGCTCGTATTCGAGCATCCCAATGTAATCTTTTTGCGCTCGGCGGTGTCTCGCCCGATTAAATCGATCTTCCCAGGTTTCATCGCGCCACTTCTGCCACTCAGAAATGTATTTAAGAGTAGCATTCAGAGCGAGGATCCCCAAACCAATACGGGGTGCAAAGGCTATGATTCCTTCGTCCGCAAAGCCAATGGCTACGATGAAAATATACAGCACCCAAAGCGAGACAACCTGCCCCCAACGTGCAGAGAAAGCCTCGCCTTCGCTGCGCTCGGCTTCTAAGAAAGTAACCAGCATAACGTATAGCAGATCGACCAGCACAAAGGCGACAAACACACCTAAGAAGATCGCTGTGCCGCGTGGTATGAAGAAAATAGGTTCGGTAATAGATTGCTCAAATGCCGCGTGGAAGACATTGTAGGTGGCAATTGATGTGAGAATCACACCGGCAATTTTAGTGGTAATCCACCAGGTTTGTTTATTCATGTGTCAATTCGTCAATTTTCACGAGAATATCCTGAGCGCCACTGAAATTTTTGTTTTGTAGGCTAAGAATCAAATCGTTGTATAAACCAGTAAGTTCAATAGATTTGTTTCTGACTTTAACGAAGGTTTCTATCCAACCTGATAACATATCTTCTGCAACTTCTGGATTCAACTCACACGTCATCCGCAAAAGTTCCAGATAGGCCATGATCTGAATTGTATCTGCTCTCATTCTAATTTATCCTTAATCACTATCTCTAAAATGTCAAATATTAGATTCGTATTCTTGAGCATGTAACGATAGTATATCACAAAACAAATGCTGGTAAAGAGTAAAACCAGCAAGATCAGGAAATTCAGAATGACGAGTATAATTATAAGAAAATGCATTTATATAGAATCTTTAAATTAAAGTATATAGACTCTATTATATTGTATTCGTTATTAGGTATCTGTTATGTATATAACAGTTAATAGATAAAGTATATAATAGGTAGATTTTTTCCACCATTACCTATTTCTACGAAATAGTACAGGGGGAAAGCGTTTTTGTCAAGTCAAAAGTATGATAGATTCGGAAACACTTTTTGACAAGCGGATTTTTATATGAATCACTTGACAAGCGGGAAAATTCCTGTATACTGTAATTATCGAGTGTGGAGGTTGAGTATGAAAGACTATCTGGCATTTCTGGCTTTGTGTCTGGTTCTGGCGTTCTTTTACGTTCTGTTGTTCGGATAAGGGAGACTATAACGTGCCTGAATATTTGAACTTTGCTGATCCTGTAATCTTTCAGCGTCCAGATGCCCCAGACGGGGTGAAGGTATTTGATTGGCACCAGGCGGTTGATCTGATTAAAGAGCACAACATTCAGAATGCAGAGGCTGGTTTGGTGGAAGACTGGGGATATACCAGTGGAGTTATACTGCGTGATGGAGAGTCGGACAGCGGTTCGGGGTGTTATTTGCTGTCTCGTTGGGCAACACCTACTTTGCTAGATCTAGATACTTTGAGTGAGTATCCGTGCTATGTGTCCAAAGAACAAGCTGAGTCTTTAGGGTGGGATGAAGCAACTGTTTGGCCTGAGAGTGCTCTGCTTAAATTGAAAGGTGAGAGTGAGTAAATGAAAGCCTTCTTTCGTGATCTGGTAGTTCCTGTTCTAGTGTACGTTGGCTTTGGACTCCTTGTTGTTCTGTTTATTCTGGCGGCAAGTGACAATGAAACTCCAACGACAGACGTTCTCTACGGTCTGTTGTCTGAGAACAACCTGCGCATGGCAGGTGGGATCGTGTGTGAAGATAGCCGGTGTGATTTCGACGTGCAGTGGTCGCTAGTAGAAGGCACACGATGAAGTGCTATCTGTGTGGTAAATCGAGTAGAAGAAAGTTGTGCTCTTATTGTCGTAAAAAGAGAAATTTGCCTCTTTTTATTATAAACTACGATACCTTAGACTTTGTGTATACTGGGAATAGTCCAAAAGGAGATAAAGCAAAGGTTAAACAGATTAGACCGCGCAAAAAAGATTTTGTTATTGTTGTTGGTAGGGACTACGTGTATTGGAACAGATATAAAAAGAGAAAAGTGGGCTTTAGAGCGCTTTAAAATTTGCAGATGTAGAAAAAGACCTAAATAAACATATCGTCGAAATTAGGCCCATAATTATAGGTAGTATACCCGAAGAAATCACCCTAAAAATTTAGGTTGACAATCTAAGTGAGACAGTAATGAAACGACATATGACATTGTGTGACCAGTGCGGAAAAGAAGTGTCAAAATTAAAGTATGCCAACAACGGAGGTATATGTGATGCTTGCGTGCATTACTTAGATAGATTAGAAAAAGTAAGGCAGTGTCCAGTATGTGGAGAATATTTTATACCTAATACTGAATCTCACACCTATTGTAGTCATAAATGTTCTAAAAAACACGTTAAAGATAAAAGTATAAAAATCAGATTTATTATACTGGAGAGAGATAATTTCCGTTGTATTTATTGCGGAAAATCTTCAATTGAAGACGCGAAAGAGTTACAGATAGATCACATTATTCCCGTAAGTGCAGGAGGATCATCTAGAGCAGATAATTTAGTTACTGCATGTATTGCTTGTAATCAAATGAAAGAAGCTAAAATTTTAAACAATCACAACCTTAATCGGGTACAAGATGAAGTTAAAAAGAGAAATAAAGCGTGTGGAATATCAAATGATGCAATTATTAGAATATATAGTTACATGCAATCTGTTGAAGATAAGTCTGATGATGAGTAGAAAGCAAATGTCTAATGAGATTCAAATTTGATCCCCAAGCTTTTTGGGACAGTATTCCGTCTGAGGATTCTCCGTACTGGCCCGCCATCTGTATCGACTTCAATGGGGTAATTGATTCCTACACTGGATGGAACGGGAAAGTAGAGGATCATCCCCCCGCCCCGAATGCGAGATGGTTTCTGGAAGAGATCCGAGTTCGGTTTTCAACCGTGATTATTTTAACGGCTACCCGTCCCTATACGCGGGTGGAAGACTGGTTCATCAAGTACGAGTTAGATCATCTGATTGATTACGTGACGAATGTAAAGGTTCCGGCTGTCTGTTACGTGGATGATCGCGCTGTCCTGCATGACGGAGATTTTTATCATACATTGATTGATATTGAGCGGTTTAAGCCGCATTGGGAGATGTAATATGATATCCGATACAGAGTATCAAATTAAAAATGAAGGTGAACGGTACACGGTCAGAGTTGAGTATGAATCTGTTCGTGGTTGTTTTAGAAAAATAACACAAATTAATGTATACAGCGATATTGTTATTGTGGTTTGTGATAGTGACGGACGTGCGTTACGGATTCGCCCCTACATTTATTCGTTGAATAGCGAAGTTGACCTGAATAAATATCAACAGGCGGCTGTTGAAGGAAAACAAAAACTTCTACATGAAATTAACAATGAAACGATTACTGTAAGAGACAATATTTTTGACAAGCCTGGGATTGAGAAGGAAATAATCTCCACAAAGGAGCTACCTAAATTCCGATGGAGTGGATGGTTTGGGGGGAAGCGAGATGATAGGTAGATCGGTAATAAATATTGAATCTGGCAAAAAGTTTAAGCAGGTAAAGATATATTATCGGATAGTCAGTGGTTGTATAGAAAATGTTGACTCAATTATTGTCAACGATCTTGTAGAAAAACAATATGTGCTTTTTTCTGCTGATCTAGAAGTAGAGGGCGTTTCTGCAGAAAATTATGTGAGCCTTAAAGATTTCAAAGATGCGGCGCAACGGGGCCTAAAGGAATTCAAAGAAGAGATTGAGGGATCTTAGACATGCGACTCCTGATGCTCACGCTGCTAATAACATTGAGTGCCTGTTCGACGTGCGTCGTTTCAGATCCAGGTACATATCTATATGATAGACCGAGTGGATCGCGTGTACTGGAAATGCCACTTGGAGAGTACGCAATTTATAATCAGGAGGGCGTCTGGTTCGATGTGGATGTCGGGTTGTATACGGGTTGGGTCAGGGCTGATCAATGCGTGGTCGATATCAACCGAGAGTAATCTCTTTTCGAGTAGATAGTTTACCGATTTTACATCGACAGTGGTGTAGTGGGTGTCAAAAGTATCTGGCAGATCATCTATTCGCAAGTTATAAAAGTGTGTACTGTCGGAAATGCAAACAAAAAATTAACGAAAAGCACTTGACAAAGCATAATTAGTCTGGTATAGTAGAAAGTGGGCCAGCCAAGTTTCGACAGAGGTCAGGGCGAGTCGGTAGTGAGAAGGCGTATAACTTAACCACGAAATCTCGTAATAAACCTGATTTTTGGACAGCATTGCAATATGCTCTGGTCCACCTAGCCCGCTTAGTTTAAAAACGGCAAAACGCGCCTTTTGTACAGGTGAGTTCTCGGTTCAATTCCGAGCGCGGGCTTTGCAGGACTGAGCCTAGTTTATCTAGTGTAGGTCTTGCTAAAGCGGTGACGAAATTCGGGATCTTCCGTGTGACACAGACGTGTGTCCTATATCGCCGCTAGTTATCCGCCCCAACGATCCTGGTCTGTCGTTGGGTTTGATATGGGGCTTTGCCGTGTGCCCCAGACCAGAAACACGGCAAAACTTTATATAAAGGATTGAACGTGGTTCCTCTACTCGCTTTCACTATGCTGATCTATATCGTTATTGGCTTTTTGATTATGCCCTGGTGGAATGCCGTGTTCGCTTTGTTCGCGGCTTTCTTGGGGGCGATGTGGGCTAAAGCACATGCCGAAGAAGATAATCGTTAAAAAGTTTGGAGACGTGGATCTCGTGGTGACTAAAAATGCGGAGATGTTCTTAGTGTTGTCGCGCCGGCTTCGGTTTCGCACCTGGTTGGGGCTGAGATTGATTCATCTGGCGTCATTTGTGATGGGCATGGGATTTGAGGTAAAGGAAAAGTAAATGGATTTTCTACGTCAAGCTTACCTGGATTCGGTTTATTGGGCCAGCGATATTCTAGAGCGGGATTTTGTCGTGCTCGACACGGAGACAACCGACAAGATTGAAAACGGGGGTGAGATTATCCAGTTGGGCATCATCGATAAAGATGGTCATACTTTGATGGATCAGTTGATCAAGCCCAAAGGTAAAATCTCAGCCGGAGCAGCACGAGTACACGGCATTACCGAGAAAGACGTTGCCAAGTCTCCTACGTTTGCTGATATCTATCCGCAACTTCAAGATATCTTGAAAGACAAGATTGTCGTTGCTTATAATGCCGAATTCGACCGGAATATTCTGAATAATACCTGCGATCTTTATAACCTGGAACACTTTCCGAATATGTGGCAGTGTGCCACGCTGGAGTATGCCAAGTATAACGGCGAGTGGCAACCCTATTTCAAATCTTTTAAGTGGAAAAAGTTGACAGATGCAGCAACTAAGTTTAATATAGTTACAGACGGCGCTCACGATGCCTGTGCTGATGTGCGTATGACGCTGCAGGTTATGAAGAAGATGGCAGAAGAGTATATTCCCGCGATTGGAGAATAGCATGAAAACCGAAGGAGCAAAGTGGCAGGATCTCAAAGATACGATGGATTGGCACGGAGATATTACTGATCTCCGACAGTTCACGTTGATGGTCCTGCTCAAGTATTCAGAGAAGAACAAAGAGGCAGCATTTTCAACCGCTCGATTCTATTTCGATCCTGACTTTGAGCCTACGGCAATGGATCGCAATTATCACGTTCGGGGTCGGGATGTGCTGTGGACCACCTATCAATTCATTCGTCAAGAGTTAGGCGAAGATGTAGTGGATAAGATGTACCGTCTGCCCGTCAACGAGAGAGACTTGTTTGAGGCATTGATCAATGGCTGATAATTTTGATTTTGAAGACGAGTTCGAGCCTGCTGAGGTTTACGGATATGAGGTTGCCTCCAAACCTGAATCTGCTATTCATGACGGATGTATCGAGTTTGTAGTCAGTAAAATTTGGATTAAGCAGGTCAGCAAACGGGGCGCTAACGAAGAGACGCGGAGTATTACCTACAGTACGCCGTGGGGCAAAGAAACATCGGTCGTTGTTCCCTTTCAGGACGAATACGAAGTTCCCGAAGGGATGATTACTCTGGACAATCTAGAGCACGCTATTCGTGAGTTGTTGGAGATGAAGGATAAATAACATGGGATTCAGCTTTCTAGGTGACGAAAACCTTGATCCAATGGAAGAGTTTGAACGGTGTTCGAGAGGCACCTATAAGATCAACGGAATTACCAAGTGGATTTCTAAGGATGAAAACGACAATCCTGTCTGGGAATACGACGAACTCCGGCAAGATCTGGTTGTTAAATGCGAACTTCGCCGGGTAGATGGCGAGACGGGTCCGGCTTGGTCGGGCACACCGTTGGATATGTCGCTGCTGGTCCGCGCTTTCGGGGGCGACATTCACGCGCTGCCTAAGAAAAAGAACACGACTGAATTTCTGGTCAAAGCCGAAGCACTAATCGACAAATCAAACGGTACTGTTACTGCCGAAGTTGGTGATTCGGGGTGGGTATCTTACATTCACGAGGCAACTCCCCCCGAAGGGTACTATCAAGTCAAGCTGGTATATGCTCAGAGTCTGGATGGCAGCGTTCCTCTGACTTTCCAAAAGGGTCAGTTTGGCGATCACGAACAACTCAAACTCTGGTTCGAGATCGTAGGCAACATGCTAGGTAACGAGACTCCCTACGATGGATACCGTTTCATCTACTATCTCAAGCAGGGATTTGATGGCACACACGAAGGCAGGCCCAACCTGTTGATGACACAGAAGGGTGCCAAGTCTTATTCGGCTCGTCGCGTCGAAAAGCTGGCGGATATTTTTGCGCCGGAAGTACTTGAAGCGGATTACGGGTGGAAGAATCCTGAAAATCCCATTGATGAAATTCTGAACGTTGCTATTGAAGCAGAACGAGTCGCAATCGGACACTACACGTACAACTCTCCCCGCCCGCCGAGAAAACCCCGCCTGGTACTGGACTTTGATTCGCTGGCCCCAGTCGATGAAGTGCCGGAAACACAAGAACCTGAAGCGGATGAATCGGACGTTCCCCCGAATCTGTTTGCTCTGGTAGAATGGATTCACGGAGGGGAGCCAAAGGCTTTCGCGTCTTATCCACCCCAAACGATTGAAGATATCCAGTTGACGGATGCCGGTAAGAAGTGGGCGAATAAGCACATGGCGAAGCTGATGATCGACGCTCAGTTGGAGCCTAAAGCGAAACCGCTGGCTGAGTTCACCGAAGAAGAGTGTGCGGCGCTCATGGGCGTTGTCTGGGGTGGCGGTTTCGCATGAAACGGCAGAGCTTGGGGCGGGTAAATTATCGTTCATCCCCCACCCGCCCCTTGCACATCACCGATCCACTCGCCTCGCGCTTCAATCCCCCGGTTGGCGACTCGCCGGGGGAGTTGTTTAAATACTTGATGGCGTGTCAGGTTAAAGCCTATGGCAAAACAATTTTATCGCCGCAGTCCAATCAATATATGCATATAAAACATTTGAAAAGCCTGCTTAATGAGTTTGATCCCTTGACAATTAAGAGAGCGATCCTGTATGCTAGTCTTAGATGCAGAAACCCGTTCGGGATACGGTGGATCAAAGTCTACGCTAAAAATATGAAGGATATGATGGATGGGATTCGCTGATCAAAGCATTTCTCCCAAAGTCTTGAAGCGGGAGATTAATATCCAGCAGGTTTTCGCGTATTTCGATATTGAGATTGACGAGAACAATAAATGTCTATGTCCGTTTCATGAAGACAAAAACCCATCGATGTTAGTTAATTCGGAGTTTGCTTATTGTTTTGCCTGCGGTCGGGGGTGGGACGTATTTGATTTTCTGAAGGATTACCTTCAGATAGAGTTTAATGATACGCTGTTCTGGCTCAACACCAACAAAGAATCGCTGCCCGATGTAAAAGTTAAATCTCGAAGGCGGGGCGAATATCGCGGACCTGTCTCTTCGGAGTTGGTTCAATACTGGCATTCATGTCTGACGCATGACCACCGGATGATTCTACATGAGAAGCGACTCTTAACGGATGACTTTATTGATCGTTGGTTATTGGGCTGGCGACCGGACTGGAACGCTTTCTCGATTCCGTTCTGGTCAGGCGTTCCCCAAAAGAGCGAGATCGACATCGTTCAATTTCGACTGACACCGGAAAGTCCAGAGTTCATTACAAAACACACTCACGACTCCAAGTTTATTGGACTTCCAGGACACAATCGACCTTCTTTGATGGGGACTCATTCTTTAAAAGACTGGGGGTTGCTGGTTTTTGGGACGTTTGACGCTCTCTTAGCGATACAGGACGGATTTCCCTGCGTAAGCCCGAACGGTGCATCGGTGTTTTCGACTAAGAAGACCAAACCACGTTTGATTGAGATGCTGAAAGATGTCAAAAGATTATTTGTAGTTTACGATGCGACTGAGAGCGAAAGATCCTCAGCACAGAAAACAGTAAAAGATCTGCCGTGTGATGTGGTTGAGAGAGAGTTTGTTAGGCACACGGATTATGGTGAATATAGGCTGTATCACGATCCGGAAGAGTTTATGACTGAAATTTTAAAGTGGGGTCTTTTATGATTTGGGAGTATCTGGTTTGCGAATTCGACCGAGAGGTTTTTCACGTCTCGCCCGATCAGCATGAGTCGCAAGGAAAGTATGACATTCATGTTTTGGGCGAGCGGGGATGGGAGTTAGTAAACATCAGTGGGTGGCAACTCTCACGAGCGGTTGCAATCTTTAAGCGCCCAAATTCTGAGGCTGATTCAGGTGGGTGCGGGGCTGGTTGCAATTGCGCACATGAGGTATTCGGCTAACGGTGTGCCGGTGGTGGACTTCGTTGAGTATCTGAAAGATGCATCAACACGCTTTGATATGCTCGATTTTGTAGACAGTCTAGATGGTGTTATCGACTCTAATACTCTTGAAGGCTTAATTCTATACTGGTCCGACTACTTTCTAGGGAACACATGGACATAAAACAGGCCGAACAGATTTTGATTGGATCCGTCCTCAAGCACGGTAAGCAAGCCGCCGCGTTGGTCATTCCCGATCTCGCTCCGTCCAAATTCATCTATGACGAAGGCGGATTTGGGGTGGATCATTCGCTAATCTGGGGCAAGATCAGCCAGTCATTTTTGCAGAACAGGAGCGATCCAACGATTGCAGGAGTCAGCTACCGTGAAGACTATTTACATCAGTTAGTTAACGATCTGGAAAATAAGCACGGTATCTTCAAGTTCGATCCAAATACTCTCTTAGAGTTTGCGGATGTCGTTTATAAATCAGGTACAATCTACCGCACGATCAAAAACGCCGCAGCAGTTTCTAAGTTGGGATCAAGCGAAGACGTATTTGAATCGCACGTTTCGTCTATCTCTTCCTTGAACGAGTGGTTAGCTGATATTATTGAAACCTTTCAGGTTGAGACACAGACCAATGAAGGCTATAAACATACTTCGGATATTATTCCGTCTGTTATCGACAAGTGGGAGCGACAGTATGCCGGGGAGCAGCTTGTGTTGCTGCCTGTTGGACTGCCGTCTTTCCTGTCGTCTCAGTTATTTCCACGCGGACAACTCTCTGTATTACACGGTATGTCCGGCACGGGCAAGTCTTCCTTACTTTTGTTGATCTTATTAGGCACAACCATAGGATTGAAATCCAATGGCGTTCAAGGCTGTGTGGCTCTAAATAGCCTGGAGATGGACGAAGAGGAATTAATCTCTCGCGCCGCGTCTCTGTTGGCGGGAATTGATTACACAAGATTGATTGGGGGCAAAACTCCCTTAGAGACGTGGGAACTCGAAAAGTTAATCGACTGGACTGAATTTGTTGGGACACTGCCTCTGTTTATCGATGACTCGAATCTCCTGACAACTGATGTCCTGAGATATCAGGCGTTGTCCTTACACGCGAGCGAGCACGGTCCTCTTTACCAACTGGGAACGGATTACACTGAGCTTTTTACCGATGAAACTGAGAACAAAGAACAGCGTATTGAAAAAGTGGCGCGCAATCACTTCGCCATTGCAAGACTCTTAGATTGTTCGGTGTTAATGGTATCGCAATCTACCTACGGAAATAATCGGGGGAAATATTATATTGCCGGGTTGAACGGACTCCGCTGGAGTCGCGGCGCAACAATGGCGGCAAATATTATCGTGGAAGTGATCAATTATCCCGCGATGGAAGCCAACGGGGTAGATTTCAACACGCCCGAAGAAATGGATCCCTATCACGCCTGGATTCAGATTCAGAAATATCGGGGTGGACAAACTGGACAATTTCCGTTAAAATGGGAAGGTAACTATACACGCTATTTCGACCCTGAGTTATTCACTAAAAAGGAAGACAGTCTGGTTTTCGAGCACCTTTTAGAGTTGCCGGAAGCCAAACGGTTAGTAGAAAAGTGGCGCTATGTTCGCTGATCCTGCTCCCGAAATCTATAACCAACCGCCCCAATATGCTGTTCCTATAAGTGTGATGGAACGACTCGTGATCCTGCAGAAGGGGATTAATGCTGATATGTTTGATACGTATGTAAGTATCATTTGTCAGGATTTTAGAACCAACCGACTGTATCATTTCTACTTTTCTATTCACGACATGGGCGCGAGTGTGTGGTATAAGGAGTGTTGGAATTGATTATCTGTTCGATGGGAGGGGGATTTTCTTCTACAGCATGGTTGCCGCGTGTTCTTTTAAGTCAGTATCCAAAAGAGCAGATACATTTTGTTACATCGGTGTTACCAAACGAACATCCCTCTATGTGGCAGTTATATGATGCAGTTGAAAAGGGGCTAGACATTCAGGTTACGTATATAGCATATGATAAAGAAAATAAATGGCAATACATAAATAAACAAGACAGGATAAATAAGGAAAAGTTATGGACACCCTTTGATATATTTGATGATGTAAAGATGTTAGGTAATAGTCGATTTGATCCTTGCTCTCGTATTTTAAAACGAGAAACACTATTAAATTATATTAAGGATAATTTTAATTCGTGTACTTTAGCAGTGGGTATTCATGCGGATGAAATAGATCGTATGTTATCGATTAAAACTAATTGGAGGAATAACGGATTTGATGTTGTGTTTCCTTTGATTGATTTGCCACGATACTCAGACACAGAACAACAGCAGAAACTACAAGAGTGGTATGGGGTACAACTTGATCTTTACCAATTAGGCTTTGAGCACAATAATTGTCACGGTGCTTGTGTCAAGGCAGGACAAAGACAGTGGGCTTTGTTGTGGTATTACTATCCAGAGATTTATCAAGAGTGGGAAGATAGAGAAAACGAGTGGCGTTTAGAGAACGGGGATTATACTATATTGAAAAAGAAAATAAAGGGAGAAACTGTTTATATAACCCTTAAAGAGTTTAGGGTGTTATTTCTTGAACCTGCCTTATCAGTGGACAAAGATACATTTTTAACTCGATACATTAAAGAGTTATCTACTAATCCGCCATGCTATTTTTGTTCGGCAATATAATCATGAACATCAACATGCTGCCTTTATTTCCGTCTGTTTTGGGACTGGATATCGAAACAGATGGGCTGGATCGTTTTTCGGCTCAGATTACCGCTGTTGGTCTATCCGATGGAGAAGACACTTGGGTACTGACTGAGGGTTATGAGAGATTGATTTCTTTACTTGAAGATCCGTCTGTTCTAAAAGTTATTCATAACGCGGACTTCGATCTCACCGTCCTGTGTTTCAGGATGAAAGTTGATCATAATATCGAAGTCAAGCCTCAGAATATTTATGACACCCTTCTAGTCGAGAGAGTGCTGAATAACGGCCTATCCATTTCTAATAAACTAGAAGACGCTCTCGCTCGCAGATTAGGGATCTTAGTTGATAAATCTTTGCAGGAATCATTCACGGGAGGGGGGTTAAGTGAAGATCAACTGAGTTATATCGAGAACGACTGCAAACATTTAATTAAACTCCGCGACGAGCAGATGAGAGAAGTTAGTCTTTGCGGTATGGAGTGGGTGGTTGATCTCGAAAACAAAGACGTACTGGTAACTTTAGATAAGACTTTAACAGGTATCGGCATCGATCTCGAACAGTTTGAGGCTATTCGGGCGCAAATTCCCGCTGTGTTGGATCAGATTCTATCTCAGATTAAAGACATTTTAGGCGAAGACTTTGTTATCGAGGTCGAACGCACCAAAAAGGGCGAGAAATACACCGAAGAAATTCCCGTTAACGAGATTAAGTGGAATGCCTGGCAGCAGTTAAAGCCTGCTTTACATAAAGTTGGCGTCAAAGTTAATAACACGCAGCGCGGTACTTTAGAAGAGAGACAAGATCAGCATCCCCTTATTCCTCTGGTTTTGGAATATAAAACGTGGTTCAAGATGTTGGGCTGGCATTGGGACGAGTTTATTAATCCCATTACAGGTCGAATTCACCCTAACTGGAACCAATTAGGACCAATTACTGCACGGTTTTCGTGTTCGGATCCGAACATGCAGCAGATTCCACGACCGGACGGTGTAAGACCGAATTTTAGATCGCTGTTTTTGCCGCTTCCCGGTCATAAGTTGTTAGTAGCCGACTGGTCACAACAGGAGCCTCGAATTCTAGCGCATGTCTCTCAGGACGAGAAGATGATCGCCGCTGCTAATTCAAGTGATATTTACTCTGCCTTCGGTAAAGACGTGTGGGGCGAAGAGATTACCAAAAAAGATCCGCGCCGCCAGATTATGAAGATCGGAGTGCTCGCCTCTTTCTATGGGGTATGGCACGTTAATCTCGCTTCGCGCATGGGGTTGTCTGAAAAGGAAGCCGAGAAACTACAAAAGAAAATTTTCAATACCTATCGTAAAGCCAAACAGTGGGGCGATTATCAAATTAAAGGAGTTATGCAACACGGTTATACGCAGTCGGTCATGGGGCGCAGGATTTACTTTGAGGACACCAGCCCGCGTATGCAGTGGCGTCTCAAGAAAGAATCTCGAAACTACCCCATTCAAACAACCGGCGCGGACATGGCAAAGTTAGCCGAAGTTAAAATTTATGATATAATTCAGAAGAAGAATTACGATGCTCACTTTATCATTGGATTACACGACGAATTAGTTCTATCCTGCCACGAATCACAGGCTAAAGATTGTTTTGCCGATATGAAACAGGCCATGATGGAAGCGGGGTCTGAGATCTGTCCGTCCGTACAGTTTCCGGTCGAAGGGGTGGTATCTGATAAATGGGAACATTAACTGTTCAGTCTGAAAATCTGGGGCAACTCACGGGTGAGGCAATTGTCCACAAAGCCCTGGAAGAAGTCAAAAAATATCAAGCCCAAGAAGACGTAGATGAAAGATTTTCGCTGCTGAATAACGCCGCACAGATGAGCGATGCTCTCTCCGAAGGCTTTAAATTAGTGAGGGCAACAGCTTTGTGCATGATCGAGGATATCTGGGATCATCTTGGGTTTGAAGTGCGTAAAAGTTATGATTACCAGTTTCGTCTTTATGCGGAAAAGAGATGTCCTGATCTGACCTGGACCACCATTCAAAATCACATGCGAGCGGCAAGGACATTTGTATTGGGAAATGTCAAGCCGCCCGTTGTCGAAGGTAAAATTATTGAGTTTAACCCTCTGGAAACACCTATTTCTAAACTCGTTTTGGCGAGATCGGTAGCCGAATCAGGGCAGATCAACGACAACCCTAAAATCTGGGAGATACTGACCGATCCCGCTTCGGACGTATCCGAACTCAGGAAAGAGTTATTCTCTGAGACAAGTAAAAAGGCAGGCATCGATCCTGAGATTCATTACGAAGTGGTTGGTCCCTATCTGATTGCCAAAAATAATGGAGATGAAGTTATTCTGGCGGAATTTAATTGGGAGCCTTATTACGATAAGAATGAAATTGCGGTTAGAGCGGTAGATCGGCTGATGAAGTTTCTCGGTGTAACGCTGGACGAAGAAATTATTTACCGTCAGATGAAAGAGAAATTTGATGCTCGCCAGAAAGCAGAAGAAAGGCGGATCTCGTGAAGCCTAAGACAAACAGAAAAGGCGACATTCATAAATCGCATAAGATGGATCAGTGTCAAACACCCCCCTATGCGCTGAATCCTTTGCGCCCTTTCCTGTCTCGGTTTTCTCGTGTGTGGGAGTCAGCGGCGGGTGAGGGGTATCTGGTCAGAGCGCTTGAAGGGGGGGGTTTTGAGGTTACAGGGACCGATCTCCTGACAGGCGATAATTTCTTCACGATGTCAATACCAAAGGGGTGTGAGGTTCAGATTACCAACCCACCCTTCTCCGCGAAATACGACTGGCTGAGACGAAGTTACGAATTAGAGTTGCCGTTTGCTCTGCTGCTTCCGATTGAGGTACTGGGTGCTGCCGCTGGACAGAATTTAATTCGGGAATATGGTGCAGAGATTATTTTTTACGATCAGAGGGTGGATTTTAAAATGCCCGAAAAGGGGTGGAACGGAGGCGGCGCGCAGTTTCCTACTATGTGGCTGACCTGGGGGTTGAATATCGGTCAACAGATGACGTTCGCTCGACTCAACAAACCCGGCAAAGCCGAGAGAGATAAACTCGATGAAAATACGTGATGTAAGCATGGTCGAAGAATTTTACGATGATTATGCCGGAGCACCTAATCATGTCAAGAAACGGGTAGACAACAAAATTCGGATCATGGGGGAAGCCATTCAAACGAATGGTTGGTGTCATTTGCCTAATTCTTTCAATGCCCATAAGGTCGATAATGTACCTGACCTGTGGATCGGCTATATCACGGTGGGCAATCAGGGCTGGCGGGTGCTGTTCGATGTAGACGTTAAAGGTACTCTACGATTTTTGCACTTGCTATCTCACGACAACATGGACTTTTTGTTAATGCAACTTCAACGTTGGGAGACTTGACAGCGAGAATCTTTCCTGATATAATGATGTTAGAAAGGAAGGATGAGATGCTAACCCTATACGAGCGGAATGTAGTCGAAGAGATCTTGAACGCTTTGCTGGAGAACTTATCTCCGCTGTCGCGTGAATCTTACCGCGCTTCGATTGTCAGTTTCTTGCGGTTTTCGATTGCACGTAAGCAGGCCAACCCGTTTCAATCGCCCGTATCAGTTTTCACGGCGTATAAGACGGAACTCAAGAAAGAATACGCACCTGCAACCGTCAATAAGAAACTGTCGGCAGTGCGTGAGTTTTTTCGTTACGCCTACATTCACGAGTTGATCACGCACGAGATGTATGAAGGTATCCGTCTCGTCTCGAATGTTCGCCAGTCGGGTGAGACGTGGCGTGAGTGGTTGGGTGAAGACGAAGCTCATGCTCTATTGGAAAAAGCCGATTTGCTGAGAGACAAGGTTGCAATTGTCTTGATGATGATCGTCGGTCTGCGCCGAGAAGAAGCGGTATCAGTTAAATGGGATCAACTCATCCAGCAAAACGGGGTGTGGCTGTTGGCGAATGTCATCGGTAAGGGCAATAAGATCCGCCACCCTGAAATTCCAGATCGGTATATCCCATTGTTTCAGTTGTGGCGCGAAGACAACTACAAGGATTATATTCTGGTGTCGATTGACCGGCACGGTAATCTGGGAAATAGGCTGAACAAGACCTCACTCAATAAGATTATGAAAAAGTACGATGTACGACCGCACGATCTTCGCCGCACTTCGGCTAAACTGGCAGATGAAGGTGGTGCTCCTATTCGCGCCATTCAGAAGCAGTTAGGACACTCGTCCGTCAAAACAACTGAGATTTATATGGAGCCTATGCGTGTAGGTGAGAGCGCGGTACACTACATTAAAATATGAGGCGCGCCAAGCGCCCTACTCCGAGAGGTGTGAGATGGACGATTTATCCGATGGACTGTACGACATACTGTACGACGCCGCCAGGAATGGACACTATATCTCCCCAGCCAACGGCCCGGAGCGTCCGGAATTAAAAACGGTGCTTGCTTTGGGGCTGTTAACTCCGGGATTGAAGCACGTCTACTGGCATCGTTATGAACTGACAGCGAAGGGTGTTGCCCAACTGAAGCAGAAGAAGGTGCGCGCCATCCAGGTAGACTTTCCAGGCCAGCCGCCGCTGATACTGCGCAGCCAAGATGAGTTCGAGAGGGACGTTCTGGCGGGCATCGTCAACGATACGTTGGATTGCCAGATGGACGAACGCAATGGGTTTTCCGACGATGGCACCGAACTGTTCCGTGTGTCCGTCAAAGTCATTGACCTGTATACGCTGGCGACCTTGCCCGATTGGGAGCCAGTATAGCAGGCGCGCACAGCGCCCTACCCTGGGAGGTGTGAGACATGAACAAACAACAAGCAAAACAACATATCTGTAGCATCGCGGCGGATATTGTAAGCTGCTTGGATGAACCGCTACTTTTTGCAGATACCGGAGAACCTCATACCGATGAGGACACTGCCCGCTTACGACAAGCGCGTGATGAGCTGGTGCGCGAACTCAAACGACGCAGTAAGCCAGTGCAAAAGAAGACCCACGAAGACGAAGACTAGCGGGCGCACAGCGCCCTACCCCGGAGGAGGGGATGATGGAACCATACGTGTATTTCAACATTGACGGCCACATAAAAAACGCCGGCCCAGGCTGGGTTGGCGGACGCTGGCAAGTCGGAAAAACTGAACCGCTCCCACTCGCCGTCATGCTGGCTAAGCTGACCAAAATCGTGCTGGACCACTACATGCAGTTTGAGGACACCGACACGCTCAACAACAATCTGGACAAGTTCCGACAGGTTATCAACGACGTGCGCATTATTGAGGAGGCCCCCGACCATGACTGACCAACTGCTGCCCCCCGACGACTTGCGCGCAATCGAGGCGCGGGCGGAGAACTGGCAAGACCTGAACCTGGATTTTTTAGCCTTTCAAGACATCCCCGCGCTGCTGGCGCACATCCGCGCCCAGGACGCGGCGCTGGCGCGGCTGCGGGACGCGCTGGCGGCGCTTGTGGACGCTGAGGCGCACGGCACACCTGGTGGGTATATCGGCGTAGACACAGGCGGAGAGACACATGACCGCCACTGCACTTACTGCTATACATTCTGGCGCATGGGCGAACCCGAACGCCACGACGACGACTGCCCGGTAGCCGTCGCCCGCGCGCTGCTGGACGGGAGCGAATGATGCTTAAAAGACGTGTAGAATTTATTGGTTTGCAAAATGGAGAAACTGTCTCTGGGCACATCTACGCTCGTAATTGGGACGAAGTAACTGATTATTTAAACTCAGAGAATGTAGAAAAGGCGCTCATGGGCTATGCGGGATTTGTGCCTGAGAATCTTATTCTGCCCCACTCTATTGTAATGTTAATTGTCAATAAGTTTGGTAGGGATGCAGGTCAAATGCTTGAAGAGACAAACAACTGGTTTTTAGGGTTATTGGAGAAAACAGTTAATGAGGACTTTTAAGATAGACAGGCTGACAGATGAGCAAGTCGAATCTCTTCTGCAGGAATATAAAGAGAGATACGAAAAAGAGGTTGACAATATTCTCGAAACACGCTCTCCTAACGATTATGTGTTGGATGAGATTTATCAGATCATTTGCGTGTTATCTGAGATTCAAGATACACGAAATGCACTCAGAAAAATTGCTTATCGGTTTTATTTGACAGATCCAGTTGATACGGTTACTATTTTACGAGATACTGCTGTAGAGGCTTTAGAAGATGAATGATATTGATGATATAGCGTATCTTGTTTATGATTTGCTAAGTTGTGATGAGAGCTTGAGTTGGACTATAGGTGATTTATATTGGGCATTAAGTGCAACAGAACCTGACAAGGATATTACACTGAATGAAGTTAGATATGCTGTATGGTATTTGATTGACGAAGTAAAAGCCGATTTAACATCTGACAGAAAGGTTATATTTCACAATGATAACGTTTAAGTGGGGCCAATTCACGATTAGGGTGAACATTTTACTTCTGTTGTGTGTTCCACTTATGTTATTTGGTCAGTATGAGATAGCAATCTGGTTAGTGTTGTGCGGTATATACGGAGTGTTGGCGCAATGAAACCTAAGCGAGGCGTGTTTTCTTTGCGGGGTTGGTTGTACTGGCAATTGCGCGTGTTGCCAGATAAAGATGATGTTAAAGATGTGTTTAAGTCACTTTTAGATTTTTTGGATGAGATGACATCTGATACAGAATCGAGTATAGGAATTAGTTCTATACTGTTTGGTATTTGTTTTATGGTTGTTTCTCTAACCCTGATAGTTGTTGGAGAAGTATTATCTATATCAGTAGATGATTACGCGGGATATATAATTTTACTCTCTCTTCTGTTATCTTTTTTAAGTATTTCTCTCATGCACTATCTTTTGTATGTATATAAAGCAGAACTCAAGGAGAAAAATGATGAAACCCAATCGCGGTGATGTGGTCTATATCGTAGATCGAAACGGAAAGAAGACTCACAATAAAACCCATGTAATGCACGTGTGGGAAAATTACGACGACTGCTGGCATATTCATGATGAGTTTGTCGTGCCCATGAAAGTTAGGTGGGACGGCGAAAGTTGGATACAGTGTATAGAAAGGCCAAGCGAGACAAAAACGAAAAGCGACTCGTGGATTTTTTAAGGCGATGCGGAGCGTCAATAGCCTATCTGGACGATCCTGGTGTACCGGATCTTCTGGTGGGCTATTGTGGTTTAAATCTGTTATTAGAAGTCAAAGGGCAGAAAGGTAGACTTACCAGTGCTCAAAAATCTTTTATCCAGAATTGGAGCGGCACCGTTTATGTGGTCAGAACCATCCGAGATGTCAAACTTGCCCTTAGATCCGAGCGCCTACGGCATAACGGATGTTTACACCTGGCGGCAGTATCTCAAAAAGGAACTGCTCAAGAAGCGGGGGTATAAGTCAGATTGGTCGGGCGAGAAACTTAAAGGGTGTCACATGCACGAGGGTATTCTGACTCGCGCTAATGTCCCTAAAAGTATTTCGTGGCATATTCTGATCTACCACGAATATAACTGCTTTCTTCTTTCGGTAGACGAGCATACACCCGCTCCACCGTCAAGGGAATGGTGTATTGAGAAGTCCTACGAACTCTATGGCAGAGACAAAGTAAGATTCTGGTACTATCACTTACCTTTCAAGGTATTTCCGTTTCAACTCCCTTGACAAACATTAAATCCCGTGTTACACTCTACTCAAAGGAGAGCGTACGTGACGACTCTCCCCGCTTTAGCGGGGAGCTTCCCAGAGCACGCTCGCCGCAACCGGCCACGTTACGCTCTGGCGGCCCCGTCCGGGCCGAGTTGACCGCTAAAAACAAGATATTCCGAGCGGCGTTCACGTCGCGGTCAGCCATGTAGCCGCAGTGAGGACAACGGTGTACACGAACGCTCAAATCCTTTTCGACCATCGCCCCACAGGCCGAGCACACCTGCGATGTGTAGGCGGGGTTCACAGTCACCACTTCAGTACCAGCACTCTCAGCCTTGTACTGAAGCAGTTGTCGGAACTCCGCCAGCCCCGCATCGTATGCGCTCAGGGCCAGGCGGCGGTTGGCGGTCAGAAAAGTGAGCGTGAGGTCTTCGAGGGCAATCAGCCCGTAGGCATCGACAAGCTGGCGGGTGAGCTTGTGCCAGAAATCGCGACGCTGGTTGGCGACGCGTTCGTGCAGCCGGGCGACCTGCGCGGCGGCTTCCCGCCAGCCACGGCTGCCCTTCCTGCGCCGCGCCATGCGCCGCTGAGCGACACGCAGTTTCGCCAGCGAACGGCGCAGCCAGCGCGGGTTATCGACCGTGACGCCATCCGACAGCGCCAGCAGGCTATGCAATCCCATGTCGATGCCAACCGCCGGGCCGGTGTGTGGGACCACAATTGGCTCAGGCAGGTCGAGCATCAAGCACACGTACCACTTGCGGTTGCGACGCTTCAAGATGACGTGCTTGATCGTCGCGTCGTTAGGAACCGAACGGTGATACTTGACTTTGACTTCACCCACGTTCTGAACGTAGAACAGCGCCCGTTCGCGGTCGTCAAAGCGCAGCTTACAGCCATCGCCGTAGCGGTATTCCAGGCTGTTGAAGTGGTGACGCCCCTTGAAGCGCGGAAAGCCCGCCTTCTCGCCCGCTTCCAGGCGGCGGAAGAACGCGCGAAAGGCTTTGTCCAGGCGGCGCAGCATCTGCTGTACGCTGGTCGCGTTCAACTGGCCGAGCGTGTCGGGATTGGCGCGGCGCTGGTCACGAAAGTGCGCACACTGCTGGGTGTAGCTCACGCCCTTGCCAGTCTCTTTGTAGACGGTGATGCGCTGTTCCAGCGCGGCATTGTAGAGCAGGCGAGCTTGCCACAGCAGGAAGTCGAGCGCCTTCTCTTGCGCGTTCGTGGGATACAGCCGGTACTTGTAGGTGCGGATCATGCGCTATTGCCCCCTTTGTTCATCAATGTACCGCTTGATTATCTCTGCGCTGACGTGCCCGGCTGTTCCAACATAGTACGAACGTGTCCAAAGCGAAGGCAAGCGACTCCTGAGATGCGGAAATTCTTTTCGCAGTTGATAGCTGGTCTCACCTTTCAGTCGGTACATGATCTGGCTAATCGCCAAAGTTGGCGGGAATGAAGCGAACAGGTGCACGTGGTCTGGCATCACAACCAGATCAAGCACCTCACCACCAAGCTCCCGGACGTAATCGGGCAGCAACTTGGTAAGGCGCACGCCAACAGCACCATCCAAAACTGGACGCCGATATTTCGGACACCAGATGAGGTGGTAGTTGATGTTGTAGGTTGCGTGTCGAGTTTGTTTGCTCATAGCAATTTAATTATATCACGGGAGAGGAAAGGAGGCAAGCGCCATTTCCCACCGAGCTAAAGCCCGGTGTCCCTCGGCGCAATTTCTATGGGATTCTGGAATTTTCCTCGAAGCTCCAAGTTAGACATCTTAGACGACCGCAGACACGTTCACATTTACCTGTCTGCTTTTCGTGATCCAGAAACTCAGATTGAAACAGTAGACCGTGAATCGTATTGTCTTTACGGGTTGGACGAGGCTTTGTTAGCTGAGCCGCGTCACCCCTTCTTGAAGTTGGCTTTTGCTATTTATTGTATGGTTTATGCTTGCTTTAAAGTTTAAGCCATACCCGCTATACCGTACCAGTCAAATCCGTCGCAGATGATCAGCATTTTATTGAACTGTGTTGTGGCTGTTTTAGTGAGAGATCCGTTGATTAATTCTGTTCCGTCTCCGTCAACTGTAACAGTGTTTGCTGATGCGTCTATTTTGACGAATCCCAATATACGACCCGGATCGTTGGCGGCGGCGGGGAGATTAATAGTAATGTTTCCGCCAGATGCGTCGGCTAAAATAATCGTTTCTCGTTCGGGAGAGTAAGGCGAATCGGCGGCAGTGATAGATACAAATCTCCAATAAACCAAAGGCTCTTGCGCCTCCAGATTATTGACGCGACTATCTAGATCGCGGAATTGAGAAACAAAATCTCGATAAACTCTACGCAGATCTTCCATATTAACCGCCGCAAATTCCTATGAATTCGTTATTGGTGTCTGAGTAAAAGTCAGATAAGTTTCCGGCTTTTGATTGAATAGTTGCGCCAAAGTCGTTTGAATAGGCTATTGAGTATTGAGTACCCCATAAATAAAGCGATGTAGTTGTATCTCCCGCAATAGCAACCCTGCGATAGCCTGTATTTGGTCCCTGTCTTAGTGTCCACGTAGATCCTGCATCTTCGCTGGTGTAAAAGTACCAGCGATCTATTGTCCAACTACCTTGACCACAAAAGGCCATGTAATTTCTATTTTGAAAAGAGCTTACAATTCCCCAACGAGTTCTCCACGGAGAAACACGGCGCGTTCCTATGATGCCGCCCGGCTGTGGGGAGATTTCTCCGCTTGATCCGTCAGCCAGTGTCCGATATAAGCGGGTATCATCTGCGTTGTCGGTACTGGTTACGTTGTAATAGGCTATATTCTCATTGTCGTTGTCGTGATAAGGAATGTGCAGATCCCAACCGCCATGTTTAGACAAAAGCATCAGGGGCGACTGTGGTCCGTGAGTTGTAATTTTAGACCACGTTGCTCCATAATCTGTACTTTTATACCCTTTACCGGCCTTTGTGCCTGTTTCGCCTCCAGTAATAATAACTAACCCCGCTGTTTTAGATGACACATAGCACCCACATATAGGATAAACATCCGCAGTACCTGCAACTTCAACTTCGGTCCACGTTGTTCCGCTGTTGGTTGTATATGCCACACGTGTAGATCTAGATGGAAGCGGACTACCCCAAACCAATACAACATGACCCTGAATACCAAAACTAGCATCTGCCATTGATCTATTTTGGTGTGATCCATATGTCGGATCAGTGTAGGGGGGTGCAAAAGTGTGTTCGCTCAGTGTATGTTGTTCGGTGAATATAGGAATGCCAAAAATATCAGTAACGCGGTAGATTTTTGTGGTAGTAAATAGCCACCCATTAACCGCCGTTCCGCCCCCTACATATCCCGGCGAAAAGGCGTCCACTACAAAATTAGCGGGAAGTCCGTCAACTCCCATGTCTGTTTGATTCCATGTAGGATTTGCGGCAGTAAAATTAGATGTTCGATATAAATATCCGTCTGTTCTAAAGGCGGCAATTTTTTGTGTTCCACTCAGTAACGCCCACGGACCAACTTCGACAACTGGCTCGAACGGATATGGATCTTCATAGTCGATAGTCCATTCTGCCAGATATTCGACCATTGCATCCGATAAACCGTCCATTTCTACGTCAATGCGCTCGATGAAGGTTGTATCTTTGGACGTATTGACTGTGACGTGAATTTCTTTAATTTCTTTTGATTCGAGATGGTCAAAATATTTAGCCGTGACGATATCGCCCAGATTAAAGTCGCGCATCCAACGAGTAGATTCGTTCTGTCTTAAATTAAAAGTGACACTTTTCTTGGCGGCATTTTTTTCTAGATAAGAGCGACCGACTGTGAGCATCTCAGCATTTGATTCAGCACCGCGACTGTCAATGTAAGCCTCTTTTCGAATGCGGGGTGACTCAGCCAAAGCCGTGAGATTGGAAAGCTCCAATAACTTACGCTTGATACCTACCCCCGTACCGGCGACGTAAACAACGGTCTTCTGTTCCGAATAGTTTTTGGATAAAATAGGGATGTCCATGTTCTTTTTCATGAAATCAAAGAGCATGGGATCGCCCTTGTCGGGATTGGTGGAGTTGATACGTCGATCTAATCCCCAAATTTCGCGGGTGTATAGTGCAAAGGTGACGGGCGGATCGTCCGCTCCGACAATGCCAAATTTTACGTTTCCATCTTCAGCCAGCGTCTGACAGGCAGTTAAAAGGTTGGTATAACGGGGTGAGTAAGTAACCGTATTGCCCCCATCGGGAGCGGCGGCAATCGCAAAACCGGGCATAGCGCGGTCGGCGTCGGGTACCGATCCCGTGAGCATATTAAAAGCCACGTACTCTTTGATGGCTGTGCCTGCGGCAGCAGTAACTTCATGCACTTCCCAGTCCGCCACGGGGGGAATAATGACTCTACGATTCAGCCATTCAGTATAACCCTGACCGTAAAGAGTTAAAATAATATCGCCGTTTTTTCTCGCCTGATCAACAGTTGTCTGGTGAAAGCCTTCCCAGACTTTATCTTTATCCAATGTCACAGGATCTGTTCTGTAAATTAAATAAAACCAGTCTGGACCGATTGATCTCAAAGTTTCGAGACGGGGATCATCATAGGAAAGATCGTAACGAATGGTATGGTTCCACGGCGCGTTAAGCCGTTGCCAGTATTCCAGGACCGACCAGCCCTGTAGAATAGTGACGAAATTTGAATCTTCATCGTAGAGACGAACTTCATACAAATCTGAGGGATAAGTCATAAGGACAGATACCGATTATAATAAGTCATCGTAATAGTTGGAGTTCCAGAATCGAGTGTAACCTGTAAGACGTTCTCTCCGTCTGTAACAACGGGATGAGGTTGAAGGTTGAAGTTGATGAGATTAGAACTCAGAGTAAGATAACTGAGCAGGGAATCTCCGGAGTCGTTGTAGACATCTTTGATACCATAACTTAAATCAAAAGTCATAATTTCTGCTGCACCAGATGTATACTGCAAATCCATATAATACAGCGTATCTGTATTTTGAATAGCGAAGTTTTGAACAGCACCATCTACAACAATTGTCGGATATTCTTCCCAGTTGCCTTCGTAAGTAATGGTATTGTTACCTACATTAAGCTCGACCTCAACAGGCGTGGGATCGTAAAAGAGAGGATTATAAGCTGTAAATGTCAAATCTTCCTGAATAGCATAAATATCGTCTGAATCCCGATAGGTCACGCCTCCATTCAGGTAAACATCGATGGCTCGAACAACAAGCTGTCCATCTTGAAGATAAAAGAATTTAAGCTGGCCCGGCTCTGGGTTGTTAAAGGGAGCGTAAGTGTCTGGATCGCTGGGGCGGTTAATGCGTAAGATGTCAGTTAAAGTATCCCGATTGCCCCACAACTCCGAGCGCGAGAATCCGTTATGCCGGAACGAAAAGGAAATTGTGCGAGGATCTAAGGCGGCGCTGATGACTCGCTCCCCGTGTTGGTAGGGACCAGCCACCGAACGATACGTTCGAGGCGGCAAGCCAACTCCATCGAGATTATATACGCCTTTATTGGGGGGATCGTGTAGGTTAAACTTAATCCCGTCAGGCGTGATGTATTGAATTTTCTCTCGAACTGGTTTACGAATCATCAACCTACCGCCTGTTGTGCCAAAAGATATTGCGAATACATTTGCTGGTTCTGCATATAGGTTGAAGAAGGCTGAGGACCAACAAACTGGGGTGAGTAGGTGTTATAGTTGACGTTGCTTTCAGACGATCCTACCGCCGGAGCGGTGCCTGTCAGAAAGGAAAAAGCCGACGAAACCGCACCGCTGATGAGCGTCAGAAGTGTAGACGCTGTGTTATAGAAGTTTATCAACTGTGTTGTAACCGATGTAGTTGAGTTGGTAATCCCCATCGAGAAAATGTCAAACTGATACAGGATCGAGTTGAGAACGGACTGCAGGTAGGTTTGATACGACTGCATACCGTAAATCAGACCCAGCATCACATCCTGACCGATTGTCATGAAAAGCTGAGATGGGGATCCTATCTGCCAGGCACGTTTAATAAACTCAGTTGCTCCGTCTGTTACTTTCTTGATAAACCGTAACCAACTCCACAGTGCTCCATCCACTCCATATCCGAGTGATTTAATAATGGCATCTCCTAAAGGAATCATCGACTGTTCAATGTTATCTGACATAGCCTTTTGAGTTTGTGGTGAGATAGGAGAAACTTTAGCCATCTCTTCATCAATAATCTCTTGGTAGGGTTTGTTGAGTCCCAACAACTCTTCGTACCCGCCCTTTAAGGCTTCTCCTATGCCAAACACATCAAACAAATCTCGGAATGGACCTAATGTAGCGAGATCGACCAGCGTTTTAACAAACTGATTGAAAATAAATCGGGCAGATCCCTTAGTCATAGGTACTAAATACGACTGCACCCAGGCACCAAACATATCCCAAACCGATTGAAGCCCCGGTTTAAGGATTGGATCCCACACTTGAGTTTCAATAAAGGAGCCAACAGCGCTAAAGAGCACGTTAAAGCCCTCTTCGATACGCCCCTTGACTTCTTCGCTGGTGATATGAGCATAAAGCTGATCAATTAAACTCCTTACGGATTCAATTAGACCGCCTTCGCGCACGAGATCAGACGACAAATCGAAACCGGCTTGTTTCAGTCCTTTTCTGCGCTGCGCATCTCCGTAGTCGGGTATTTCTCGTGTCACTCCCGCAGGAGTAGTCATGAAGAATTTACGTTGTTCTTTACCGAATAGAGCGTCCTCGAAAGCGTCTTTGACTACGCTTCCGATACTGGATATACCTGCGGCAAGCAAGTTCATTCCATCCGTTTGCAACCACGACACAGCACTGTTTACAAACGATTCAAGACTGGGTTTGACGGCATCCCAAAGCGTACCTGCCGCTAGAATAATTCCGTCCCAGATTGTCTTAAGAGTCGGACCTAACTCTTCAAAGACACCTTTAAGACCGCCCTCTTTGTAAGCGTTAACCAGGCTGGTAAAAGCGTCTACGACAACCGTTACGATATTAGCAATGAGCGCGAAACCTTGCAGACTGAAGGATACAATCTGCCCTAAGATCTCGCCCGCTGTTTTGCCAATGTTCGATGCGGTACTCTCGAAATCTGGCTCAAGCTGGCTGATAAACTCATCCTGTGTCTTTTGGGCGCTGCCAAAAATAGCGGTGAACAGTGCCCCGAAAGAAGAGAAAGCATCTTTAACAGCGCGAATGAACGTATCAAACGCCGCCGCCATGTCGCCAAAACTTTCGGTCCACCCAATGAAAAATCCGCCCAAAAACTGAGCAATTGCTGTAGTCAGAGCAATAATCCGGTCGCTGGTTGAGCCAACTGACTTTTCTAGCTTTAGAGAGTTGGTAACGCCGTTGATCAAGAACTTGACAAAAGCAGCCGTTGCTTTGTAAATCTGAATAGCGTGAGCAGTTGCCGTACCCAAAGCGTAAGAGAATTTGCGTGCGTTTTCTTCGCTGGCACCCAAAGCCTTAGCAATGCCGAGAATACCCCCCTGACGACCAGATCCTAAACTACCGCCCGACACAAACAAAAGTAAAGCTCGCTCGATGCCTTCTCGTTTAATGTCTTCGGTAAAATTTGTGAAAGACAGCTTGAACTCAGCTAACAACTTATCCCAGTTCTTCACCGCTTGTGTGATAACTTTTGGCGCAAACAATAGTGTAAAACCCGCCGCTGCTATCGCAATCAGGGACGGAATAGCCTTGAGAGGTTTCAGAATGAAGCTGACGAGAGACGCGCCAAAGACAGGAATACGTTTGGCGGTGCCTGTAATGAGAGTCCCAAAAATACCGAAGGTGCTTTTAATGGCCCCACCTAAAGATCCAAAAATCGTATTAACCAGTTTTTGAATAGGAGAAGTTATGACATCAAACGCCCGTCCAATGCCAAACCCTAAGCCTGGAGTAATAAAACTGAATAACAAAGACAGGAAGTTAGTCCCAAATCCGCGCAAGACTCCAACAATAGATCCTGGCACACGAGTTAGAACACTAAATCCCCCTACGAGAACGGTGTTAACAAATCCAGACACCAGTTTAGTGACGGGTGAAATAGCCGCGCTTAAAATAGACGTGAAAATACCCACAAAGCCTTTAATGTCTTTAGCGAAGGATTGGGGCTTCGGGATCAGTCGAGTGAGTCCGCTCAGCAACCCGCCTTTCTTGTCTTTACCTTTTCCGCTCCCAAAGAATAACCCAAAAATGCCCAATAGAGGAGTGAAGGGTAGGGTTAGCAAGCCACGAAACGCCCCGCTGAGCTTGGTCAAACCGATAACTGCGTTACCTGCCAACTGCGTCAGTGTACCAATAGCTAGCAGCGCTGGTCCAAAGGTAGCAATTAACAACCCAAAGCGGAGAATAGTCTGCCTGAGAGCCGGATCCATGTCGATAAAGCGTTGGATCAGGCTCCTCATTCCTGTGATCAGCCCCTCAATGTCCGCTCGCAGATCTTTGAGGACTTCGACGCCCAAAGCCATGAACGAGTTTTTGAGCAGTTGGAGTTGATTTCTAATCGTCTTGGATTGCTTTACGAACTCTTCCTGCAGGGCAATTTGTTCCTGCCACTGCATATTCGCAAGAGCGACATTCTCTCGCACCAATTCAATGTTAGGGCCGAGCAGATTCAGAACTTCTCGAACGCGGATACCCGACAATCCCAACTCTAAAAGAGTATCTTTGGTGATCTTTCCGGCGTCTTGCGCGTCAGCCAGTCGGGTTAAAAATAACTCTAATGTTCCTAAAGCGTCTGTCTTAAAGCGAGTGGCAAATTCTTGGGCGCTCAACCCGGCAATCTGCGCAAATGTGTCCAGAGCATCGCCACCATCTGAAATAGCGAAGATCATCTCGTAAATGACGCGGGAAACGGCTGTACCGCCCCGTTCCGCTCTTACGCCCATCTCTGCCAGAGACGTAGAAAGCCCTAAAATATCGGGGGTTGTCAGTCCTGCTACTCTACCCGCCGCTGCCAAACGTAGAGTCAAATTGACAATTTCAGGCTCGGTTGCAGCGGCATTATTACCGAGAGCTACGATAGAGGCACCAAACCGCTGTGCAAATTCAGCCATCTTTTCGGATTCGACGCCCATGATGTTTGCCACACGAGCGATAGCGAAAGCGGCGGCTTCGCTAGAAAGATCGGTTGTGACCGACAGCATAGCGATTGTTTCAGTAAATTCTTCAATCTGAGAGGCTGAAACACCTAACTGACCGGATACCTGACCGATTCGTGCTAACTCAGTAGCAGCAATGGGAATGTTGAGCGATAGATCGATAAACTGATCGCTCAATTTCTCACCAAAATCCGTTAACTTGCCAAACTCTTCGTTGGTAAATACCGCTTGCTTTTGTAGATCATTCAAACCAGTAGTTGTGCCGTACATCTCGGTGGCAATTTCGTTAAAGCCTTTGGCTACGCCGTCTACTGTCTTAGCGACTCCAACGAAAGCCTGTTCAAAATCGATACCGGCTTTGACCAATGTACCTGTTAAAGCTAAGATGGGAGCAGTCACGCCAAAGGTCAGAGTACGACCAAAGGACACCATTGCATCGCCAGCGCGAACCAGACTGCGACCGAAAGCGGCGGATCCCGCGCTGGCAGCGTCCATTGTGGCGGCGAATCGGGTGAGGTCGTTGCGGAGAGCGCCAACCTGACGGTGCGCCTCTGCCGCTCCCAAAACCACGATCCTAATGCCGACATTTGTGTTAGCCATTTACTTACGTTTCCTGTTTTGCCGCTCCATCTCGTCTTGTTGGGCGTCATGAACGTGTGACTCGATGAGCTTGTCTAGGAGATAATGCGCTACGATTTCGGCTTGCTGTTCATACGTCAGATCAAGCCAGGTGGTGTGATAACAGTAATTCGCAGCATTACAGGCGGATATCACGTAAATATCGGGGATTAAACCGGGGATATGTCGGATATCAATCCCCGTCTCCATCCGGTGGCGCAGGTTCAGACGGTGGATCGGCTTCCCCGCTCTCGTCACTCCGAAATTTGCTCATCTCGGTTTCAACCGCCCCTTCAGTGATACCCAGGAGCTTGCCCACCTGTTCGGACAGAAGCAGTTGATCGGAGTCTTCGGGAGCCGCGACATACGTCACCCAGGCCAGATAGCGCAGGGCAGGCGACTTAGGGACGATCACGCCAAAGTGCTCGCGTTCTTCAACCCAGGAGTTATCCTCAATCGACGGAAGGTGTTCTGGCTTTTCAATCAGATACGTGCCCTTCATGATCCCGAAATCCGATACCGCGAAAACGAGATCCATCTCCCACTGTTGAGTTTTTTCAAGGTAAGTGGGATCAGCCGGATTCAGTTCTTCCCGATCTTTCTGGTCGTTCCACACCATCGGCACTTGAGGTTTGCGCTTCTCAAAAAGATCATACAGATCTCGAATGAAGCGTTTAGGGATGGGCTGAGTCCCTAGCACAACTCCCGTGCTAAACCGGATCAACCCATCCTCTGTTTTTTCTTCGTGGCTCGCCGCCTGAGCCAAAACTTCGTTATAGTCCTGACGATCCATTTTTACTACGATCCTTTCAGAATAATCCCGTCCGCACCGTTATCCGCCAATCCGCCCGCAAAGACCACATTCGCCTCATGCCAGCAGGTTGCCAGGGCATTGATTTGGTCGTTCGCCGGAATCGAGCCGGAGCCTTCGGGAAGCACGTACCACGAGTGTCCACCGTCCAACGAACGGAGGATACGACCGGCAGTTGCCGAAGTCTTGTGCGCGAGATAGAGCACGTTACGGGTAGCCGCCACGATAGCGCGAACTTCACCCGTGCCGCCACCCCCGGTTGTATCGCCAGCGAAGCGCATTTGCGTCCAGCTTGTTCCAGAGTTCTCAGTGTACCAGGCCGCGTTATCGGC
>Ga0334892_1000289_pt1 | contig 72817 bp, 61 predicted proteins | sample GraSluR3_MG_4_FD_207213 | JGI IMG/M metagenome (GOLD analysis project Ga0334892, IMG submission 207213) | Sludge microbial communities from methane-producing bioreactor in Wageningen University, Netherlands - Granular Sludge_15_04-R3 | ecosystem: Engineered > Bioreactor > Anaerobic >...
TGTCCTGCGCGAACGTCGTGTGGCTCGTCAGCAGGTTGAGGTATTTGGCCGAGCTCACGCAGTCGACGATTTCCTCGCTATCCAACCCCATGCTGTCCGCGGAGTCCTTGATCTGCGAGAGCGAAAACGCCGACTGGATGCCCATCGAGCTCGCCAGCCGGAACAGCTCGGAACTCATCTCCCAGAATGCGCCCTGTTCGCCCGCGCACAGCGCCGCCTGCGAGGCGGTCTGCGAATAGACCTGGCCGGTCCCGGTCGTCATGACGAATCCGAAGCTGGCCTGCCCGTCCATCACGTAGTTTTCCATGAACCGCTTGAGATCGCCCTGGTGAAAATCCTGGCAGTGCGAGCAGGCGTAATCGGACACGGTCACGAAATGAATGGGCGCGTTGGGGTCGCCCAGGAAGGCCACGCCGTCCTGGTTGTAGCCGCGCACCACGCCCGTGGCGCCCTGCGAGTCGGCGTCCAGGGTGCGGACGCCTTCGCCTTCGTTACCATCCAACACCGGGTTAGTGGACAGGTTCCCGGCGAACGGCACGCAGTATTCAGGGAATTCCTCGCAACTCACCGCTTTGACCGCGCCGGCTTCGCGGTAGTTGAAATACACCACCAACCCCGCTGCCACAACGGTGATCAGCAGCGTCAGGGCGAGCGCGTTGAACTGCCGCCGGTACTGATCCTGGCGTTGGCGGCGCGTTTTGCCCACACGAAACGACGCCCGCTGGCGCCAGGGGATGGGGCTTTGTTTTTCGGCAGTGTCGTGTGTTGCCATGATGTCTCTTCTTCTCCGCTACAGCACATTCGGTCCGTCACCAAGTTATATCAAATCTATCGTGAAGGCGGTAACTGTCAAAAATCGGCGCGGGGAGGTGGGCGCGACCAAACGCAGCGAATCGGCCCCGGACATGGTATACTCGCAGGCTCCTAAGGACCTTATTAACAACTCGACGAGGGTACGATGCGCGCGACGGATATTATCGAAAAGAAACGCGACGGGGGCGAACTGACCACCGGCGAAATTCGCTGGTTTGTGGACGGCTACACCCGCGATGAGATCCCGGATTACCAGGCGGCGGCCTGGCTGATGGCGGTGTTTCTGCGCGGCATGTCCGCGCGCGAAACGCTCGATCTCACCCAGGCGATGGCCGACAGCGGCGACCGGCTGGACCTCTCGCCGGTGATCCCCTACGCCGTGGACAAACACTCGACCGGCGGGGTGGGCGACAAAGTGTCGCTGGTGGTGCTGCCGCTGGTCGCGGCGGCGGGCGTCCCGGTCGCCAAGATGAGCGGGCGCGGGCTGGGGTTCACCGGCGGGACCATCGACAAGTTGGAATCGATCGCCGGGTACCGCGTGCAGCTCAGCGACGAGGACTTCATGCAGCAGGTGCGCGATCACGGGATCGTGCTGTGCGGGCAGACCAAAAGCCTCGCCCCTGCCGACGGCAAGCTGTACGCCCTGCGCGACGTGACGGGGACGGTGCCCAGCCTGCCGCTGATCGCCAGCAGCATTATGAGCAAAAAACTGGCGGCGGGTGCCAACGCCATCGTGCTCGATGTCAAGGTGGGCAAGGGCGCGTTCATGAAAGGCGTCGACGAGGCGCGCGCGCTGGCCCAGATCATGGTCGGGATCGGGGTCGGGGCCGGGCGCGAGATGGTGGCGCTGCTGTCGGATATGAACCAGCCGCTGGGCTACGCGGTCGGCAACGCGCTGGAAGTGCGCGAGGCCATCGACGCGCTGCGCGGCGACGGTCCGCCCGATCTGCGCGAGCACTGCCTCGTCGTAGGCGGGCACATGGTGCGCCTGGGGCGGCAGGATACGCGGGCGGGCGCGGTCGACGAAGCTATCGACGAGCTGGCGGACCTGATGGACAACGGGGGCGGCCTGGCGAAATTCCGCGAGCTGGTGAGCGCCCAGGACGGCGACGTGTCGATGATCGACGATCCGGACAGGCTGCCGCGCGCCCGGCTGGTCGAAGACGTGCCCGCCGGGGCGGATGGATTCGTGGCCGAAGTCGACGCGCTGACCGTTGCCCAGGCGAGCCTGGAACTGGGCGCGGGGCGCGCGCGCAAGTCCGATCCGGTCGATCCGGCGGTAGGTGTCGTCGTGCGCTGTAAGGTGGGTGATCGCGCCCGCTCGGGCGAACCGCTGTTCACGATTCACGCCAACGGCGAGGCCGCATTGACCCGCGCGCGGGAGCTGCTGCGGCAGGCGGTGCGCTTTTCGGAGAGCAGGCCGCAACCTTTGCCGGCCTTTTACGATACACTATATAAAGAAGCGTAGTCCGAAGAGGCCGCAGCAGTCACCATGGCGATCTGGAATGCGATCGGCGCAATTGACAAAGCCCTGAAAGTACTCACCGTGACAGAAGGAGTGCTCAAGATGACCGATAATCAAGAACCGACCGGTAAAGAGAAGCGTACGTTCAAGGAAGAGATCGAGCTTGAGGGACGCCAGCTTGTGGACCGCGTCAAGGAACTGCTGCGTGAAGGCAACGTGCGCAAGCTGAGCGTCAAGGATGCGGACGGCAAATACCTGCTGGAGATCCCGCTGACCGTCGGCGTGGTGGCCGGTGGGGTATTCATGCTGTACGCGCCAGTGGCGGCGGCGCTGGGCGCCATCGCGGGCCTGCTGGCGAACGTGAAGATCGAGATCGTGCGCGAAGTTGACGACGACGATCCGCCCGGCGACGCGTGATTCAGTCCGGAGGGCACAGCGCCAGCCGCGCCATGTGAGTCGACTCGATGGCGCAGCTGGTGTTTACTACGCGCGGCTCACGGGCAGGTGAACGCCGCGTGATCGGCCTGTTGCTCCAGCGTGAAGAATTCGTGCCGCCCGTCGTTGTTGCACCCGGCGCGGAAGTAAAAGTATTCGGTCACCGCCGGGTTCAGCACGGCGTTGACCGATCCCAGGCCGGGCGACGCGATCGGGCCGGGCGGCAGACCTTCGTTGAGGTAGGTGCTGTACGACTGGTTGGGCACCCCCGCCAGGCCGTAATAGTCCGCCTGCGTGATCTGCGGCCACCACGAGCCGTCGCGCGTGCTGCCGATGGCGTACTGCACGGTGGGATCGGCGTCCAGGCGCATGGGCAGGCGCAGCCGGTTGAGGTACACCGAGGCGATGATGGGCGCTTCGTCGGCGGCGACGGTTTCGCGCTCGACGATGGAGGCCATCGTCACGACTTCGTACATCGTGAGTCCCTGGTCCGCCGCCTGCTGGATCATGGCGTCGGTCACGTTGCGGTTGAACGCGGCGAGCATTTCGTCGCGCAGCTCGAAGGGCGTGATGCCCGGCTTGAGCTGGTAGGTGGCCGGGAACAGGAATCCCTCCAGTGATGGGGGCTGCCCGTTGCTCATCACGTCGGGGATGCCCACGCGCGCCTTGAAGTCCGGCGGGATGGCCGCGCCCGGCCCGACCACGCCCAGGAAGTCGCTGCCGGAGAAATCGAGCAGCGGGTTCTGGTCGATGATGTCCGCGATCTGCTCGATGCGCCAGCCCTCGAGCGTCAGCAGGGGGATGGTGGCCGCGCTGGCGTCGGTGAGGGTGTAGGCGATTTCCTCGAGCGTTTGCGTCTGCTGGAGGAAGTACGTGCCCGCTTCGAGCTGGCTGTCCAGGCCGTAATACTGCACGTAATCCACGAACAGGCCGGCATTGGTGATCAGGCTCTGGGCCAGCAGGTTGTTCGCGATGGCGCTGGCGGTGTCACCCGGTAGGATCTCGAACTTGCGGAACTGGGGATCGGCGCCGGCGGGGCGGATGAGTTCATCTTCGTGCCGCTCCAGGCTGATGCGAAGCTGGATGGCCTTGAGCGGGTTCAGCCCTTCCTGGCGCGCCCATAGGAACAGCCCCGCGCCGGCGACGCACGCCACCAGCACGATTCCCAAAACCACGACGAGCACGACGGCGACCAGATTACGAGAGGTTTGTGTCATCACGAGCTCCGTGAATGCAGCGCATTGTCAGCCGCGATTATAGGTGGAATGCCGCCAGGATAAAAGGCGGGTGGGCACCGATTAAACTACGCTGCTGGCCCCGCCGTGGCGTTGGGGACGTCACTCGCGCGCCGGTTCGACCGGATCCGGCCAGGGAAATCCCTCGTCACGCAAGGCATTGAGGAACGATTGCAGGATCACGGCGGCGGCGACCGCATCGACGCGGTCGGGGCGCGCGTGCTCCGTCTCGGCGAGCAGTTCCTCGGCTTCCTGTGTCGAATGGCGCTCGTTCCACAGATAGACCGGCACATCTACCGCCGCGGCCAGCCGGGAAGCCCACAGCCGGACCCGGTCGGCGGCAGTGTAGACGGTGATCTCCGGCGGCGATTCCGGCAGGCCGACCACCACCCCGACCGCGTCGTGCTGGCGGATGAGCGCGTCGATGAGCGCGAAATCGGCCTTCTTCGACGTGCGGCGCAGCAGTTGCAGCGGGCGCGCGATGCTGCCCGTCGGGTCGCTGATCGCCAGCCCGGCGACCTTCAGCCCGTAGTCGATGGCGAGCAGGCGACCGGGAAAGTCGTGCAGGGTCATGGGGTCGCCACGCTCACGTTGATCCGGATTGGCAGGAACGGCATGCGGGAATACCACGCGGGCCACGTCGCGATCTGGGGCGGCGAGTCCGGATCGAGCAGCAGCTCGCGCTGGAGCCGGCGGCGGGCTTCGGACACGCTCACCCCGGCGATGCGACTCCGGACGGAATCCGGATCGATCGACTCGGCGATGTTGCCGGACACGATCATGGCGAACGTCACGCGCCCGTCCGGCGCGATCTGCTCGATGGCGCCGCGCGTGAAGGTCAGCGCGCCGGGCGATACTTCCTGGCCGCGCTGGATGTACGGCGCGATTCCGGCAAACGCGATTTGGCGGGCGTGCCGCTCGTCGACCACGACGGCCTGCACTTCGGCGCGCAGGTCGAGGCTGACGCTCTCGGCGACGTCGCCGACCAGCGCGTTGAAGATGGTCCATTCCGGGCGTTCCTGGATGATGGTGACCGATCCGGGGACGAGGAACTGCTCGCCGGAAAGCTGGTGCAGCAGCGTGTCGCGCGCCCGCTGGAGCACCTGCTGGCGCCCGAGGACCAGCAGCCGCTCGTGATCCTGCGCGGTGACGGTGGCGCGTTCCTGGACCGCTCCGCCAAAGGTTGCGTTCGGATTGGTGACCGATACCACGTTGCCGAAGTTGCCCTCGATGCGGTTGATGGCGCCGGGGTTGACGTTGCCCACCGCGCCGGCGTGTTCGGGCAGCGCCTGGACCGGCACCTGCACTTCGACATCTTCGCCGGCGGGCAGGGTGGTTTCGATCAGCGTTTCGAAGCGGATCGGGAAGACGTCGCTGGTGGCGACGACCGTGCCCAGCGGGATGACCAGCGGCTCGTCCGCCAGGTTGGTGAGCGTGACAAGCCCCTGGGCGAGCGATGCGCCAGCCGATTCGACGCCCGACGATTCGATGGTCACGCGGCTGGTGGCCTGCAAGGTGACGACCGCCGCCGGCATCCGGAAGTTTTCGATGTCCACGTCGGCCAGGTCCGGGTCGGCAGTGATCGAGACGGTCTCGTAAACCTGGCGGCTGGCGGGCGTGAGCGTGACCCGGGCGCTGGGCGCGACTAGCACGAAGCCGAACAAGATCGCCAGCACCAGCGCGCCAAACACCGTCCAGCGGACCGCCTGACGCCAGCGCATTCCCGCCGGGGTGGCCGGCCCTTCGCGCAGGCGAGTGACGTGCTCGGCCAGCGCGGCCTGCTCGTAGGGGTCGCGCGGCTCGATGAACGCCTTGTCGCGCGGATGTTTCCAGCGCTGGCGGCGGGCGGCTTTCGCGTTAGGGAAAACGGAGATCTCCAGGTCGCGGGCGTGCTCGATCACGACCGGGTCGCGCGTGACCAGAGCGATGCGGATGCCGAGGCGGATGGCGTGGCGCTGCACCAGCCGCAGGTCCAGCTTGCGCCGCAAGACGCTGCCCTCGCTCGGCCAGACGAGCAGGACGTAGCGCGCGGTGACGAACGCCAGCCGGTCGCGAGTCGAGACGGCGTCGTCGTGTCGTTCGAGCTGGAGAATGTGCAGCTTGTCGGCCATCAGTTCACCGCGCCAGGGGCTGCGCGACTCGAACGCGCATCCCGGCAAATCAGAGCCTACCGGAGCGCCTTGGCGATCAAATCGGCAGCGTATTGCAGCGCGTCGGCGAGCTTGTCCGGGTCTTTGCCGCCGGCCATCGCCATATCTGGGCGGCCACCGCCGCCGCCGCCGGCCACCTGCGCCGCGGCCTTGATGATGTTGCCCGCGTGGACGCGTTTCGTCAGGTCTTTGGTGACCGCCGCGATGAGCTGTGGCTTGCCGTTATCGGCCACCATGCCAAGCACAATCGCGCCGGAGTGGACCCGGTCGCGGAACCAGTCGGCCATCTCGCGCAGCGTGTCCGGCGTGGTGGTTTCGACCTGCGACACCAGAACCGACGCATCGCCAATGTGCTGGGCCTGGGCCAGCAGCGTGTCGAATTCCAGCCGCGCGATCTGGCGGCGCAGACGGGCGGCTTCGTGCTGCTGAGCCTTGATCTCGTCCTGCAGCGACGCGACGCGCGCGGTCAGGGTTTCGGGCGTGGCACCGAGGCGGGCCGCCGCCTGGTTGAGGCGGCGCAGGCTGCGCCGGATGTAGGCTTCGGCCCCGTGGCCGGTCAGGGCTTCGACGCGCCGGATGCCCTGGGCGACGCTGCCCTCGGACGCGATCACGAACGGGCCGATCACGCCGGTCTGCGAGACGTGATTGCCGCCACATAGTTCGTAGCTGTAGCGGCTGTCGTCCGGCGTCAGAATGCTGATCGTGCGCACCTGCTCGCCGTATTTCTCGCCGAACAGTGCCATGGCGCCCTCGGCTTTGGCGGTTTCGAGGTCTTTCCACGCGGCGACGACCGGCATGTTCGCCAGGATCGCCTCGTTGATGTTGCGCGCGATGGTGTCCAGCTCATCCGGCTCGATCGGGCGGTCGTGGCTGAAGTCGAAGCGCAGCCGGTCCGGCGCGACGAGCGAGCCGCGTTGCTGGACGTGATCGCCCAGGACGGCGCGAAGCTGGGCATGGAGCAGGTGGGTGGCGGTGTGGTTGCGCATGACGTCCAGCCGCCGCTCGCCATCGACGGTCACCGTGCAGGCGGCACCTACGGCGGGCGTGCCCTCGACGACCTCGCCGATGTGCACGATCAGCCCGCCGACCGGCTGGCGGGCGTCTTCCACGTCCACCGTCCAGCCGTCGCCCTCGATCACGCCGGTGTCGCTCACCTGGCCGCCCGCCTCGACGTAGAACGGCGTCAGCGCCACGACCATCTCGACCCGGTCCCCGACCGCCGCCGACTCGACGATCTCGCCGTCGCGCAGAATGGCGAGAACTTCGGTTTCGCGGCCCAGCGGCCCATACTGGTCCTGCTCGACCGGGCCGCGATCGCGCAGCATATCCAGCACGCGCCGGTAGACTTCGCCCATCTCGATGCTGCCGAAGGCGCCGCCGTCCCGCCCGCGGCTGACCGCCTCGTGATGTTTCTGCGCCTCGCGGAAGCCTTCCTCGTCGACGACGATACCCATTTCCTGGGTGATGTCCTTGGTAATCTCCAGCGGCAGGCCCTTTTCGGCGTGGAGCCGGAAGGCCAGCTCGCCGGGGAACTGGATCTGCTTCATGGCGGCGAGCAGCGCCTCTTTCTGCTCGTCCGGCAGGCTGGTGCGCCGGAAGCCGCTCACCAGCGCGTTGACGATCTGGGCGGGCTGGCGGTCGACGTTGGCGAGCCTGACCACCAGCTCATCGATCACGTCGATGGGTCCGCGCGACCCGGCGCGCAAGTCCGCGATCACCCCGTCGAGCGCCGCGCCCGGCAGCTCGCCGCGCTCGGCCAGGTCGGCCAGCGTTTCGCTCAGCGCGGCGGACAGAATGCCGCGCAGTTCGTCGGATGGCTGGCGTCTGGCGCGCAGGGCGTCGATCATGCCGTAAAGCTCGTCCAGGGCGCGATCCATCGCCCGGCGGAAGCGAATCTCCTCGTTGGTGACGGTGCGCCGGATAGCCTCGCGCTTATCGAGCAGTTCCGGATAGGCGACGGCCATCGTGTCGATCACCGCGTCGGCGACGTCCGCCAGGAACGGCTCCTGAAAGCCGAGCTTGGTGCCGAACCGGACCGCGCGCCGGATCACCATGCGGCAGATGTAATCGCGCCCGGTGGCGCCGGGCCGCACGCCGTCGCCGATCAGGAAAGTGGCGGCGCGCATGTGGTCCGCGATGACGCGGTACGGCACGATGTTCGCGTCACGCTCGGCGTCGGTGTGGCCGGTCATCTCCTGGACGCGGCGAATGATCGGCATGAACAGGTCGGTTTCGTAATTGGCCTGCTTGTCCTGCAGCACGCTGACGATGCGCTCCAGGCCGAGGCCGGTATCGACGCCGGGCGCAGGCAGCGGCTCGTCCCACTGGCCGGTGTGGTCCGGGTCCGGCTGGAGCCGGTTGAACTGCATGAACACCAGGTTCCACAGCTCCAGGAAGCGGTCGCTGTCGGTTTGCAGCGCCGGGATGATGCCGTCGATTCCCTCTTCAGGGCGCAGGTCCCAATGGATTTCGCTGGTGGGGCCGCAGGGGCCGGTTTCGGCCATCTGCCAGAAGTTGGTCTTGGGGCCCAGCCGGGCGACCCTCCGGGGATCGACGCCGATGTCCTCGGTCCAGATGGCGTACGCTTCTTCGTCGCTTTCGTAGACGGTGAAGGCCAGCCGCTCGACCGGCATCTCATACACCCTGGTGAATAGGTCGTAGGCGAAGCGGATCGCGTCGCGCTTGAAGTAGTCGCCAAAGCTGAAGTTGCCGAGCATCTCGAAGAAGGTGTGATGGCGCGGCGAGGGTCCCACGTTTTCGAGATCGTTATGTTTGCCGCTGACGCGCATGCACTTCTGCGCGGTGGTGGCGCGGCTGTACGGGCGCTGGTCCAGACCGAGGAACACGTCCTTGAACTGGACCATCCCGGCGTTGGTGAACAGCAGGGTGGGATCGTTGCCCGGCACCAGCGACGACGAGGGGACGCGCTTGTGATGCATTTCTTCGAAAAAGTCCAGGAACGCCTGGCGCACTTCGGCGCTGGTCATTTTTTTCATGCGGGAGTTTTGCCTCTTGCTGCGTGTGATCGGTTCCGACGCAGCGATTATAGTGAAGCGTGGGGTGGTTGGCAATGCTAAGCTGGCCGATCGCGCAGCGGGCCAGATCGCGAGAGGGGACGCACGTCCCCTCTCGGCAGAGTTATCCGGTTGGCCCGTCGCGTTTCGACGGGTCCGGCGGCGGCTCGACCTTCTTGCCGGACAGCCGCCCGTAGATCACGCGGATCACGTTGGGCGGCGAGAGCAGCATCAACCGCCGCCACCAGCGAATGAGCGGGCGGCGCAGCCCGGCCAGCGCGTATTCGCCCTGGCGGCGGCCCCAGGTGATCGAGTAGGCGGCTTTCGACGGGAGCGCCGACCATTCGATCACCATGGCGGCCCACGTCAGTCCACCGCCGAAGCCGACCAGCGCCACGATGTCGCCCGGGTTGATGCGCCCGTTTTCGGCGGCCTCGGCCAGCGCGATCGGGATCGACGCCGCGGACGTGTTGCCGTAGCGCTCGACATTGCTGTAGACCTTCTCTTCCGGTATCTTGAGCGCCTTGGCCGCGTGGTCGATGATCCGCTGGTTGGCCTGGTGAGGGACTACCAGCGCCAGGTCGTCCGGCGTCAGGCCCACCTCGCCCAGTGCCTGCCGGATGCTGTCGCCGATGACGCGCGTCGCGAAGCGGTACACGCCGCGCCCGTCCATGTAGATGCGGTGCATCTGGTGCGATTGGTCGTCCTGCAGGTACGTGTCGCGGCTGCTGACGGTCGGCAGGGTGAGCATGTCCCAACCGGAACCGTCGGAACGAAGCACGCTGCTCAGCACACCGCCGGGCACGTCGCTGCCGCGCAGGATGACCGCGCCGGCGCCATCGCCAAACAGGATGCACGTGCCCCGGTCCGCCCAGTCGACCACCCGGCTCAGCGTCTCGGCGCCGATGACCAGCGCGGTATTGATCGCGCCCGTGCGAATCTTGCTGACTGCCATGTCCATGCCGTACACGAAGCCCGAACAGGCCGCGCTGAGGTCGAACGCGCCGGCGTTCGTCGCGCCCAGCAGGTCCTGGACGAGGCTGGCGGTGCTGGGGAAGATGTGCTCCGGCGTGGCGGTAGCGACGATGATCAGGTCGATCTCGCTGGGCAGCACATCGGCCACGTTCAGCGCGTTCTGGGCCGCGCGCGTGGCAAGGCTGGTCGTCGTCTCGCGCTGTTCGGCGATGCGCCGCTCGCGGATGCCGGTGCGCGTGACGATCCATTCGTCGTTGGTGTCGACGATGGCCTCCAGGTCCGAGTTCGACAGCACCTGTGACGGCATTTCCATCCCCCAGCCGATGACGTGCGCGTACCGCAGCGAGCGCTGCCGGTTGTTGGTGAGCACGCGGCTGGGGAACAGCCGGGGTTGGCGAACGCTGGTATCAATCATTCTCACGGTAGCGGCTGAATATCAGCACGGCATTATGTCCGCCGAAGCCGAATGAATTGCTCATGACGTTGTCGATCTGCGCCGGGACGCCGACGTTTGGCGTGTAGTTCAGATCGCATTCGGGATCGGGCTCGTCCAGGTTGATGGTCGGCGGGATGAACTGCTCGGTCAGCGCCTTGATGCTGAACACGGCCTCGACGCTGCCCGCCGAGCCCATCAGGTGGCCGGTGACGGACTTGGTCGAGCTGATGGGAACCTTGTACGCCTGCTCGCCGAACACGCCCTTGATGGCCCGCGTCTCGCTGACATCGTTGAGGGGCGTGCTGGTGCCGTGCGCGTTGATGTAGTGAATGTCTTCTGGCCCCAGCCCGGCACGCTCCAGCGCCATCCGCATGGCGCGCTGGGCGCCTTCGCCGTTTTCGAGCGGGGCGGTGACGTGGAAGGCGTCGCAGGTGCTGCCGTACCCCGTGATCTCCGCGTAGATGCGCGCGCCGCGGGCTTTGGCGTGGTCCAGTTCTTCGAGCACCAGCGCCGCCGCGCCTTCGCCGACGACGAACCCGTCGCGGTCCCCCGAGAACGGGCGGGACGCAGCCTGGGGATCGTCGTTGCGGCGCGAGATCGCCTGCATGTTGGACAGACTCGAAATCGTGAGCGGAATCAGGGCTGCTTCCGCGCTGCCCGCCAGCATGACGTCGGCGGCGCCGCGCAAGATGATCTCGAAAGCCTCGCCGATGCTGTTGTTGCCGGTGGCGCACGCGGTCGAGATCGCCATGTTGGGGCCCCTCAATCCGTACTGGATGGCGACCTTGCCGGCAGGGCTGTCGGGCAGCATCATCGGCAGCAGCAGCGGGCTGACGCTGGCATGGCCCTTTTCCATGTAGAGGACCAGGCCATCGAGCAACGACTGGATGCCGCCGATACCCGTGCCGATCACGGCGCCGATGCGATCGTTGTCCTGCCCGTCGATGGTGAGGCCGGAGTCTTGCAGGGCCTGGTCGCAGGTGTACAGCGCCATGTGCGTCACAGGGTCGGTGCGGCGGAAATCGCGGCGGCCCAGAAATGCCTCTGCGTCGAAGTTCTTGACCGTCGCGCCGAACGTGACCTTCAGACCGAGGTTCTCGAATTCCTGAATGTGTTCGGCACCGGAGACACCGTTGGCGGCGTTTTGCCAGGCTTCGTCCAACGAGTTGCCGACAGGGCTCAGGATGCCCATGCCGGTGACAACTACGCGTTTACCTTCCACAGAATTATCCCTCCAGATCGATATGGGTGCTGCCCGTCTGGGCAGCCCGAGCGCTCGACACGTCGCGTCAGTGATGTGATGTAACGACGCGCGATTATAACGCGGAACTACGATCTGTCTGTATAACCCAACAACCCGCCAAAGGTTGCACCACAATCCGGCTCGTATCGCGTGGGGCGTGGTATAATTCCGCGCCGGAGGACATAACGTATGATCCTGGTTACAGGCGCAACAGGGATGGTCGGACGGGCCCTCGTGCCTCACCTCGTCGAGTCGGGCTGGCCCGTTCGCGTGTTGATCCAGCCGCGCCGGGGAGGGCGGACCGCGCGCTCTCCCTGGGACGACGACGTCGATGTGGTCGTCGGCGATCTGTTCGACGTCCAGACTCTGCACAACGCCATGCAAGGCGTCCATACCGTGTTTCACCTGTCGAGCGCGCTGTGGTGGGGCACCCGGCGCGACCTGGAGCGCGTCGACGTGCAGGGCACGCGCAACCTCGTCTCGGTGGCGCGGTCGGCAAGGGTGGGGCGGCTGTATTACCTCAGCCAGCTTGGGGCCGAGCCGTCGTCGGCCTATGCTCTGCTGCGAGTCAAGGGGCAGGTCGAGACGCTGATCCGCAACAGCGGGGTGCCTTACACCGTAATGCGTTGTGGGACGATCTTCGGCCCTGAAGACCGGTTCGTCAACGGGGTTGCCATGTTGCTGCGAACGAATCCCCTGATTTTCTTGCAGCCGGGCAACGGCGAGAATCTGCTTCACCCGCTTTATGTGAACGACCTGGTCAAGGCGTTGGAGCGCAGCCTGCAGAACATCGACCTGATCGACGCCGTGATCGAGATCGGCGGGGCCGAATACGTGACGTATAACGAGATGGTGCGCACGGTGATGCGTGTATCGGGTGCGCGGCGGGTGATCGTCCCGATCCCGCCGCACACGCTACGCGCGCTGACGCGAATCGTCAGCCGGTTGGTGCCGCGCTGGCCGATGACCCTGCAGTGGTTCGACGTGCTGGCGAGCAACCGCACCGCCAAGTTGGGGAATCTGTACGATTACTGCGGGGTTCGCCCGGTGCGCTTCGAAGATACACTCGTGACGTACATGCCCCAGCGGCATTACGGGCGCGAGTTGGTGCGCTCGTTGTGGCAGCGATCGGCGACGTGAGGAATCGAGACAACCCCGTGTTTGACAGCGATCACGGCTCCATGGTGACGACCGTCCAGGCGCTCAACGCCATGGAACGGATCACCGGGCTGGACGAGACCGAGGTCCGCACCCGCCGCGAGCGCGGCGAGGGCAACGACGTCCGGCTGGCGACCAGCCGTCCCCTGCGCGACATCCTCCGCCAGAACGTGTTCGCGCTGATCAACGTCGTGCTGTTCTCGCTCGGCGCGATCATGGTGTCGATTGGGCGCATCGACGAGGCGATCACGAGCGTCAGCCTGATCGTCATGAACATCACGGTGGGGACCTTCCAGGAAATTCGCGCCAAGCGCAAGCTGGACCGCATCGCGCTGCTGGCCCGCCCGCGGGCGACCGTCATCCGGGAGGGCGAGGAGCGCCAGATCGACCCGTCGGAGATCGTGCGCGGCGATATCCTGGTCGTCGGGCCGGGCGACCAGATCGTGGTCGATGGCATCGTGGTGGGCAACGGCGCGATCGAGGTCGACGAGTCGCTGCTCACCGGCGAGTCCGATCCCGTGCCCAAGCGAAACGGCGACAGCGTGCTGTCGGGCAGTTTCTGCGTGACGGGCAAGGCGATGTTCGTGGCGCGGCGCGTGGGCGAGCGCAGTTTTGCCAACCGGCTGGTAGCGGACGCGCGCGCGTTCCGCGTGGTGAAGACGCCGCTGCAGCGCGACGTCGATTTCGTCATCCGGCTGCTGATGCTGATCGCGATCTTCTTCGGGCTGCTGCTGCTCGTGTCGGCCTGGATCTCGGATATTCCCCTCATGCGCGGCGTGCAGATCGCCACGGTGATCGCCGGGCTGGTGCCGAACGGCCTGTTCTTCATGGTCATTGTGGCCTATGCCATGGGCGCGGTGCGGATCACGACGCAGGGCGCGCTGATCCAGCAGTCGAACTCGGTCGAGTCGCTGAGCAACGTCAACATGTTGTGCATGGACAAGACCGGCACCCTGACGGCCAACCAGATCGCGTTTTACGACGTCGCGCCGGTGGGGATCGATCGCGCCGGCCTGGAGCGGCGGCTCGCCGACTACGCGCGCAGCGCATCCGTGACGAACCAGACGGGCGAGGCGATCCGGCGGGCGCTGGGGGGCGAGAGCCGCCGCGTGGTGGACGAGGTGACGTTTTCCTCGGCGCGCAAATGGAGCGCCCTGGCGATCGACGACGACCACCTGCGCGGGACGTTCGTGCTGGGCGCGCCGGAGGTGCTGCAGCCGTACCTGGCGGCGGCGCCGGATCTGCCCCCCCAGGCGGACGCCTGGGCCGAGCGCGGGCTGCGCGTGCTGCTGTTCGCCCACAATCCGCAGCCGCTGCTGCTCCACGGCGCGGACGGTAAGCCGGAACTGCCGCCTCTGACGGCGCTGGGCGTGGTCGCCTTCACCGACGTGCTGCGCCCCGAAGCGCGCGAGACGCTGGCGGGCTTCGTCCAGGCGGGGATCCGGCTCAAGATTATCTCCGGCGACAACGCCGCGACCGTAGCGGCGCTGGCCCGGCAGGCCGGGGTGCCGGGCGACCTGACGGCGGTTTCGGGCCTGGAGCTGGCCGAGATGGACGAGGAGCAGTTCGAGCAGACGGTCGAGAATGCGACGATATTCGGACGCGTCCGGCCCGATCAGAAAGAGAAACTGGTCGAGTGCCTGCGCGAGCGCGGCTACTACGTGGCGATGATCGGCGACGGGGTGAACGATGTGCTGTCGCTGAAGAAGGCGAACGTGGGGATCGCCATGGAGAGCGGCAGCGGCGCGACGCGCAGCGTGGCGGACATGGTGCTGCTCGACGACTCGTTTGCCGCGCTGCCGCACGCGTTCCTCGAAGGCCAGCGCATCACCAGTGGCATGCGCGACATCTTGCGGCTGTACCTGTCGCGCGCGCTCCAGATCGTGCTGATCATCATCGCTGCGTCGATCGTCGGCGTGGGGTTTCCGTTTCTGCCGAAGCACGTCACGCTCGTCGCGCTGCTGAACATCGGCATCCCGACGTTTGCCCTCGCCGTGTGGGCGCGGCCCGAACACGAGTCGCGCTCGCTGCTGCTGTCGGTGCTGCATTTCGCGCTGCCCGCTGGCATCCTGATCGCGGTGTTCGGGCTCCTGCTGTACGTGTTCACGTTCAATGCTATCGTGAACGATGGGCGCGTGATCGGCGTCCTGGAGTCGGACATCGAGTCGTTCCAGCGTTACGCGGGGATCGACTACGAGCTATTCACCGAAGACGAGTTCGTTTACGAGGTGGGGATCCTGTTCGCGCAGACCGTGCTGACCACGTTTTCCGTGTTGTCGGGGCTGGTGTTGGTGCTATTCGTGGAGCCTCCCGCCCGGTGGTTCGTGGGCGGCGACAAATACCGGGGCGACGGGCGCCTCGTCGTGCTGGTGCTGGGCCTGCTGGGGGTGTACCTGTTCATCATGGCCGAGCCGTCGCTGCGCCGGTTCTGGGAGCTGCTGCCGCTGGAGTGGAGCGATTGGGCGATCGTTGTGGGGGCGGTCGCCGTCTGGACGGTGGCGCTGCGGTACGTGTGGCGGGCGCGGCTGTTCGAGCGGTTCCTGAAGCTCGAAGCGATCGTCGATCTCTCCGACGATTTGAACCCGGACGGGCGGTGATCGTCTCGTGATGTTTGTTCGGTTCGAGAGGGCGGGGGGCGCCGTCCATACAGGTCGCTATGTGTTGTTTCTCTGCAGCGATCACCCTTCCCAGTTCGCGTCCATTTGCCTCAGCATTTCCAGCAGTTTCATCGTGGTACTCCAACTGCGGATGGTCATCGATTTGTAGGCCGGTGACGCGACGATTTTGCTCAGCCGGCTCCTGGACCGTTGAGCGCTGAGGCGTTGTGAGTAGATCACGCCATCACCCGGCCAGATTTGGTCGACTCCCGCGCGCGGATCGAATGTGGGGAGGGCCTGGGCCGCATCGATATCCACCAGGAAGATCGCATCGCTGTGATATTTCTCGGGCTGCTCGCCGAAGCCTTCGGGCTTGTTCTCGATGACGGCCCGGAACTGGTCGCGAGTCAGCACCAGGACTTTGACGAGGTCGTCATCAAGTTCGAAGCACTCAGGCAGAGCCTCTTCGATCTGGGCTTTGATCTCGCCCGCGCGTTTGTTGGATTCCAGAATCACGTTACCGCTGGCGATGTAGGTTGAAACGCTTGAGAACCCCAGTTCTTTGAGGCAATCTCTCAGGGCCGCCATCGGGACCTTATTCTTGCCGCCGACGTTGATGCCGCGCAGGAGTATCACGTAGGTATCCATTGGTCCCCTCATCATCACCGGTCGGGCTGCGTGCGAGCTTGTTCACTCTACAGCCTGAGAGAGTAGCGAGAGCAGAATCCAGGTGCGGCTGGAGTCGTGCTAAGACTGCTTCCCCGGGCTGACGTCCGGCCAGTCGAGGATTGTCAGCGGGTCGCCCAGGCCGAAGTGCGTCGACCAGAAATTCTGGTAGGTTCCGTCGGCGGCCATGTCCTGCAGCGTGATGTCGACCAGGTGCCGGAAATCGGCGTCGTTGCGCGGGACGGCGAACGTGATCGGCAGGACGTCGCCGTACCATGTGTCGAGCATGCGCACGCCGGCGTTCTCGTTCTGACGCATGAGCGCCAGCAGCCGCAGGCTGTCGCCGTAGATGGCGCGGATGTTGTTCTCGACCGTCATGGTGTAGATCGCGTCCGACTCGCGCTGGATGGCGAATGTCTGGACGTTCGAGGCGACGTTGAAGATCTCGGCCATCTTCATGATGTTCTCTTCGTCGGCGGCGTCGTCGGCGAAGTAGCCGATCCACCAGCCGGTGCCCAGCATGTCCGCGAAGCCCTCGATCTGGGAGCGTTCGGGCACGAGCAGGCGGTCGCCGTGCTCGATGTACGGCACCGAATAGTCGACCCGGTCGGCGCCGTCCCAGCGCGGGCTGACGCCCGCCGCCAGGTCGGCCTGGCCGTTCGCCACCAGATCGACCGCGTTCAGGGCCGAGTTGGGCACGTACTCGATCCGGGCGTCCCAGCGGCGCGCCATCTCCTCAACCATGGCCCGGTTCAGCGCGTTGGTGATGCGAACCTGCGCCGGGGCGTTCGGATCCTCCGCCTCCAGAATCCCGGCCACCCGGATGGGCTGGCCGCCGGCGATGCGGTCCAGAACGGGGTTGGCGGGGAAGGGCACATCGGCGTTGAACTGCTCGACGCTGCGCTCGTCGCCGTACAGCGTGTCGTACACCGGGACGAGGACGTTGAAATCGATCGAGTCGTCGGGGAACCACGCCGCGAAAATCTCGTCCAGCCGCCCGCTGGCTTTCAGCCGCTGCAACGACCGGTTCAACAGGTTGCGCAGGTTCACATCCCAGCGCCGGACGGCGATCGCGTACGGCTCGACCATCACCGGCTCGTCGATCAGGCGCATCTGCTGGCGCCCGGCGCGCCGCAGGCTGTCCAGCTCGCCGACCATCCCCTCGACCTCACCGTTCGCCAGGGCGTCCAGCGCGTCGCTCTCGGAGTAATACGTCCGGATGTCGAACGCGATGCCCCGCCGCTCGCCGAGATAGCGCAGGGCGCGCTCGCTGCGCGTGCCGATCTCGACGCCGACCGGCTGGCCGGCCAATTGGGGCAGCTCGGCGTAGGGGCTGTCCTGGCGAACGACCATGCGCTCGGCGTTCAGGTAATATGGGTGCGAGAAATCCACCGACTCGAAGCGATTGTCCGCCAGAATCTGCTGACCGATGAGCGCGTCGACCTGCCCGGCCAGCAGGCTCCCGATCGCGTTGTTGCGCGTCACCTGGATGAAGTCGATCTCGATGCCCAGCTCGATCCCGATCGAGCGCAGAATGTCGGCCTCGTAGCCGGTGACCTCGCCGGTGTCGTTCAGCCACACGAACGGGTATTCGTTGTAATAAGCGCCCACCCGCAGCACGCGGTCGCGCTGGATGCCTTCCAGGCCGGAAACACCCACCGGTTCCAGCGCAGCGGGCCCGGTTTCGGGCATGGGCGTCGGCGGGACCAGAGTCGGCGCCGCGCTGGTGGGCGTTGGCGAAGGGAGCGGCGTCTGCGTCGGCTCGGCGGTGGGCTCGGGCGTGGCCGTGGGCGTTTCCGTCACCTGGAAGGCCGACGCCTGGCGGCTCGTCCCGGCAAGCGCCGGCATGACGATAGCTCCGGTGAACAGGGCCGCCAGCGCGAGTCCGATCACGATCCACGTTGGTTTGGCGATCAGTCGTTTCATGGTTCGTTCCTATACAGGCCATGTTCTTCGATATACAGGCACACGTCATCGGGAATCTGGTAGCGCACGCTGCGCCCGGCGGCGATGCGCCGCGCCAGGTCGCTGGCGGCGATATCGATGGTAGGCGCGTCGAGCCACATCATGCGGCGGTGCAGGCCGGGGATCTCGCGCTCCAGGGCGTCGAGGTCGGGGGCCGCGCCGGGGCGGCGCATGACGCCCAGGCAGGCGAGCCCGATCAGCTCGCGCGGGCGGCTCCAGGTGGGCAGGTCGGCCAGTGAATCCGCACCGATCAGGAAGAAAAGCGCGGCGCCGGGATGCTCGTCGCGCAGCAGGTGCAGCATGTCCACGCTGTAGTGAGGCCCTGGGCGGTCGAGATCGACGCGTGAGAGGGCGAAACGCGGGTTGCCCTCGATGGCGAGCCGGACCATCGCCAGCCGGTGCTCCGCCGCGGAGCGCAGGGTGGCCGCCACTTTGTGCGGCGGAGTGCCCGCCGGCACGAACAAGACCTGGTCCAGCCGCAGGGTGTCGGCGGCGGTTTCGGCCAGGATCAGGTGGCCCAGGTGGGGCGGGTCGAACGTGCCGCCGTAGATGCCCAGACGGGGCGTAGTCACGAGGCTCTCCTCAGCACGGGGGCGGTCAGTCGCCCCATTCGAGCTCCATGTCGCCGATGTGCACCGTGTCGCCGGACCTGACGCCCGCCTCGAGCAGCGCGTCCGAAACGCCCATCGACTCCAGGATGCGCTGGAAGCGGGTCACCGCCTGGTCATAGTCCCAGTAGGTCATCGCCACGGCCCGCTCGATGCGCTTCCCGGCGACGCGGAAGCTGCCATCCGGCTCGCGCGTGATCGAAAAGGCGAGCGGATCTTCCTCAAGCTGGTAGACGGGCAGTTCTTCGGCTTCCGGCTCTTCTTCCGGCAGTTCGTCGAGCAGTTGCACGGCGCGGTTGAGGACGGCGCGCACGTTGTCGTGCGTGAGGGCGGAGATCGCCATGGCGTCGTATCCGAGCTTCTTCATCTCGGCCTGGATCAGCGGCCAGTATTCCTGGGCCTGGGGCAGGTCGAGCTTGTTGACGGCCACCACCTGGGGCTTGTCGGCCAGCGCATCGTCGAACAGGGCGAGTTCGGTGTTGATCTGGTGGAAATCGGCGACCGGGTCCTCGGCGCTGCCGTCGAGCAGGTGGATCAGCACGCGCGTGCGCTGGATGTGGCGCAAAAAGTCGTGGCCCAGGCCGGTCCCGGCGTGCGCGCCTTCCACCAGGCCGGGGATGTCGGCAACGACCAGATCGCGATCGTTCAGGACGACGACACCCAGGTTGGGCTGGAGCGTGGTGAAGGGATAGTCCGCGATCTTCGGCGTGGCGTTGCTGATGACCGACAGCAGCGTAGACTTACCCGCGTTGGGCACGCCGACGATGCCGATGTCGGCGATCAGCTTCAGCTCCAGGCTCAAGGAGCGTTCTTCGCCCGGCTCGCCTTTCTCGGCGATGCGGGGGGCCTGGTTGGTGCTGGATGCAAAGCGCGCGTTACCGCGCCCGCCGCGCCCGCCTTTGGCAACGCGGATCTGCTGGCCCGATTTGACGAGATCCGCGACCAGCTCGCCGGTGCGGGCATCGCGCACGATGGTGCCCGGCGGGACGTCGATCAGCGTATCGTCGCCGTTGCGGCCCGTCTTGTTGCTGGGGCCGCCGGGCGCGCCGTTCTCTGCGCGGAAGTGCTTGCGCTGGCTGAAGGCGATCAGCGTGTTGAGGGTGGGCTTGACGACGAGGTAGACGTCGCCGCCTTTGCCGCCGTCGCCGCCGCTGGGGCCGCCGCGCGGGACGTATTTCTCGCGGCGAAAGTGCACGATCCCGTTGCCACCGTCGCCGCTGCGCACGTGAATTTGAGCTTCATCGAATGTCATGCGGGGGAGTGTAGCGCGGGCCAGATACCGCGTCAAACACGCGGTGATCGCCGGCGGTCGCCGCTAGTGATCGCGCTCGATGACCGTCCGGGCCAGGGCGCGCAGCTCATCGAGCGCCGCGGACTCCGGCAGCACGTTCAGGCCGTCGATAGCGCGCTGCGCGTATTCCTTCGCCTTGGCGTGCCCCTTCTGAATCGCTTTCTCGATCGACTCGCCCTTGAGCAGACCTTCCTTGAGCGGGGCGGGGGCGGTGTCCTGGTCGAGCGTGATGGCCGGTTTGGCGGCCACGGCTGCCCCGGCCTCGCCGCCATCGGCCACCACGGAGATTCCCCGTCCCTGGGCGATATCGACTCCGGCGTTTTTGCCAAGCTGGCCGGGGTCCGCGACGAGGTCGAGCACGTCGTCGATGATCTGGAACGCCAGCCCCAGGTGGAAGGCATAATTCCGCAGCGCGGCGATCCATTCCTGGGGCGCCTGGGCGGCGGTCGCGCCCAGCTCGGCGCAGGCCATGAACAGCGACGCGGTCTTCTTGGAGATGATCTCGAAATAGGTCGCCTGGTCGATCTTGCCATCCCTGGCCGCCTTGATTTGCAGCGTTTCGCCCTCGACCAGCTCGCGAGACGCCCGCGCGAGGATCTGGTTGAGCTCGCGGCTGTAGGGCGTCATGATTTCGTACGTTTTGGTGAACAGGAAATCGCCGGTCAGCAGGGCGAACGTGCCGCCCCAGCGCGAGTTGACCGTCTCGCGCCCGCGCCGGAGCGTGCCGTTGTCGTTGATGTCGTCGTGGACGAGGGTGGCGGTGTGGATGATCTCGACAGCGGCGGCCAGCGGGACGACGTCGTCGATGTCCGTCCCACCAGCGGCAGCATGAGCGAGCAGGACCAGCCGCGGACGCAGCCGCTTACCGCCTGCGCTGAGGATGTGCGCGCTGGTTTCGGTCAACAGCGGCACCGAGCTTTCGGTCAGGGACAGGAGCAGTTCATTTACAGCGCGGAGCGGTTTCTCGATACTCATGCAACCTCACAAGTTCGCCAGTGAGCCGTTCGTTTGTGTCTTTTAGAACTTTCTAAACAAATTATAACAACACGCTTTCGAGAGCGTCAATTCGCCCTCATTCGAAATCAATCCGCTTGATGTCGCCGACGTCCGGTTGTTCCTGGGCATGCTGGATGAGGGTGACCAGGAGAAGCTGGGCCAGCCGGAAGAAATCCTGCAACTGGGCGAGCCGCTGCGTGTAGAACTCGGCCAGCTCGCGGTCGCGCTCATCCATGTCGGGAATGGACTGCTTGAGATAGGCGGCGTTGTCGTCGAGCACCCGCAGCGCCTGGTTGACGTCGCGCAGCTCGCGGCTGCTCAACACGTTGGTCAGAATGCGCCAGAAATCGCTCTCGGCGCGGTAGTATTTGCGGCGGTCGTCCTTGACCCACACTTCGCGGGCGATGCCCATGCGCTCGAGCGTGCGCATGTTGGTGCTGACGCTGGCCTTCGAGATGCCGAGCAGGTCCATCAGGTCATCCAGGCTGAGCGCGTCCGGGCTGAGCAGCAACGCGCCGAAAAGCTGCCCCATCACTTTGTTGAACCCGAAGTAAGTGGCGAGCTGGCCCATGCCCTCGAGCACGCTGTTGTTGACCCGGTTCAAAATGGGGTTGGAAGCGGCACGCGATGTCGAATTTTCCATGGAACCAGCTACCGTTTGTGTACGCAGGCGGGCAGGAGTCGATCGATTGTCCAAGATGGTAACAGGGCGGCGAGCGTGTCGCAAGTCATTTTTTACAGGTTCAGCAGGTGCGGGTATAATGAGGGCAGGTTGTACCTCCAATTCGGGGAGGCCAATGAAGCGCAAACACCATACCTTAACCCTGTGGATTGTCGCGATCTGCCTGCTGATGGCAGGGGGAGCGCTGGCTGAATCGGCGGCGGCATCTCCGGTTGGTCACGGGCGCATGGCGCCGCTGAGGATGTTCGACCCTGCGCTGAGCCTCGTCGGCGAGTTTGCGCCGGGGTCGGTGGGCGTCCCTGGCGAGCAGGTCGTCTGGACGATCACCGTCGTGAACACCGGTAGCGCGGCGGGAACCGACATCCTGATCACGGATACGCTCAACGCCAATCTGCGGATCGACCGGGTCGAAATGGACCTCGGCACGTATTCGGTGAACGGGCAAACGGTGGTGTTCGACATTCCGACACTCAACCCCGGCGATACCGCCCAGATGCGGCTGACGACGACGGTCCTGGACGGGCCGGGCGATGGTCTGCTGGTGAATCAGGTCGTGCTCACCGGCCAGGGACCGGACGGCACGGTGACCGATCGTGCCATCACGCAGTTGTCGATGCCGACGCGGCTGCCATCGACAGGGTATCCGCCGCCTGAGGACCTGCCGGGCGAGGGCGAACCGTCGGTGTTCGCGGTGGGGCTGGTCGCGCTGGCGTCGGTGCTGGCGACGGCGTATATCGTCTGGCGGCGGGCCAACAACCCCATTCTGCATTCGTGAGCGCGGCCCCTCGTTGGCGCGAAAAGATTCGGTTAAAAAGCGTGTCTACCGGGCAACGCTTTTTTGATTCGCCGGTTTGTGCGGACTGCCCACGCCGGCACGCGGGGTTGTACTGGACGTCACAAGCGAGCGCGTGTATACTTCACGACAATACAGTCGAATATTAGCGATGCAAGGTCTAAACAACTCGAATATTTCAACGCGACGTGGAGCTACACGTGCGCCCTGTGACGACTCCTTGGGATGGCAGCGGTGGGCGCCTCGCCGTGTGAGAGCGATCCGCAGTCTGACGAAAAAGGAGCAAGCGGCCCGATGAGTAATCCAACGATACCGGACATTGTGATCGGACGGTTGCCGATATATCTGCGCGCACTCAACCGGATGATTCAGGAAGACAAAGACTACACGTCATCCCACGAGTTGGGCGAGCGCCTGGGAATCAGCTCGGCTCAGATCCGAAAAGACCTGTCGCATTTCGGCGAATTTGGCAAGCAGGGGACCGGCTACAACGTCACCTACCTGCACGACCAGATCCGGCACATCCTGCAGGTCGATCGCGAGTGGCCGATGGCTGTCGTCGGGGTAGGGCACCTGGGGCGCGCGGTGGCAAACTACCGCGGGTTTCAGGCGCGGGGCTTCCGCGTCGTGTGCCTGTTCGACGTCGATCCCGCGATTATCGGCCAGGAGATCGCCGGGATGACGGTCCAGCCCATGTCGAAGCTGAAAGACGAGGTCCAGCGGCTGGGGATCCAGGTGGCGATGATCTCCACCCCACTGGAAACGGCGCAGTTGGTCGCCGATCAGTTGGTAGAGGGCGGCGTGCGGGCCATTTTGAATTACGCGCCGATCACGCTGGCGGTGCCGCCCGACGTCCACGTGCAGTACATCGATCCGGTGGCGCACTTGCAGCGGATGACGTACTACCTGAAGCCCTGAGTTTGGCGTTTCGGCACGGGATGGGTATGCTCTCCCCGCACGCCGGGGAGAGCTTTGCTTTTCCCCGCAGTGTGGGCGAGCAGGCGGCTCCCGATCAGGACGGCAGCGACCGCACCGGTGGCATCCAGCGCGATGTCGAGCGCCGAGGCGTGGCGGCCCGGCACGAATGCCTGGTGGAGTTCGTCGGTGAGGGCGTATGCCATGGCGCAGGCGAGCGCCAGCCGCGCAGCCTGGCGCGTGGGCAGGCCGTGCGCTCGGAACGCGCGCATGAATGCCAGGGCCAGCAGGGCATAGCCGGCCACGTGCGCCCCCTTCTTGATCAGCGTTTCGACGGCGCCACTGAAGACCGGCATCATGCCGGAGAAGTAGACTGGGGCGGCGCCCGCGGGAGGCGGGTTCTTGGGCTGGGCGGAGGCGACGAAAATCGCCAGCATCAGGCCGACGACCGGGCCCCAGGTCCAGAGCAGATCAGTGAGCTTGCCCACGTGTTTCGACATCATCGCCCGTTTTCAACTCGTTTTACCGGTCCGAAGCTAACACGGCTGGGCACCGTTCGCAATCGACGCTCGTGCGGCGTCTGCCTGACGCGCACGGACATGCTGGCCCGCCGCAGCGGGAATAGGAGCAGGACATGTTTTCGGATCTGACCATCGCTTTCATCGGCAGCGGCAACATGGGCGAATCCATGATTCACGGGCTGCTCAAGCGCGATCTCGTGACCCCGACGCAAATCGTTGCGTCCGACCCGCGCGAGGAGCGGGGCCAGGAGTTGACCGAACGCTACGGCGTGCGGCACACGACGGACAACCTCGCCGCGGCGACCCAGGCGGACATCCTTGTGCTGTCGGTCAAGCCCCAGGTCCTTGATCACGTGCTGCCGGAGGTGCGCGGCGGTGCGCGGACGTGCTCGCTGGTGTTGAGCATCGTGGCGGGCGCGCCGATCCGGATGATCGCGGATGGGCTGGCGAATCCGTGCGTGGTGCGCGTCATGCCGAACACGCCGGCGCGCATCGGCCAGGGGATCAGCGTGTGGACGGCCACGGCGGAAGTGCCGGAACGGCAGCGCGATCAGGCGCGGCTGCTGCTGCAAGCCTTTGGGCAGGAGATCTTCGTCGGCGACGAGGACTATCTCGACATGGCGACCGCGCTCAGCGGCACCGGCCCGGCGTACATTTTCCTGTTCATGGAGGCGATGGTCGATGCCGGGGTGCACCTGGGATTCTCGCGCCAGGTGAGCGAGCAGCTCGTGATCCAGACGATGCGCGGCTCGGTCGAGTATGCGGCGCAGTCGAAGTCGCACCTGGCGATGCTGCGCAACGAGGTCACCAGCCCGGGCGGGACGTCGGCGGAGGCGATCTACCAGCTCGAAAAGGGCGGGCTGCGCACCGTGGTCGCGCGGGCGATCTGGGCGGCGTACCAGCGCAGCGTGGGCCTGGGTGGTGGGCGCAAGGTGTCGCGGCTGGCCGGTCGTCACCCGGACAATTCGGATGCGGACGAATAGGAGAGAATTTCTCTTTGTTTTTTTGATTTTTTCCTTCACTTGTTCTATTCTTAACTAACGGGTGATACCGGGGTGTGGCCGGTCATCGATGCCCGGCGCTGCGCGCTGTTGCAAAATGTGAAATCTTTTACGAAACTTTAAAGCAGCAGAACCTCACGACAACCTTCTCAGGCCGCAGGAGAAAAAGCTACATGGCAGATTTGACCAGCGATATTACCAAAGGGCTGCTCGAACAGATCCAGGGCTTCGAGCGCAAGCGCAAGGCCGTCGACGTAGGCTACGTCATGGAGATCGGCGACGGCATCGCCCGCGTCGAAGGGCTGGAACACGTTCGCGCGCAGGAGCTCGTTCAGTTCGAGAACGGCGTCATGGGCATCGCCTTCAACCTCGAAGCCGACAACGTCGGCGTGATCATCATGGGCGAGTACATCGACATCAAAGAGGGCGACGAGGTGCGCGGAACCGAGCAGATCGTGTCGGTGCCGGTTGGCGAGGCGATGGTGGGCCGCGTCGTCGATGCGCTGGGTCGCCCGGTGGACGGTCGCGGGCCGATCAGCGCCACGCAGCGGCTGCCGATCGAGCGCATCGCTCCCGGCGTGATCGAGCGCAAGAACGTCGATCGCCCCGTGCAGACGGGCATCCGGTCCATTGACGCGATGATCCCGATTGGCCGCGGCCAGCGCGAGCTGATCATCGGCGACCGCCAGACCGGGAAGACGGCCATCGCGCTCGACACGATCATCAACCAAAAGGGCAAAGACCTGATCTGCATTTACGTGGCGATCGGGCAGAAGCGGGCACAGGTTGCGCGCGTGGTGGCGACGCTGGAAGAATACGGCGCGATGGAGCACACGATCGTCGTCGTGGCGTCGGCGTCCGATCCTGCCGCGCTGCAATATATCGCGCCCTATGCGGGCTGCGCCATCGGCGAGTATTTCATGGAAAGCGGGCGCGATGCGCTGGTGGTGTACGACGACCTATCGAAACACGCCTGGGCGTACCGGCAGGTATCGCTGCTGCTGCGCCGCCCGCCGGGGCGCGAAGCGTATCCCGGCGACGTGTTCTACCTGCACAGCCGCCTGCTCGAGCGCGCGGCCCAGCTCTCCGAGGAGCAGGGTGGGGGCAGCCTGACCGCGCTGCCGATCATCGAGACGCTGCTCGGCGACGTGTCGGCCTACGTTCCCACCAACGTGATCTCGATCACCGACGGCCAGATTTACCTGGAGAGCGACCTGTTCTACTCCGGCGTGCGCCCGGCAGTGAACACCGGCCTGAGCGTGAGCCGCGTCGGCGGTGATGCGCAGCGCGCGATTCTGCGCAAGATCGCGGGGCGGCTGCGTACCGAAATGGCCCAGTTCCGCAGCCTGGCCGCGTTTGCCCAGTTCGGGTCCGACCTGGACAAGGCGACGCAGCAGCAGCTCGACCGCGGGATGCGCCTGCAGGAGATCCTCAAGCAGCCGCAGTACCAGCCCACGCCGCTGACCGAGCAGGTGGCCCTGTTGATGGCGGGCACGCGCGGGAAAATCGATCACGTGCCGGTACCGCAGGTCAAAGCCTGGGAAGACCAGTTCCTGGCGTATTTCCGGACGAACTACCCGGATTTCGAGGACAAGGTGGCTGCGGCGGATTACCAGTTGACGGATGAGCTGGAGCAGATCCTGCTCGAAGCAGCGGACGCGTTCAACGAGACGTGGGCCGACCTGGCCGAACCGGCTGGCGCGTAAGCCGCCGCCAGAGGGGAGCGTAGGTATCCATGCCAACTACACGCGAGATCAAGCGCCGGATCAACTCGGTGAAGAACATCAACCAGGTGACCCGCGCGCTGGAGGCGGTGTCGGCGTCGAGCGTGCGCAAGGCGCAGAACGCCGTGCTGGCGAGCCGGCCCTATGCCCAGCACGCGTATGACGTGCTGGTCAACATCGCGGCGCAGACGACCGGCATCCCACTCCACCCGCTGCTGGAAGTGCGCGAAGACGTCAACACGGTGGGCGTGCTGCTCATCACCGGCGACCGCGGTCTGGCGGGCGCGTACAACAGCAACATCGTGCGGCGCGCCATCCGCTTCGTGGAGCAATACGAGCGTCCCGTGCACTGGGTGACGGTCGGGCGCAAGGGGCGCGACCTGGTCAGGCGCTGGATCGCCCAGGTAAAAGCGGACGAACACGCGCCCGCGGTCCTCAAGGATCAGAAGATCGTGGCCGAGTTTTCGTATCTGCCCGCCGACCCGGACGTCGCCGACGTGGCGCAGATCGTCCAGATTCTGTTCGACGAGTTTCTCAACGTGCCGGTCGACGAAGTGTTCATCGCGTATACCCATTTCATCAACACGATGACCCAACAGCCGCGCGTGCTGCCGCTGCTGCCGCTGCGCCCGTTCGAGGCGCGGAGCGGCGCGATCTCCGAGCTGGTCGAGCCGGACCCGCAGGTCAAGCAGCGCAACCGGGACTACATTTACGAGCCGGATGCTTACGCGATTCTCAACGAGGTGATCCCGCGGTTCACCGAGTTGCAGATTTTGCAGGCCATCCGCGAGAGCCTGTCGAGCGAGCACAGCGCGCGCATGGTCGCCATGCGCAACGCATCGGAGAGTGCCGAAACCCTGGGGGAGGCGCTGCAGCTTGAGTTCAATAAGGCGCGCCAACTGGCGATCACCAGCGAGATTCTGGACATTATCGGCGGCGTCGAAGCCCTCAACCAGGACGGGGCGTGAGGCTGTTTACTGGAGGAAATGACACTATGGTGACGAAAGTACAGCAAGAGGTCGAAGGCATCATTTCGCAGGTGCTCGGCGGCGTGGTGGACGTGGCGTTCGAACGCGACGCCGACCTGCCGGACATCTTCGACGCGATTCGCGTGCCCCGTGCCGACCAAGTGGACCTGATCCTGGAAGTGCAGCAGCATCTCGGTGACAACCGGGTACGGTGCGTGGCGATGGATGCGACCGACGGTCTGCAGCGCGGCACCAAGACGTACTCGACCGGCGCGCCGATTATGGTGCCGGTGGGCGACGCGGCGCTGGGCCGGATTTTCAACGTGCTGGGCCGACCCATCGACGGCAAGGGCGAGGTCAACGCCCACACCTACTACCCGATTCACCGCCCGGCTCCGCCGTTCGAGGAACAGTCGACCTCGGCTGAGATGTTCGAGACGGGCATCAAGGTGATCGACCTGGTCGCGCCGTTCCGCAAGGGTGGCAAGGCGGGCATCTTTGGCGGCGCGGGCGTGGGCAAGACGGTCGTGATCATGGAGCTGATCCGGTCCATTGCGAAGGAGCACGAGGGCTTTTCGGTGTTTGCGGGCGTGGGCGAGCGCACGCGCGAGGGCACGCAGCTCTACAAAGAGATGCAGGAAAGCGGCGTGATCGACCAGACGGCGATGGTCTTCGGGCAGATGAACGAGCCACCGGGCGTGCGGCTGCGCGTGGCGCTGACCGGCCTGGCGATGGCGGAATTCTTCCGCGACGAGGGGCGCGACGTGCTGCTGTTCATCGACAACATCTTCCGCTTCTCGCTGAGCGGGTCGGAAGTGTCGGCGCTGCTGGGGCGCATGCCGTCCGCCGTGGGCTACCAGCCGACGCTGGCCCAGGAGATGGGCGACCTGCAGGAGCGCATCACCAGCACCAAGACCGGCTCGATCACGTCGCTCCAGGCGGTGTACGTGCCGGCGGACGACTATTCGGACCCGGCGCCGGTGGCCGTGTTCAGCCACCTCGACGGCACGCTGGCGCTCGAGCGTTCGATCGCGGCCCAGGCGATCTACCCGGCAGTGGACCCCCTGGCGAGCACCAGCCGCGTGCTCGATCCGCTGGTAGTGGGCGAGGAACACTACCGCACCACGCGCGAAGTGCAGCAGGTGCTCCAGCGGTACAAAGACCTGCAGGACATCATCGCGATCCTGGGCATCGACGAGCTTTCGGAGGAAGACAAGCTGATCGTCGCCCGCGCGCGGCGCATCCAGTTCTTCCTCAGCCAGCCGATGTTCGTGGCCGAGCAGTTCACCGGGCGCGAGGGACGCTACGTGTCCGTCAAAGACACGGTGCGCGGTTTCCGCATGATCCTGGATGGCGAGCTGGATCATATCCCGGAGCAGCAGTTCTACATGGCTGGCCCCATCGAAGACGTGTTGGAGCGCTATGAGGAATCGCAGCGCGAGCAGGATTAGCCGGCTGGCCCAGGCTGAGGAGCAGAGATTATGCCGATAGAGGTCGAAGTTGTATCGCGCGTGCGCCAGCTCTATCACACCGAGTCGGCGGACATCGTGATCATCCCTGGCAGCGAGGGGGAACTGGGCGTGCTGCCCAACCATACCCCGCTGCTGACCACGCTGGCGTTTGGCGAGCTGCGCATCGTCGAGGGCGAGGACGTCGTCAGCTTCGTCGTGTACGGCGGGGTGGTGGACGTGCGCCCGCACAAGGTCGTCGTGCTGGCCGACGATGCCGAGTCCGTCTACGAGCTGGACATGGATCAAATCCAGGCCGCGCGCGACCGGGCCCGCCAGCTCATGGAAGAGGGTGCCGGCGGCGAGCAGCGCGCCCAGATTGTGCAGGAGCTGCGCCGCGCGGAGATCGCGGCCAAGATTCGCAGCCGCATCGGCGAGCGACCGGGGCAGCGCATCCGTTCGCTGGAAGAAGACAACGGGTGAGCCTCGTCAGGGGCCGCTGATAAGCAGTGCACAGGTATCGCGTCAGGCATGACTCCTGACGCGATATTTTTTCGTGTTTTCGCCTGGCATGCGGTATAAGTGTGCCAGATACCCTTGACCCGGAAGGTATTGTCGCGATGGGAATGTTATCTCGGAAACTCGGCGTTGATCTAGGTACGATCAATGTCATGATTTACGCGGGCGGCCAGATCGTGCTCCAGGAGCCGTCGATGGTGGCGCTCACCATCGAGGAGGAGCGTGTGGTGGCGGTGGGCCAGGAGGCGCGCGACATGTACGGGCGCCACCCGGAGCACATCGAAGTGCTGCGCCCGCTGCGCGATGGCGTCATCGCTGATTACGAAGTGACGGAAGCCATGCTGCGCTATTTCTTCCGCAAGGTGAGCGGGCGGATGCGCTTTCGCGGGCCGGAGGTGATGTTGAGCGTGCCGTATGGCGTGACCAGCGTCGAGAAGCGCGCCGTCCACGAGGCGGCAGTGCGCGCCGGCGCGCGCGAAGCGTACCTGCTGCCGGAGCCGCTGCTGGCGGCATTGGGTGCGGGGCTGCCAATCAGCACGCCAGCCGGGAATATGGTGTTCAACCTGGGCGGCGGCGCGAGCGAGGCTGCGGTGCTGGCGATGAACGGCATCGTTGTGGCCGACAGCGTCCGGATGGGCGGGACGCGGCTGGACGAGGGCATCATCAACTACATTCGCCGCAAGTACAGCCTCGTGATTGGCGAGCCAACCGCGGAGTCGATCAAGATTCAGATTGGCGCGGCGGTCGACATCGGCGAAGAGCTGAGCATGGAAATCCAGGGGCGCGACCAGGTCGGCGGGCTGCCGCGCACGATCACGGTGACGACCAGCGAGGTGATCGAGGCGATCGAGGAGCCGCTGACTACGATCGTCGATGCGGCGAAAGCCGTGCTCGAGAAAACGCCGCCGGAGCTGGCCTCGGACATCATCGATCGCGGCGTGCTGTTGACGGGCGGCGGCGCGCTGCTGCGCGGGATCGACGAGTTCGTCACGCGCCGCGTGGGCGTGCCGGCCTATCGCGCCGAGGACCCGCTGGTGGCGACGGCAGTCGGCGCCGGGCGCGCGCTCGAAGACCTGGCGGTCATGCGCCGCATGGTGCAGGGTTTGTAGGCAGGCGGGCGGCGGCGCGGTATCGCGAACCAGGCACAACGGGCCATCGCGGGCGGGTCGCGGCGGCTCGTTTTTATTTCTGTTGGCGTGATTCATACGAAAATCTTGTTGTCGCTGCGCGGCGTGCTTTCCTATAATCACATTATCTGTCACAGGGATAAGCGTCGAGCCACTGACTCCCCATACCGCTGTGACGCTTTTCTACGAATAATGCATTCACAAGGAGAAAGCACCTATGGCGAAGAAACACGAACTGCCACCCCTGCCTTATGCGTATGATGCCCTGGAACCGCACATCGACGAGCAGACGATGCGGCTCCACCACGACAAACACCACCTGGGCTACGTCAATGGTTTGAACAAGGCCGAAGAGAAACTCGCCGAAGCGCGCGCGGCGGGCGATTTTGCGATGGTCAAGCACTGGTCGCGCGAGGCCGCGTTCCACGGTTCCGGCCATTTTCTGCACGCGATCTTCTGGCCGAACATGGCCCCTGCTGGCAACGGGGGCGGCGGCGCGCCGAGCGGCACTCTGGCCGAGCAGATCAACAAGGACTTCGGCAGCTTCGAGGCGTTCAAGGCGCACTTCACCGCCGCCGCCGGTGCGGTCGAGGGCAGCGGCTGGGCGTTGCTGGTGTGGCAGCCGGTCGGCGAGAAGCTGGAAGTGCTCCAGTCCGAGAAACACCACAACCTGACGCAGTGGGGCGTCGTGCCGCTGCTGGTGCTGGACGTGTGGGAGCATGCCTACTATCTGAAGTACCAGAACAACCGCGGCGCGTACGTCGATGCGTGGTGGAACGTGGTGAACTGGTCCGACGTGGCGGAGCGGTTCAAGGCCGCGCGCGGCTAAGCGACACACCTACGCACGACGACGGGCATTCAGGGCGCTGGATGCCCGTTTTTCGTTGGTGGGCGAAGAGGGCGAGAGGAACTTGTGCCTAACGTCACATAGAGTGTCTATTGTTTGTCACATGGAAAGATGCGGCTTCGCGCTATAGTTCTGAAGAGTCCATCCATCATAAGCGTGAGGAGAACCAAGAATGCCGCATATTGTTACCAGCCTGTGCCTGCGTGATGGCGCGTGCGTGGATGTATGCCCTTCCGAGAGTATCGTACCCGGTTTCCCTGAGAGTGAATGGCCCTGGTACTACATCGATCCCGATTCGTGCATGGACTGTGGCGCGTGCGTGACCGAGTGCCCGCTCGAAGCCATTTACATGGAAGACGAAGTGCCGAGTGACTACGAGATGGCCGCCGGGCAGGAACGCGCCCCGCATGGTGGCGAGCGTTACACCGCGGCGGGCGGCGAGATCGTCGACCTGACGGCGGATATCCAATTCAACTACGATTTCTTCGCCAAAGGGCCGGGCTACGACGCCGCGCCCTGACAGCCGCGCCCGGTCAGCCGGGCTGGACAAAATGGTAATCTGCGAGACTGCTCAAACGGCAGTCTCGTTTTTTGCGTCGCGTTGGCGCCAGACATACGCGCCGGCCAGCATCTCTTCGATCTTTTGCGCGCTGGTGGGAATATCTGTATAGTTAGTTTGTTGAGCGCAGGTGAAAGAAACTCCATCTGTGCCGATAGTCATGTGTTCTGCCTAGTTTTCGATACATGAAAACCTGTTTGTAGTTCCGTATAGTGGGGATATCGAACTGCCCGACTATGCCCTAATTTACTAGAGGAGCAACAGCAATGACCCATATAATCACCAGCCTGTGCCTGCGCGACGGCGCGTGCGTGGAAGTTTGCCCGGTAGATTGCATTATTCCGGGGTTCCCGGAGAGCGAGTGGCCGTGGTACTTCATCGATCCGGACACCTGCATCGACTGCGGCGCGTGTATACCGGAGTGCCCGTTCGAGGCGATTTTCGTCGAGGACGAGGTGCCGGATGCATATGAAATGGCCGCCGGGCAAGAGCGCATCCCGTTCCGAGGCCCGCGCTATGCTGCCGATGGCGGTGAGGTCGTGGACCTGACCGAGGACATCCAGCCGAACTACGACTTCTTCGCGGCTGGGCCGGGCTACGACTCCGCGCCATAGGTGTTGTGACGGTTTGATGCTGACGGGGATCGCTGAGAGGCGGTCCCCGTTTCTTTTTCCCCTACGTCACGATCCGCGTTGCGCCAGTTGGCCGTAGTGCAAGAACCCGCCGGCGTCAATCTCGATCCCTTCGACGGTGTCCCACGCGACCAGCACGACGTGATCCTGCCACAGCGGCACCAGCGCGAAGTCTTCCCGCAGCAGGGCGGATGCTTCGCGGTACAGCGCGCCCTGCGCCGCGGGATCGTCCAGCCGGGCCGCCTCGTCGAGCAGGGCGTCGATGGCGGGATTCGCGTAGCGGCCATTCCGCGGGATCGGGCTGTCCGAATGGGCCAGCGGCTCAAGGTATGCAGCCGGGTGCGGGACGATGGGCGTCCAGCCGAAGATGGCGAAGGCGGTCTCGCCGCGTTCGATCATCCGCGTGAAGGTGGGCGTGTCTATATCCAGGAATACGCCGTGATTGACGAACTGGGTTTCGTCGAGGCTGCGGCGTTCCATCAGCGCGACCGCATTGGCGACGTAGTTCCCATAGGTGGGCTCGGAAAAACTGATGCCCACATCCAGGCGGGCATCGCCCCGGGCGCGGTACCCGGCCTGGAGCAGCGTCTCTTCGGCCAGGGCCACGTCCGGCGCGTCGGGCCAGATAGGCGCGTACGCATCCGGGAACAGATCCGGCACCAGGCTGGTGAGCGCGGTGGCGTAGCCCTTGAACTGGTCCACCGCCGTCTGGGGTCTGAGCAGCAGGGTGACCGCCTGGCGAACGAGCGGATCGTCAGCGGGTTCGCGATCCTGCCCCATGTACAGGTAAAACGCCCGCGTGCCCGGCTGGTTGGTGATGGTCAGCTCATCGATGGCGGCCCTGTCGAGCTCGAGGACGTGGCCCAGGAACAGCGCGCGCCACGCCACGTCCACCTCGCGATTCCGCACGGCGTCGCGCAGATCCTGCGAGCGGCGGTAGGCTTTCAGGTGGATGGTGGGCGTCGCGGGCTGGGGACCGAGGTCATACGCCGGGTTGACCGTCAGGGTGATCTGGTCGCGGACGTCGAACGCGTCCAGCAGGTAAGGGCCGTTGCCGATCAGCCCATCATTGGCGAACGGGTCCGGCTGGGCGCGCCCGGCCAGGGTGGGGTGCACCGGATAATAGGGCGGCAGCGCCAGCAGGCCGAGAAAATAGGGCACCGGCTTCGCGAGGCGGAATTCGAGCGTCAGCTCGTCCGGCGCGCTGACCGACTCGACATACGGCTCGACGGCCTGGGCAGCAGCGCGTCCCAGGGCCAGCACGCGCTCGATCGAGTCGACGAAGGTCTGCGCGGTCACGGGCGTGCCGTCGGAGAACGTCGTGCCGGCGCGCAGCGTGAACGTGTAGACCAGCCTGTCATCGCTGATTGCCACGTCCTCGGCCAGCGCCAGCTCATAATCGAGACTGCCCGGCACCGGGCGGGTGAGGCCCGTGTACAGGTGGCTCAACACTTCCCACGCGGCGAAGTCATACGCCTCGCCGGGGTCGAGGGTGCTGGGCAGGTCCGTGGTGCCGATGGTGATGGCGCCGTCCATCTGGGCCAGCGAGAGGCGCGGCGCGCCGCCGGTCCAGAGCAGGGCGAGAACGAGCGTGAGCAGAACGGTCTGGCGGAAAAAACGCATGGCGTAAGCAATCTCCGGGTGAAAAGGCGAGCGCGCCGTCAGGATATATCCTCATACGCCGCGGGCGGGGGGCGCGATCACGTATCGCGATCCAGTCCCAGGGTTGGCGTGGGGTCAATAATAACGCCATTTTGGAAGATCATGTAGTGCAGGCGCGGGCGCGCGGCGGGGTCCCAATGCCCGATCACCTGCCCGGCGTGGACCGCTTCGCCGTCACGCACCAGCCAATCATCCACCCTGGAGATCACAACCGTGGTCTGGGCGGCATCGTTGGTGACCTGGATCCGGGTGCCGTAGTGCGCCGTCCAGCGGATCACATTGACCGTGCCGGAGAGGGGCGCGACGACGTCCTGCACGGCGGGCGGCGCGGCGGTGAAGCCCAGCTCGACGGACGGCTCGACCAGCCCCGACGCGGTCGCCGCTTCGAACGGCGTGACAACGGCCAGATCGGGATGGCGCACGGGCGAACCCTGCGGCTCGTCGAAGGGGATCGCGTGCGCCGGGCGCTCGTCCCAGGGCAGGCCGAAATGCGTGCGAATCCATTCGGCGGCATTGACGGCGGGCTGCTGCGTCCACAGCGAGTCACGCGGGCCGATGGCGAGGTGCAGGTGCGGCTCGATGAACTGCGCGGTATTGCCCGTGTTGCCGACGATGCCCAACGGTTCCCCGGCGGCCACGCGCGCGCCGTCGGGAACCCACTGTTCGGCCATGTGAGCGTAGTAGTAGTCCAGGCCGTCGTCGCCGTGCAGCATGTAGCCCTGGCCGCCGACGCTGCCGCTGTAGTTGACGGCGATGCCGCCGGTCACGGCGACGAGCACGCTGTTCGTCGCGTCCACGAATGCGGTATAGCTGAGCGCGGGGTGGGCCTCGATATCGGCTGCGTGGGTGCCGTCCCAGTGCAGATGGGTCCAGACCCAGTCCGCCGGGTCGCCGGCAATTGGAAAGGCGTAGGTCCCGGTGGGGTCGAACGTGACCGGCGCGGCCACCGGCTCGCGCTCACCGGCGGGCGGGTCCACCCCGATGGCCGCGATCGCCAGCGTGGGATCGGCTGGCGTGGGCGCGCTCTCGCCGGGCGAGCCGGGCGCGAGCCGGTCGTAGACGAGGACCGCCCCGGCGGCACACGCGATCAGCAGGACGCCCGCGGCGGCGCTGAACGCGGCCAGCAGCCGGAACGACAAACGGGGCAAGGCGCGCCTTGCCCCTGACTTGCCGGGTGGTGAAGCGTGCCGCCGGGAAACCACGCGCGGCGGCACGGCATACGGGTCAGTCACGATCTATTCGGCGCTCGCCTGCTCGCCGTCTTTGGTCTGGTTCATCATGCTCGGCAGCTTGCCGATCGATTCGGTCAGGTCCATCCCGGTCAGCGCCTCGATGGTGGCGGGAACCTGCGCGATGATGCTGGTGATGTCGCCGCTGATCTTCGATGCGCCCGCTCCCTGACCGTCGCCGTTGCTGATGATGACGATGCGATCGGTCTTCGCCAGCGGCGCGGAGATCGCGCTCGCGATGTGCGGCAGCGCCTCGATGAGCTGCTGGATGATGGCGGCCTGGTTGTACTGCTGCCAGGCGGCGGCCTTCTTCTCCATCGCTTCGGCCTCGGCGAGCCCCTTCTTCAGGATGATGTCGGCCTCGGCCAGGCCGCGCGCACGAGCGGCTTCGGCTTCGGCGTCGCCGCGCTGGCGGATGGCGTTGGCATCACCGGCGGCCCGCGCTTCGATCTCGAACTTCTGCGCGTTCGCCAGCGTTTCGATCTCAAACTGCTTGGCCTCGGCAGGCTTGCGCACGGTCGCTTCGAGCTCGCGCTCGCGTCGCAGGGCTTCCTGCTGCTGGACCTCGATCTGCTTCTGCTTCTGCATGACCTCGATCTGGACTTCTTCGGCGGCAATCGTCTGGTTGGAGATCTTCTCCTGCAGCGTGCCGGCCAGGTCGGCTTCCTTCCGGCGCCGGGCGACCTCGGAGTCGTAGGACGCCTGCTGGAGCTGGTAATCGCGCCGGGCTTCGGCTTCCTTGGTGGCGGCGATCTGCTCGGCGATGGTCGCGTCGCGCTTCACCTCGGCGATGCGCGGGCGGCCCAGGGCTTCGAGGTAGCCCTCTTTGTCGCGGACGTCCTTGATCACGAACGTGTCGATGCCCAGGCCCATGTTCGCCAGGTCGCTGGCCGACACGTCCTGCACGCTCTGCGCGAAGATGTCGCGCTCGCGGTAGATCTGCTCGACGGTCAGGGTGCCGATGATGGCGCGCAGGTGCCCGGCGAGGGTCTCGTGCGCGACGTTGATGATCTCGGCCCGCGACTTGGACAGAAAGCGCTCGGCAGCGGTGCGAATCGATACGTCATCGCTGGCGACTTTGATCTGCGCGACGCCTTCCAGCGTGATCGCCACGCCCTGGGCGGTGTAAACATCGTCGGTGATCACTTCGATCGTCATGATCTCCAGCGAGAGCGTGTCGACGCGCTCGAGGATCGGCCAGATGAACGCGCGGCCACCCTTGACGATGCGATAAGGCTCGACTTCACCTGTCTCCGGGTTGCGGCGGTGGCGGCCCGAAATGACCAGGACTTCGTTGGGGCCGACCTTGCGCACCCGGCTGGCATAAACTGCGACCAGCGTGAACAGGATGAACAAGAGAAGAAGAATGACAATTGCACCTGCGGCTGCTGCCATACGCCTTTATCCTTTCCAGGAGAACAAAACCAGCCGGTTACGAGATTTCGCTGACATAGGCCATCCCGCCAACGATGCGCTCGATGCGCACGGCGGTCCCGCGCGACATGCCCAGATCGCTTTCGGTGGCGCGCGCCGAACAGGTGACGCGGCTGCCCTTGGCGACGAAGGCGATCTGCCCAACGCCGTTGGCCGGGATAGGCGTGGTGATTTCGGCCACGATGCCGATCAGCTTGGTCTGTTGGACTTCGCTGCTGATGGTTGGCGACAGAATATACAGGAAGAAGAACTGCGCCGCAATGCCAATCACGATGCCGCCCAGCAGGGCCACGATCAGGCTGGCGATGGGCCCGGCGTCGAACAGCGTGACCGCGATAAGGCCAAACGCGCCAAACGACGAGATGAAACTCGCGATAGCCAGCACGCTGATGCCCGCTGCTTCACTGGCGGCGTCGGCATCCACGTCGAGATCCGCGTCGAAGTCCAGGTCGATGTCGAGATCGCCGAGGGCGTCGCCGATCCCCTGGAAGAACACCAGGAAGATCGCGTAGATGGTCCCGATGAAGAGCGCGAGCACGTAGACGATGTTCAGCACGCTGTCTCCGAAAATGTCGGTGAAGATGTTAGCTGTCATCGTGGTTATCCTTCTATCTGTGACTGGTACAGCTTCCTAAGAATCATTATAAATGGCCTACAAGGGCGGGGCAATGTACAGGGCTGACAAGTGCCTGACGTCTGCGCGTCACTCGCTGACAAAAACTCTGGTATAATCCGGCTCTTAGGAGGTTAGGCAGTGGCAGACCGACCGACGTTCAACCGGGTGATCCTGCTGGTCTTGATGGCGCTTCTGCTGGCGGCCCTGGTGCTGTCGGCAACCCGGAGCCTGCTGCCGCCGCCGCCCGGCGCGCCGACTCCCACGGCGCCCACCATCCTCGATCGTCCTGAGGGGCGACCACGAATCAGGGAATGAGCATCTGCACGCACGGAAGGGCAGGCAACTGATGGATGTCGTGATCGCAATTGCAGCCGGGTTGCTCGGCGTCCTGGCCGGGGGCATCATCAATGTCCTGGCCGACGATCTTCCCCGGCGCCAGAACCCGCAGCGTCCCCATTATCCCGATGGTACGCCCCGGCCCGTCTCGGCGTGGCTGGGAATCACCGCGTTCGCGCTGGGGCACCGCGAGCCGCCGGAAGGTGCGCTCCCCCCGCCGGACTGGGACGCGAACTCGCCGTTCGGCGACACGGACCGGGCACCCTCGCGGCGGCTGGGCTGGCGTCACCCGCTGGTCGAGATCGTGACGGGCGCGGCCTTTGCGGCGATGAGCCTGGCGTTCGCGGACGAGCCCAACCTGCCGGCGTGGTTCGTCTTCGTCGCGATCATGATCCTGGTCACGGTCATCGATATCGAGTACCGGTTGATCCTGTTCGTGGTGATCGTTCCGTCCAGCGCGTTCGCGCTGATCGTCGCGGCGGTGTCGCCGGAGGGGGGCAAGCCGTTCACCGATTTCCTGCTAGGCGGCGTGCTGGGGTTCGCGCTGTTCTTCGCGATGTTCCTGGGCGGGGGCGCGTTTTCGGCCTTCACCCAGCGGGACGAGGTCGCGTTCGGGTTCGGCGACGTGATGCTGGCGATGCTGAGCGGGTTCATCCTGGGGTGGCGGGCGTTCATCTTCGCGTCGCTGATCACGGTCTTCGCCGGGGCGCTGGGGGCGGTGCTGTACCTGTTCGGGCGCGCGGCGATGGGCCGCCGCTACAAGTGGTTCACCCCGCTGCCCTACGGCCCGTACATCGTGATCGGCACGCTGGCGATGCTCCTGTTCCGCGACGAGGTGGCCCGGCTGTTGGGCGCCAGCTAGCCCGGATCGGCCTCGACGCGGGCAATGATCCCGCCGCCGAGGCACTCGTCCCCTTCGTAGAACACCGCCCCCTGGCCGGGCGTGATGTCGCGCTGTGGCGCGTCGAAGCGCACGCGGACGCGATCATCGGGCAGAGGCGTGACCGTGGCCGGGGCCGGGCGCGCCTTGTAGCGAATCTTCACATCGGCGCGGAACGGGCCGGCGGGCGCCTCGCCGGACACCCAATTCACGCGGCCCGCTACCAATCCGGCGTTGCCCAGCTCGTCGCGCGTGCCGACGATCAGCGCGTTGTGCGCGGCGTCGGTTTCGAGCACGTAGAGCGGCTCCGGCGCGCTGATGCCCAGGCCCTTGCGCTGGCCGATGGTGTAATTCGGCAGGCCGGTGTGCCGGCCCAGCTCGTGGCCATCGCGCGTGCGGATCGGGCCGGGGTGCACGGCATGCGGCGCGTGCTCGGCGAGAAACCGCCGGTAGTCGCCGTCGGCCAGAAAACAGAGATCCTGGCTGTCGTGCTTGTGGGCAACGGGCAGGCCGAACTTGCCGGCCAGGGCGCGCACCTCCGGCTTGGTGAAATCCCCGACGGGAAACAGAGCGTGGCGCAGCTTGTCCTGCGTGAGCACGCTGAGCACGTAGCTCTGGTCTTTGCCGCGATCGAGCCCGGCCAGCAGGCGCACCCGGCCACCGGGAGCGCGCTCGATGCGGGCGTAGTGGCCGGTCGCCAGGTAGTCCGCACCCAGCGCCAGCGCGTGATTGAGCAGCCATTCGAACCGGATGTGCCGGTTGCATTCCAGGCACGGGTTGGGCGTCTCGCCGGCGGCGTAGCGGTCGATGAAGAACTGCACAATGGTCCGGCGAAACACGTCCTGCGTATCGATCACGTAAAACGGGATGCCCAGCTGGCTGGCAATGCGCCGCGCGTCGGCCATCTGGCCGGGCGTGCAGCAGCGGTTGGACCCGCCCTCGCCGCAGTCCTCCGACCACAGGCGCATCATCATGCCGGTCACGTCGTAGCCGCGCTCGACGAGCAGGGCAGCAGCCACGGAGCTGTCGACGCCGCCGCTCATGGCGACGACCACGCGGGGCCGGTCCGGGCCGGGAGTGCGGTTCGTCATGCGTGCGCGGTGATCCGTCGAATCTGCGCGATCGCGTCCGGCAGGGCGGCGAGTACGGCGTCGATGTCTTCGTCCGTCGTGCTGTGGCCCAGCGTCAGGCGCAGGCCGCCGCGCGTCCATTCCGGCCCGTAACCCAGCGCCTCGAGGATGGGCGAGGGCTTGGGATCGCCGACCTTGCACGCGCTGCCCGACGACGCGGCGATTCCGCGCTGGTCGAGGTGCATGAGCAGCAGGTTGCTCTCGACGTTCTTGAATACGAGGCTGGCATGGCCCGGCAGCCGGTCGGTGGGGTGGCCGGTCAACTGCGTGTCGGTCACCCGTTCGAGCGCGCCTTCGATCAGCCGGTTGCGGAGCGCGGTCAGGCGGCGCGTCGTCTCCGGAAGTTCGGCGCGGGCCAGCTCCAGCGCGCGCGCCGTCCCGACGATGCCGGGGACGTTGTGTGTACCGGCCCGCCGGTGATCTTCGTGGCCGGCGCCGGTCTGCGAGGTCACCAGATCGATCCCCTGGCGCACGAACAACGCGCCCGCCCCCTTGGGACCGTAGAACTTGTGCGACGAGATCGAGAGCATGTCCACGCCAAGTTGCTGGACGTCGAGCGCGAACTGGCCCGCCGCCTGGACGGCGTCCGTATGGAACAGGGCGCCGTGCTCGTGGGCGATGGCGGCCAGCGCGGGGATCGGGTTGCGGCTCCCAACCTCGTTGTTGGTGTCGATGAGCGTGACTAGCGCGATTCCGCCGGCAGGCAGATTTTGCAGCGTGGCTCGCAGCTCGTCCGGATCGACGCGCCCGAAATGGTCCACGGGCACGATGCGCAGCGCGGCGCCGAGAACGTCGCGAAGCTGGCGGGCGGTGGCTGAGATTGCCTCGTGCTCGACCGGGCTCGTGACGATGGTGAAGGGCCGGTCCGTGAGGCGGGCGTGCTGGGCCAGCCCGCGCAGCGCGATGTTATCGCTCTCCGTGCCGCCGCTGGTGAACACGATCTCGCCAGGGGCGCAGTTGAACAGGCGGGCGACGGTTTCGCGCGCGGTTTCGAGCGCGTGCTCGGCCTCGCGCCCAAAGTGGTGCACGGCCATCGAGTTCCCGTATATCTCGCTGAAATACGGGGCCATCGCGTCCAGCACGCGCGGGTCGAGGGGGGTGGTGGCGCTGTGGTCCAGGTAGATTCGTCGCATGCGTTTCCCTGTATTATTGCTGATGGTTTTGAGAGATTTTAGCGCAGGCGGCCCCAGTTGTCACCGGGAATGCAATTTGACTGCCTGGGGAGTGACTTCTCTCTGTGGCGGGGACGGGCCGGGTGGGTATAATGGCGCGTGGCCTGTGCGAAGCGGGATAACCCGCTCTTTGTCGCCCCCGTCGCAGCGTTTCAAGGCTGTAACTGCGCTGAACTTGGTTGCGGTATGCTAATCACCTGATTAGCTTAGTGTTCGTTCCGGGAGTCCGTATGCTTGACGCATTTTTCAAACCCAATGCTGTAGCGATTATTGGGGCCAGCCAGTCGCCTGGCAAGCTGGGGTATACCGTGCTTGCCAACGTGATCGAGTCTGGTTTCAGAGGCAATATTTACCCAATCAATCCGAAGGCTTCACAAATATATAATCTCAAAGCCTATCCATCCGTGGCCGATTTGCCAGAAACCCCCGACCTGGCCGTGATCGTCATTCCCTATAACCACGTTCCGAATGCGATGCGCGAATGTGGCGAAAAGGGCATCAAGGCCGTGGTCGTGATCAGCGCCGGCTTCCGCGAGGCCAGCGTGGAGGGGATGGAGCGCGAGCTGGAAGTCATCGAGATCGCGAAGAAATACGACATTCGTGTGATCGGCCCCAACTGCCTGGGCATTATCGATACGTACACCCCGCTGAACGCGACCTTCGCTGCCGGGACGCCGCCCCAGGGTACCATCGCGTTCATGTCCCAGTCCGGCGCCTTGCAGACGGCGATCCTCGACTGGTCGCTGGCCGCGCGCGACCTGGGCTTCAGCAAGTTCGTGAGCCTGGGCAACAAGGCGGATGTGGCCGAGACAGACCTGATGCTCGCCTGGGCGGATGACCCGGAGAGCCACGTGATCCTGGCGTATGTCGAGGGCGTCCCCAACGGGCAAGAGTTCATCAAGGTGGCGCGCCAGGTCAGCCGGAAGAAGCCGATCCTCGTGCTCAAGAGCGGCGTGACGGAATCCGGCTCGCGGGCGGTATCCAGCCATACCGGCTCGCTGGCGGGGTCCGAGGCGGCGTACGACGCGGCGTTTTACCAGGCCGGGGTGCTGCGTCTGGATTCGCTGCAAGAGCTGTTCGACAATGCCCGCGCGTTCGCCAACCAGCCGCTGCTCAAGGGCGACCGAATCGCGATCATCACCAACGCGGGCGGCCCCGGCATCCTGGCGACGGATATGCTGGAGCGCCGGGGGATGCGCCTGGCGCGGTTCGAGAACAGCACCATCCAGAAGATCAAGGATGGGCTGCCTGACGCGGCCAGCGCGGTGAACCCGGTGGACGTGCTCGGCGATGCGCTCAGCGACCGGTACGCAGCGGCGCTGGAGCTGGTCGCCGCCGATCCGAACGTGGACGGCGTCATCTGCATCGTGACCCCCCAGGCCATGACCGAGATCGTCGAAACGGCCAACGCCATCGGCAAGCTCAGCCAGCGGATCGACAAGCCGGTGCTGGGCGCATTCATGGGCGAGGAACGTGCCAAAGCCGGCGAGGACGTCCTGGCGAGTTACGGCATTCCGAATTACAAGTTCCCGGAACACGCAGCCCGCGCCTTCGCCGCCATGCGCGATTACGTGGAAATTCGCGACCGTCCCGACCCGGAGATGGTCCGGTTCGACGTGGACCAGGACGCGGTCAAGAAGGTGTTCGAGGATGTGCGCGCCGAAGGGCGTGTGAGCGTGGGCGAGGCGGAAAGCCGCGCTATCGCCAAAGCCTATGGCCTGCGCCTGCCACAGAGCGAGCTGGCCGCGACCGCTGAAGAGGCCGTGAAAGTCGCCGATTCGATCGGGTACCCGGTGGTATTGAAGATCGCCAGCCCGGACATTCTGCACAAGACGGACGTCGGCGGCGTCAAGGTCGGCCTGGGCAACGCGTCGGACGTGCGCGACGCCTTCGACCTGATCGTCTACCGGGCGCAGCGTTACGTGCCCGATGCGCGGATTTGGGGCTGCCTGGTGCAAGAGATGGTCCCCACCGACGGCGTCGAGGTGCTGGTGGGCATGAGCAAGGATCCACAGTTCGGCCCGTTGGTGACTTTCGGTTTAGGTGGTATCCTGGTAGAAGCCCTCAAGGATGTAACCTTCCGCGTGGCGCCCTTCGGACGCGAAGACGCCGAGGCGATGCTCGATGAAATTCGCGCTCACTCGCTGCTGCGCGGCGTGCGTGGGCGTCCTCCGGCGGACCGGGACGCGCTGGTCGAAACGCTGCTGCGGATCGGCCAGATGGTGACCGATTTCCCGGAGATCGTGGAAATGGACATCAACCCGCTGATGGTCTACGAACAGGGGCGGGGAGCCGTGGCACTGGACATGCGCCTGGTGCTCAAGAGTTAACTTGTTGGGTGTCTGGAATCAAAGCTAAAAAGGGCAAACAGAATGAAAAGTTTGTACATCACCTCAGTCAGTACGTTTTCTGGCAAGACCGCGTTAGCTCTGGGCCTGGGTCTGCGTCTGCAAGCTGCCGGGCACAAAGTGGGCTATGTCAAGCCGGTCAGCACGCAGCCATACACCGCCGGCGGGCGCGTTCTGGACGAGGACGCGGACTTCGTGCGGCGCACGTTGGGACTCGAAACGCCGCCGTGGGAGCTTTCGCCGATCGTCATCACGACCGAGCTGCTCGACGAGATCATGGCGGGCACGCTGGAGCGCGACCTGCTGGCCGAAGTCAAGGCGGCTTGCGAGAAGGCGGGCGAAGACAAAGACGTCGTCATCATGGAGGGCGGCGCGAGCATGCGCGAAGGGTACGTGATCGGGCTGAACACGCTCGGCGTGGTCGAACAGCTCAACGTGCCGGCCCTGAGCGTGGTGAGCTACTCCGGCGAGAGCTGCGTGGCGGGGATGTGCGTGCTCGATGACGCGCTGGCCGCCAAGCGCCGTCTCGAGGATAACCTGCTCGGCGTCGTGATCAACGCCGTGCCCCGCGAGGATATAGATTACATCTCCAAGCGCGTGAAGCCGTACCTGGAAACGCAGGGCGTGAAGGTCTATGGCGTGCTGCCCTACGACCAGTACCTGCGCGCGTTGAGCGTGGGCGAAGTGATCGATGCCCTGGGCGCGAAGGTGCTGACCGGCTCGCACCTGCGCGAGCGGTTGATCGAGCACATGAGCGTCGGCGCGATGTCGGTCGAGGCGGCGCTGCCGCGCTTCCGGCGCCAGCTCAACAAGGCCGTGTTCACCGGCGGCGACCGGACGGACATCCAGGCCGCGGCGCTCGAAACCTCGACGACCTGCCTGGTCCTGACCGGCAACTTGCAGCCGACCTCGACCATCCTCAAGCGGGCCGAGGAACTGGGCGTGGCTGTGCTGTTGGTGCCGGACAACACGCTCGAGACGGTCGAGAAGGTGGAAGGCATTTTCGGGCGGACCAGTCTGGGCCAGCCGGAGAAGCTGAGCCGCTTCCAGGCCATGCTGTCCGAGCACCTGGATTACGCCGCGCTGTTGAAGGATCTCGGCCTGTAGAGCGGGCCGCGTGTCGATTTCTGAGGGCGCACCACCAGATGCGCCCTCGCGCTGTTTCATGTGAGTGGCTGGCCGGGCATGCACCGGGGTCCCGGCGGTCCGACCTCTAGAGGAGAAACGACAATGACCATCATTGAAAACGTTGTGGGACGCGAAGTGCTTGACTCGCGCGGCAATCCGACAGTGGAAGTCGAGATCGCGCTGGCGGACGGCGGTTTTGGCCGCGCAATCGTGCCCAGCGGCGCGAGCACGGGCGAGCACGAGGCCGTCGAGCTGCGTGACGACGACAAGAAACGCTATGGCGGCAAGGGCGTGCTGAAGGCCGTCGAGAACGTGAACGGCCCGATCGCCGACGCGCTCGTCGGCTGGGACGCGATCGACCAGAAGAGCATCGACGAAATGCTGATCGCGCTCGATGGCACGCCGAACAAGGGCAAGCTGGGCGCGAACGCGATCCTGGGTGCGTCGCTGGCGACGGCCAAGGCCGCCGCGGACAGCCTGGGGCTGCCGCTGTACCGCTACCTGGGCGGGGTGTATGCCCACACGCTGCCCGTGCCGATGATGAACATTCTCAACGGCGGCAAGCACGCTGCCGACAGCACCGATTTCCAGGAATTCATGATCATGCCCGTCGGCGCGGAGAGCTTCCGCGAGGCGGTGCGCTGGTGTTCGGAGGTTTACCAGAGCCTGAAGAAGGTGCTGGCGGGCAAGGGCTATCGCACGACGGTCGGCGATGAGGGCGGTTTTGCGCCGAGCCTGCCGAGCAATGAGGGCGCCATCGAGGTCATTCTCGAAGCCATCGAGAAGGCCGGTTACGTCCCCGGCGAGCAGATCTTCATCGCGCTCGATCCTGCCGTCAGCGAGATCTACGAGGACGGCAAATACGTGCTGGCGAAGGAAGGCCGCAGCCTGTCCGGCGAGGAACTGGTGCAGTTCTGGGCCAACTGGGCGGAGAAATACCCGATCATCTCGCTGGAAGATGGGCTCGACCAGAACGACTGGGATCACTGGGCCATGCTGACACAGGCCATCGGCGACAAGGTCCAGTTGGTGGGCGACGACCTGCTGGTGACGAATCCGGAGCGCGTGCAGAAGGCGATCGATCTGGGCGCGTGCAACAGCCTGCTGTGCAAGGTGAACCAGATCGGCACGCTGACCGAGTCGTTTGCGGCCAGCCGCCTGAGCCAGTTCCACAACTGGACGGTGGTGGTCAGCCATCGCAGCGGCGAGACCGAGGACGCGACCATCGCCGATCTGGTAGTGGCGCTGAACGCCGGCCAGATCAAGACCGGCGCCCCGGCGCGCTCGGACCGGGTCGCTAAGTACAACCAACTGATGCGCATCGAAGAGGAACTCGGCTCGGCGGCTCGCTATGCCGGGCGCGACGCGTTCCCGAACATCAAGCGCGCCCTGTAGGACGCGCCATGTGACACGGTGCGACCGGCACCGGTGAGTGAAGAATGGCAGGCCCGGGCGGTGTACGATGACGCGTCTGGGCCTGTTTGTTAACCACCCTCACGAGAGGAGCGAGCCATGAGGACACGGACTGAGCCGGCCAAGCACACCAAGATCGTCGCCACGATTGGCCCCGCATCGCAGGACCTGGGGATGCTGCGCGCCATGATCCGCGCCGGGATGGACGTGGCGCGCATCAATATGAGCCACGGCGACCACGAGACGCACGCCCGCAATATCACCAACATCCGGCGCCTGGCTGAAGAAGAGAACACTGTCGTCGCCATCATCGCGGACATTCCCGGCCCCAAGCTGCGGCTGGGGCGGCTGGTGCAGGACCCAGTCGAACTCACCGAAGGCGATACGGTGACGCTGACGGCCCGCGCCGGCCTCGACCCTGACCAGCCGTTCGTGATCCCGCTGCCGCATCCCGACGTATTGCGCGATCTGCGCCTGGGCGAGCGCTTGCTGCTGGACGATGGCGAGCTGGAGCTGGTGGTGCGCTCCAAGCAAGGCGCGGACGTGATGTGCGAGGTGGTGACGGGGGGGCTGCTGCATTCGAACAAAGGCGTGAGCGTGCCTGACTCGTCGCTCAGCCTGTCGTCGATCACCGATGCCGACCGGGAACACGTGCGGTTCGCGCTGTCGCAGCATGTCGATTACCTGGCGATGTCGTTCGTGCGCACGGCGGACGACCTGCGCGAAATGCGCTGGCTGATGCGCCATCTGAACGGCGATGCGGCCCTGATCGCCAAGATCGAGAAGGCCGAGGCCATCACGAACTTCGAGGCGATCCTGGAGCAGGCGGACGCGATCATGGTCGCGCGCGGCGATCTGGGCGTCGAGACGCCCGCCGAACGCGTGCCGGTTCACCAGAAGAACATCATCCACCGGTGCAATGCGGCGGGCAAGCCGGTGATCACGGCGACGCAGATGCTCAACAGCATGATCGAGAGCCCGCGGCCCACCCGTGCCGAGGCGACCGACGTCGCCAACGCGATCTTCGATGGGACGGACGCGGTGATGCTCTCCGGCGAGACGGCGGTCGGCAAGTACCCGCTGCAGGCGGTCGAGATGATGGTGCGCATCGCCGAGATCGCCGAGCAGTATCTGCGGGATCATGACGAGCTTCACCCCGGCAAAATGACCGTCGAGGCGCTGCGCGTCGAAGACCGCCGCACCATCCCGGCGGCGATCAGCCACGTGACGAGCGAGGTCGCCGGCATCCTGGAAGCGAAGCTGATCGTTGCCAGCACGTGGTCCGGCTACACGGCGCGGCGCGTCGCGCGCGAGCGCCCCAACACGCCGATCCTGGCCGCGACGCCCAACCGGATCACGTACAACCGGCTGGCGCTGGTGTGGGGCGTGACGCCGATCCTGGTGGAGCAGTTCAAGACGATCGACGAGATGATCGAGGTCGTGGTGAAAACGGCACAGGAGACCGGCCTGGCCGGTGACGGCGACCTGGTCGTGATCATCGGGGGCGTCCCGTTTGGCATCGGCGGGCAGACCAATTTCCTGAAGGTGCTGCGCATCGGCGAACAGGACGCGCTCTAGGACACATGTCGGTCTTCGGGGAAATCTCAACCAACATCATCGGCCCAATCGTCCTGATCGTGATCGCTGCCGTGGCGGTCGATCGGGTGTTTAAGCCGGACCCATCCGGGCTGTCGCGGCTGGTCATCTACCTGTTTTCGCCGTTCCTCGTGCTGGACGGCCTGGCGAATTCCGAACTCACCGCGGGCGAAGCGGGACAGTTGGTGGCGACGGCGACAATCGTCTCCTGCGTGATCGGGGTGGCGGCGTGGTGGGTGGCGCGGCTGTCGCGCTTCGATCGCAAGCTCGAAAGCTCGTTCGTGCTGACGGCGGTGTTGATCAACGCCGGGAACTACGGCATTCCGCTGAATCATTTCGCCTTTGGCGAGGCGGGCGCGGACCGGGCGATCATCTTCTTCGTGGTGACCGTGCTCGTGTCCAACACGGCAGGGATCTTCCTGGCGTCGCGGGGCAGCGTGTCAACGCGGCGCGCGCTGCTCAACGTGGCCTGGGCGCCGCTGCCGTATGCCGCCGCGATCGGGCTGGCGCTCAACCTCGCGGACGTCGAGATGCCCGTGCCGGTGGCGCGGGCCGTATCCACCCTGGGGGACGCGGCCATCCCGGCCATGCTCGCCATCCTGGGGATTCAGTTATCGCGCGCGTCGATCAAGGGCCAGATCAAGCCGATCGTGATGGCGTCGGGGATGCGGCTGATCATCTCGCCGTTGATCGCGTTCGCGCTGGTGCTGCCGTTGGGGCTTTCGGGGTTGACCCGGCAGGTCGCGATCATCCAGGCGGCGATGCCTACCGCTGTGATCTCGGGCGTGCTGGCGACGGAGTTCGGCGGCGACGTCGATTTCGTGACGGGCGTGATCCTGGTGAGCACCGTCGCCAGCATCGTGACGCTCAGCGTGATCCTATCGATCCTGATGTAACCTGCCGGCTCGCCGCTCCGGTTATGGGGCGGGTCCCCAGATCTGGATGGTGCTGCGCCCGTCTTCGACGGTGACGAAAGCCAGCGTCGCGTCGCCTGGGCCAAAGGTCATGGCGGTGATCGCCGCGCCCGGCCCGGCGCCGAAATCGCCGGGCGATTCTGCCGGCTCGCCGCTCACGCCGTCCCAGAACCACACGATGCCAGCGCCTTCCTCGCCGGCTGGCCCGCCTGCCGTGACCAGCAGACTCCCGTCCGCCGAAAACGCGACGGCGCGCACGGTGCTCGCCCCGTCACCCAGGTCGATCTGCTCGCCCGTGTCCAGGCTGCGCAGCGCGGCGAGACCATCCTCGCCGCCGAACGCCAGCCGCGTCCCATCCGGGCTGAAGGCCACAGCCAGCGCCGCGTCCGCGTCGGTCGTGAGGACCGTGCCGGGGGTGGCGCTGACAACGTCCCACAGGCGGATGCTGCCGTCCATGCCCGCCGACGCGATCAGCGTTCCGTCCGGCGAGAAGGCGAGCGCGCGCACTGGGGCCGTGTGGCCGTCGAGCGTCACGCGCAGCGCCCGCGTGGCGGTGTCCCACAGGCGGACGGCGTAGTCCTCCGCGCCGTCACCGTCGCCGCCGCCCGAAGCTAACAGGGCGCCGTCCGGACTGAAGGCCAGCGCCCGAACCGGCGCGGCGTGATCGCTCAGGATCGCGCGCTGGCCGCCCGTGTCTACATCCCAGAGCCGGACGGTGGCGTCGTTGTGGGCAGTGGCGAGCAGCGCCCCATCCGGGCTGAACGCAGCGGCGTGAGTTGGGCCGTTGGGCACGGCGAGCAGGCGCGGGGTCAGCGCGAACCCGACCGCGTCGAACAGCCACGTGCCGAGCGTGGCGCTGGCGGCGAGCACGTCCCCTTCCGGCGACCAGGCGAGGCCGGTGATCGCGTCACCGACCGGCAGCTCGACCAGGCGCGCGAGTGCCCCTGTATTGCCGGGGGTGATGGCCTGCTCCCCGCTCGGCAGGGCGAAGACCCGGGCCGGTTCGGGCGTGCCGGGGGCAGCAGCGGGTGATGTGGCGGTGGCGACGATTGCCTGCGGCGCGGGCGTGGGGACCGGCGTCGCGATCGGGTCCAGCCAATAAACGCCGTTCTGGCCCTCGGCGGTCCAGCCGGTGACGTCGCCCGTCTCGATCTGCCACCAGACGAGGCCATCCCCACAGCCGGGGCCGCCCACGATCACGAAGCTGGCGCCGGGGCTGAGCTGGCCGATGCGCTCGGCGGAAAGGCTCGCGTTCGCCCGGACGTTGTTCGGCAGTCCACCGGGGTTCACCTGCGCCTGGGCGCCGACCGCCAGCCGCGTCTCCATCGCGCCAGGGCACACGGCACGCCCGGCGCTGTCAGCGGGCGGCGGGGTGGTTGGGGCGGCAGGAATGGGAGTTGGCGTGCTAGCGGCCTGCGCGGGCGGCGGCGGGATTTGCGCCGGGCCGGAGCACAGGAACACCGCGCCCCCTGCGACCGGCGCGCGATAGTCGAAGACCGCGCCGTTGTACGTCAGCAGGATCCGGTAGCCCTCGGTTTGAACCTGGGCGACATCCTGGCCGGGTTGGGGGCAGCCGAGGCCCGTGTCGGGATAGGTTGCGCGGGACCACTGCCAGTCGGACAGGTCATCCAAAGTGATGGCGCGTCCGGCGCGCTGGCCCAGGTCGGCGAGGGCCGCGGCGAGCGCGTCGGGGGGAGTCTGGGCTAAGGCGGCGGGCGGGAGAAGCAGCAGGGCGATGAGCGTCAGTACCAGTACACGAGAAGCTTTGAACACGGTGCCGCTCCTTTATGTTTTGTCGGGGTCAGTACGTATCGTCGTCGACGAACTCTACGGCTTCCTGTTCGGTGGGCTCGAAGGCGGGCGGCGGCGCGGGCTGCTCGCCGAGCTGGGCGGCAACGCTCCGGCGGGGGCGCTGCGCGGCCTGGCCCGGCTGAACCTGGCTCGCGGCGCAATAGGGACAGAGGTTCCAGGGTAATTCGAGCATCTGGCCGCAGTTGGTGCACGGCTTGCGCAGCTTGGTGTGACAGTACGGGCACACCTGCCAGTCATCTTTGATCGGGCGACCGCACCCGGGACAGACGGGTTTGTCTTCGATGTTCTGGAGCAAGGCTTCTTCTTCCAGCGAGCGCTCGTAGGCTTCGCTGAGCGTTTCCTGGGGGCGCAGCATGACGTAGATGATGATCCCGAAGATGCCGAGCACAGCGACCATGAGCGTGGCGGCAATCTGGGCCAGGGCATCGCGCGAGCGCTGCCGCATGTCGCGCCACGTCCACAGGATCAGGCCCAGCCACATGGCCGCGCTGACGGCGCCAATCGCCGTGATGGTGAACAGCAGGATGTTGTTGATGGTATCGCGATCGAGCGTCATGCTCTGGCTCCTGTGGCTAAACGAGGCCCACATCCGGGCGAGAGCCACCTGCTCAACCCCGGACGTCGAGAGTATAGCATGGCGAGGATCGGTGGGCAATTATGGGGCGGCGGGCTGGCTCGCCACGCTCGGCTCGCCGTCGGGCAGGGTGGCGAGCAGCGACAGCTCATCGATCAGCACGTCGTACTGGTGTCCCTCGCCGTAGAACTCGATCTCGATGATCGCGCCGGGCCGCCGGTCGGTGGGCAGGTCGGCGAACAGGTCTTCGAGTTCGTAGGTGTACCACGCGTTTTCGTTGATTTGCTCGTGCGGCTCCAGGCAGGAGTCACAGCGCGTGCGGCCCACGTTGGGCGTGTATTCCGTGTAAAACCCGTGATACCAGTGCAGTTCGTTGCCCGCCGGATCGAGGTAGACCATGTGCAGCATCACGGGGCATTCCGATCCCTGGTCGCCGCAGGCGCTCAGGCTCTGGTGCTGGATGCGCATCGTCGCGCGGAGGCTAAGGGTTTCGTACTCGGTCACGTCCTGGCCCTGCGGCCCGGCGAGGAACTGCACGCAGCCCGTTCGCCCAGGGCCCGGCTCCGGCTGCATGCGCTGGATGTGCATGACGGTTCGCCCATCGACCGTGGTGGCGAGCCACTGGCCGGCAGGGCCGTTGAGGTTGTCCGGCGAGGGCCGGAAGGCGCAGCTCCAGCCAACCGGCCAGTCGTCGGCCTGCCGAAAATCGCTGTTCGGGAGTAGCTCGATCGGCCCTTCCGCAACCTCGATGTGGTCCGATTCGCGCCGCTGGATGACTTCGGTGGAGGGAGCGATGTGCTGTGTCTGGCCGGTGTGGCTGACCAGGATCGCCGTTCCGTCGCGCGCCGTGACGGTCTGGAACTCCGCGGCGCTCTGGATGAAGATCGTCCCCGGCTCGCTGATGCGGACCGTGCCGAGCGATCCTTCCAGATCGACGCGCATTTCGCGGTCCAGGTCGCCGCTGACCCACACGTCCACCCGCCCGGCGATGCCGGTGATCCGGATGGCGTAGGGATTGTCGCTGAGGCTGAATCGCGGGCGCGATGCCGTGTGCAGCGTCATCACGCTGTCGTGATGAAGCGTGACGGTCGCGAGCACCTGGCCGGAATAGGGATCGGCAAACGCCAGGTAGCCCTGGGAGTCGTTGTCGGTGCTGAGCGTGTTCTGCCTGCCCACCGAGTCGTTGGTCCTGACCGCCTGCTCGCCCGACGTGTCCGGCTTGGAGAGGCCCACCGTGCCGCGCGCAACCTGCAGCGTGACGCTGAGCTGCGTCGGCGACTCGAAGACCAGCCACCGCGCGAAGATGACCGTGCTGATGCAGAGCAGACAGAACAGCGCGAGCGCGCCCAACATGGTGATCCAGGCCAGGCGTTGGGGATTTGACCGCATAGACCCTCGTCAGTACCGGATGTGAAAGCCGCTAAACTCGCCGGTGGCTTCGCTGTACGTGACATCCACGCGATCGACGTCAGCAGCCATCGGCCCGCGATGCAGGTAGCGCTCGAAATGCTCGATGGCCGAACGCGGCCCCTCGGCGACCGTCTCCACAGTGCCATCCCACCGGTTCCGCACCCAGCCCGTCAGGTTCAGGCTGGCGGCTTCGCGCTGGGTCGAGGCTCGGAAATTCACGCCCTGAACGTATCCATGCACCACGGCATGGAGTCGGAGCGGGGTGTCAGACATGCAAACCTGCGCTTCCACACTCGCCACACATCGATGGCGCCATTATAACAGGGCTTGCCGGATTTGGTGAGCGCCGGTGTGCCGTTCGTACGGCGCCCGTAGGTCAATTGTTGGCTGCGTCGGGCGGGCGGTTGCGGATTTCGTCTACGCGGTTGCGCATGGCGTGCGCGTCGCGGTCGGCAGGATCGGATTCGATGGCGCGCGAAAACGCGTGATAGGCGGCGTCCCAGTCGCGCCGGTCCACGTAGATCAGGCCCATGTTGTAATGGACGTTGGGATAGTCCGGCTCCAGATCGATCACGCGGTTGTACGCGGCCAGGGCGCGATCTTGCCTGGCACGGGTGGCCGTAACGAGCTTGCCCAGGTGCGCGGCGGCCAGGTTGGACCACACGGCAGGGTTGTTCGGGGCCAGCTCGGTGGCTCTCTCGAGCAGCGGCACGGCGTGCCGGTGGCGCTCGGCGAGAATGTAGGCGCCGCCCAGATTGGTCAGAACGTTTACGTCTTCAGGATGTAGCTCGTAACACTGCTCGAGCAGCGGCACGGCGTCGTGCCCGTTGCCTTTGGCGAGCAGGTTCGCGGCCTGGACCATCTGGCGGCGGAACTGATCCTCCGACATCTGCTCCGAACCGGTGTGGTCGCGCCCGTCCTCGTCGCGTGGAGAGGGTTGGCGGTTGGGGTCGTGGGGTTGAAGAGAGTCGGTCATCGTGAATGCTCCTTGTCCGAGATGTGGTTCGTTCCCGGTGGTCAAGCGTGCGGTCGCCACACCAGAGTTTTCGCAGCATGGCGACCGCGTGCGGTTGTGTGCGTGTCGGTGAAACGGGGCTCTAGTATTCGTCCGTATCCATGTCGGCGAAGAGATCGTCGTCGTAGAGATCTTCGTCGAAGTCCTCCAGCTCGTCATCGTCGTAACCATCGTCGCCGTACAGATCGTCGATGGCGTCCGTGTCGCCTTCGAAGTCGCTGAAATCGAACAGCGGCAACATGTCCTCGCCGGACAGCGTGGCCGCCGACTGCGCTTCGGAGACGGCGTCGGCCAAGTCGACGTCGCCGGTTTCGTCGGCCAGGGCGGCGAGTTGGTTCAGGACGTTGCGCGCGGCTTTGCCGCCGATCTCGCCCAACGCCCACACGGCCATCTCCTGGATCTCGCGGTCGTCCTCGTACACCATTTCGGCCAGCCGCGCGAGGGCAGGGCGCAGCTCCAGCTCGCCGGCGGCACGGGCGGCTTCGTAGCGCATGGCGGGATAATCGCTCGACAGCTCCTCGAGGATCTGGGGCGCCCAGACCTCGTCACACGAGCGGCCCATCGCGAAGACGGCGCTCACGCGCATGGGGAGATCATCGGCGTAGTAGGCCGCGCGGATCAACTCGTGGACGCCTTCGCGCCCGCAGTTAGAGACGGCTTCGAGCGCCCGGCGGCGCACGTCCAGGTCTTCGTTGAGGTTGTAGTGCAGCGCGAGCATCGTATCCTGCAGGCGCGTGTTCAGCCGCGCCGGGAGCTTGCCCAGCTCGCCCTTGAGCACGAACTGGCCGAGCGCGGCGGCGGCGGACGCGCGAATCTCGGAGAACGGATCGTCCTGGGCCATCTCCATCAGCCGCTCGATCACGTGGGAGGGGCTGTCCTCGAAGATGCCGTCGATGGCCGTCTTGCGGATGTGCTCGTCGCCGTCGTCGAGCGCCGGGAACATGATGGCGCTGAAATCAAGCTCGAAGTTCGTCTCGGCGGTTTCGACCAGCCGGACGAGCAGGCTCCGGCGGCGCTCCAATGGGAGATCAGCCCATACGGCACGAAAAGCGTCCAGACGCTCGCCCGCCAGGTCCGAGAGGCTGTAGATCGTCTCGGCGGCGAACGGCGCATCTCCATCGCGCAGGTTTTCAATCGCCTTTTCGAATTTGGCGGTATCGTTTTGGATGCTGTGCATACTCAGTTGAGAGCCTCCTATGCGCTATCTCAAACTGTTGATGTCAATCGGGTTGACGATGTCGTTGACGAGCGTGATAGCGATGATGCCCAACAGCAGCATGATGCCGATGAAGTGGATCAGCCCTTCGCGCTCCGGTTCCATCGGCTTGCCGCGGATCAACTCGATGATGACGAACAGAATGCGCCCACCATCCAGGCCGGGGATGGGCAGCAGGTTGGTCACGGCCAGGGCGACGCTGATCAGCGCCGCGAAGAACACGATCGGATACATGGCGTTTTCGTCGAGGCTCTGCTCCAACACCGGGCCGCCAAGCTGGCCGATGCCCACCGGGCTGACCGGGCGCGCGGCGGATGGCGCGATGTCGCCCCGAATCAGGTCGCGCACGAAGTCGTAAAGCTGGGTGTGGACGCTGGCGAATTCGTCCCAACCGGTCTGGAGCGCCTCGCCCAGCGGGAGCGCCCTGGTATACCGTTCGGCGTCCCGGTTGACCGCAGTCAGGCCGATGATGGCGGGTTTGACGGGCACGATCTGGATGCCCATCCGCACGACGCCATCCGTATCTTCGACCGGCGCGATCGGGATGACCAGGGTTTCGTCGCCGCGAATCACGGTCACGTCGATCGCCTGATCCTCGTGATCCTGCGTGTATTCCTGCAGCTGCTCGATGCTGGTTACCTCGACGTCATCGACCTGGATGATGATGTCATCGACCTCGAGCTTGCCCTCGGCGGGCATGTCGTCCATGATGCCGGTGATGTACACGCGCTCGGTGTCGGACGATTCGACGGCTTGCGCCGTGAGCGACAGGTCGAACTGCTCGCCGTCGCGCTCGATGAGCAGGTCCACCGGCTCACCTGTTTCGCGACCGATTAGCTCGTTGAACTCGTCCGCCGACTCGACCGGCTGGTCGTTCAGCGTGACGATGATATCACCCTGCTGCAGGCCCGCCTCAGCGGCGGGGGAGCCCGGCATGACGTCGTAGACGGTCACATCGGCGCGGATGAACGGCCACCCAATCAGCGCAACCGCGACGAACAGCACCAGGGCGGCGACGAAATTGATGCCGGGGCCGCCGACGAAAAACAACATCCGCTCCCATGGCCCGGCCTGGAACACGCTCTTGGGATTCTTGATCCCGCGCTCGGTGATTTCCTGGTAATCAGCCGACAACTCCTGCTCGTTCTTGGGCTTGACGAAGTCCTCGCCATAGGGCCGCACGAAACCGCCGATGGGCAGCCAGTTGAGCGTGTAGATCGTGTCGCCACGCTGGAACAGGGTTTTGGCGCGGGGCGGGAACCCGACGCCGAATTCGAGAACCGTGATCCCGACGAGCTTGGCCGCGATGAAGTGGCCGAACTCGTGGATCACCACCAGGGGGATCAGGACCAGCCCAAACGACGCCACTCCCAATAAGAAGTCAGTCATGCGCGTTACGCCTTTGTGTATTTGCCCGCAAGTAAAGAGGCGTCAAGCCAGGACGCCTCTCTTGAGGTCAATTCTGTCATTCAGAATTATAGCGGCGCGGTAGGCGATGGGCAAGGATTCTAACGTGATTTTGAACCTGGCTCAGGTTTTGGGGAGCCTTTGGCGGTACGGCGCGGGAGGTTTGTCGAACCCGAACACGCTGATCCGGCGGCGCTGGTGGTGGGCGAGGGCGAGCGTGCGGGCGACGAACGTGATCGCGTCGTCGCTGCGGTTGGTAGGGATCGGCACGTTCATGGTGCGCCCGCTGTGCGGTACGACGAGCAGATACACCGTGTAATCCACCGTGAACTGGCTATCCGGCGAACCGTCGCCATCGCGATCGACCAGCTTGAAGCCGGGCTGCATCCGCAGGCCGACACCGCCGATGGCCTGCCAGCGCAGCGCGTAGTGCGCGCTGCGTGCCGCGCTCTCGCGCCGTTCGGTGATCCCATCACCGCTCACGTCGTAGAAGAGGCCGGACGGTGCCTGCCAGGTGTGGGGGAGTCCCTGGGCGGGCTGGGCTTCGAGCTGCTGGTAGCGCGCGATGATGTCCAGCAGGGTTTGCTGGCAGCGGGCATAGGCGGGCGGCGCCTCGTTGGTGAGCAGCTCCGGGTGGTGGCCGATGTAGTTCAGGGCGCGCCAGGTGGTGAGGGCAAACGCGGCCAGCAGGACAAGCGCGGTGAGGAGGGCAAGGGCCAGCATACGCGCGCCCTATTCCGGCGGCCCGATGGCTGTCCGGATAACGTTGGCTGCGCCGGCAGCGAGCAATGCGTCCGCGACAGAGCCGGCGCGATCCTCGTCCACCAGCGCGATGATGTTGCCGCCGCGCCCTCCGCCGGACAGCTTGGCGCCCAGCGCGCCCGCCGCCCGCGCGGCAGCGCACAGCCGGTCCAGCGCGCCCGACGAGACGGTGAGCTGGCGGAGCAGGTCGTGATTGCGGTCCATGAGCGGGCCGAGCGCGGCGACTTCCCCGGCCTCGATCAACCGGCGCGCCTGCTGCGTGATGCCGCCGATCTCGCTGAAGATGGCGCCGATGCGCGCTGGTTCGGCGGCGTACAGGCGGCCCACGTCGCCGACCGTGGTGTGCGTGGGGCTGCCGTGCCCCGTATCGGCCACCAGCAGCGTGAACGGTCGGGCGATGGCGAACGGCTGGGGCGGCGTCCCGCGCACGAAGTACACCGGCTGTTCGTAGACGATCACGGTGTTGTCGATGCCGCTGGGGGTGCCGTGGTGGCGCTGCTCGACCTGGAAGATCAGCGGGTTCAGCTCGTCGTTGGGCAGGGCGCGGTCCAGCGCGGCGCACAAGGCCCGTACCAGCGCGGTCGCGAGCGCGGCCCCGCTGCCCAGGCCGCTGGCGATCGGGATCGTGGAGCGGACGGTGAGGGTCAGGTCCGGGATGGGCTGTTCCAGGTAGCGCAGCGCGACCTGAAGCGGGAACAGGAGCGCGTTGTACAGCGGGTCGTTGGGGCTGTCGTTAAGCGATTCCAGGCGGCGCGTCAGGTCGAGGTCCGGCGCGCAAACGGTCAGGCCGCCGGCGAGCGGCGCCGGCTCGGCGGTGACCGTCGCGCGGACGGCGTGCAGCGGCGCGGCAATGGCCGGTTGGCCGTGCACGACGGCGTGCTCGCCAAAGAGGATGATCTTGCCGGGGGCGTCAGCGCGGACCATGCAGCGGCGCTCACAGCACGTACAGGATCAGGCCCACCGCCAGCACCCACAGGATCACGTCGGCCAGCAGCGGCATGTCCTTGAACAGCAGCTCGTCCGGCGCGCTGCCCTCGCCCTTGACGTGGATCAGGTACAGGTAGCGGAAGATGCCGTAGACCACGAAGGGGACGGTGAGCATCATCCGGTGGCCGGTTGTGCGGATGGTGGGCGCCTCGATGGTGTAGAGCATGTAGGTCAGGACGCTGCCGATGGTGACGACGCGCAGCATGTCGTCAAGCAGCGCCATGTTATAGTCCTTGTAGGTTCCGCGGTGGTTTTCGGCGTTTTCGGCCAGCATGATCATCTCCTGGCGGCGCTTGCCGATGGCGAGGAACAGCGCGAGCAGCCCGGCACAGACGTACAGCCAGGGCGAGAAGTTGGTCACGTCGATCACGACGATGCCCGCTTCGACGCGCAGGATGAACCCGGCAGCGATGGCGAAGACGTCGATGATGACGATGTTCTTGAGCCAGAACGAGTACGCGATGTGCAGCGCGAGGTAGCCGAAGATGACGGCAGTGAGCCGGAGATCGAGCAGCAGGCTGCCCGCCAGGGACGCGATCGGCAGGATCACCGCGGCCACAACCGCCAGCCTGACGGGCACCTGGCCGGAGGGCAGCGGGCGGTTGCGCTTGCGCGGGTGCTGGCGGTCGCGCTCGATATCCACCAGATCGTTGATAATATAGATGGTGCTCGCCGCCATGCACAGCAGCGCGAACGTGGCGACGACGCGCGCCAGCGGCTCGAACTCGGTGAGCTGTTGGTCGAACATGATCCCGGCGAAAGCGAAACCATTTTTGACCCACTGCGTGGGGCGCATGGTGCGGATCAAACCGCGCAGGGGGAGCGGGATCGAATTCCACATGGGAGTGAACGGTGCTGCCAGAGTTTTCATCATCCGTATGCCCGGTCTATGTGTGAAGCGGTCAACGTCGCTACTCCGCACGGCTGCGGGATAGCATAGAGCTTCATTATACCGGGGAAATGGACTGGTGAATACCGAAACTCTGGCCGAGGGAAATGAGGCGGCATGGCGGAGAAGATCAGGTTGGATGTGCTGCTGGCGGAGCGCGGACTGGCGCCCAGCCGCGAGGCCGCCCGGCGGATGATCATGGCGGGCGAGGTGCGCGTCGATGGCGAGGTCCGGGACAAGCCGGGGATGCGCGTGCCGCCGGATGCGGCGGTCGAGGTGCGGCAGCCGCCGCGCTTCGTGAGCCGGGGAGGCGAGAAATTGCAGGGCGCGCTGGACGCCTTCGCCGTGCCGGTCGAGGGACGACGCTGCGCGGACGTGGGCGCGAGCACGGGAGGCTTCACCGACTGCCTGCTGCAGCACGGCGCGGCGCGCGTATACGCGATCGATGTGGGGTACGGGCAGTTGGATTATCGCCTGCGCACGGATGCGCGCGTGGTGACGATGGAACGGACGAATGCCCGGTATCTGGAGGCGCTGCCGGAGCCGGTGAGCCTAGTGGTTGTCGATGCGTCGTTCATCTCGCTGGGGCTGCTGCTGCCGGTGGTGCGCGGGTGGTTGGAGCCTGAGTCGGACGTGATCGCGCTGGTCAAGCCGCAGTTCGAGGCGGGGAAGGGGCAGGTCGGCAAAGGGGGCGTCGTGCGCGACCCGGCGATTCACCGGCGCGTGCTGCTCGACGTGTTGGCGGGCGCGCAGGAGGCTGGGTACAGCGTGCGCGGGCTGGTGCCGTCACCGTTGAGGGGCCCGGCAGGGAACGTCGAGTTCCTGGTGTGGCTCTCGACGCGCCGGGCTGGCGGGCCGGTGCCGGTCGAGGACCTTGTTGCGGAGGCGATCGATCGGGTAAGCGAAGGCACGTAACGCCTGTCTCAGCGATTGCGCCGGTATTCACACTTTAACGATTGCACCAAGAGCGTGTATAATAGCGCCAACAGCGCTTGCGTTCCTCCAGCCTGTGAAGGAAAAACACTCTATGCAAATCTGTCCGCATTGCAGCAAAGAAAACCCTGACACAGAGGCGTACTGTTATGCTTGTGGGCACATTCTGCCGGCGGCTCTGCCCGGGTTGACAGATTCGACAACCAAGCTGGCGGATGTGTACGAATCGCTTGAGCCCCAGCGGCGCTGGGGGACGGCGTATTTCGACCGCAAGAGCAGGCTGCAGCTCGCGTTCCGGGATAGTGGTGAATCGCTGAACCTGGAGATTGCGCAGAGCCTCGTGCTGGGACGGTTTCACCGGGAACCGGGTGTTGAACAGCCTGACGTGGACCTGACACCATATGACGCGCTCGAAAAGGGGGTGTCGCGCCGCCATTTGATGGTGAGCCGGGAACATGACACGGTGGTGGTGATGGATTTGGGCAGCGCCAACAGCACGTATCTCAACGGGCAACGGCTGCTGCCGTCGGAGCCTCGTATTCTGCGCGACAACGATGAGCTGCGCCTGGGCCGGCTGGTGGTGCGCGTGACCTTCGTCTGACCCGGCGGGTTATGGGGGTGACCATCGTCGGCTATCTGCGCTATAATTGAGTGTGTATTTCGTTATTAGATTTACAAACGTCCTGCGACCAGCAGGTATGCTCGCGTGAAGCGAGCTTTGCTGTGTACTGCCTAGTCGAACAAGGTGTGCCCTGATTCCATGACCGATATAACCGCGCTTCAAACGCGCCTGGGGGTGCAGTTCAAGGATCTGTCCCTGTTGCAGCGCGCGCTCACTCACCGCTCGTATTTGAACGAACACCCCGAACACTCCCTCGAAGACAACGAGCGCCTGGAGTTTTTGGGCGATGCCGTGCTCGATTTCGTCGCGGGGGCGTGGCTGTACAACCGGTTTCCCGAGATGGACGAGGGCCGGTTGACGCGACTGCGCGCCGGGCTTGTGCGCACGGAAACGCTGGCCCATTTTGCCCAACGCTTTTCGCTGGGCAGCGCGCTGCTGCTGGGGCGCGGCGAGGCCGAGTCCGGCGGGCGCACGCGGCACAGAAACCTGTGCGGCGCGTTCGAGGCGCTGGTCGGCGCGCTGTACCTGGACCAGGGGATGCGGGCCGCGCGCGATTTCGTCGAGCCGCTGTTTGGCCCGGCGCTGGACAACATCCTGAACCATTCGGGCGACAAGGACCCCAAGAGCCTGCTGCAGGAATGGAGCCAGGCCGAGCTCAACCTGACGCCGATCTACCGCACCATCGCCAGCCGGGGGCCGGATCACGCCAAGGAGTTCACCGTGGCGGTGATGATCGGCTCGACGCTGTGCGGGCAGGGGACCGGCTCCAGCAAGCAGATCGCGGCACAGGCCGCCGCCCGCCAGGCGCTCGAAGCGTTGGAAGCGGGCGATATCGTGTTCGAAGACCCTCTGGTATGACCTTGCAGGCTGCGATCGGGCGGATGCTGGTCGCCGGCGCGAGCGGCACGCTTGGCGGCCCGCTGGCGGAGCGTGCCGCCGCTGCCGGGTGGGACGTCACAGCGACGTACCTCACGCGCCCCGATCGGGTCCGGGCAGGGACGCCCGTCCGGCTGGACCTGCGCGATCCGGCAGCCGTTCGTGACGTGATCGACGTGACGCGGCCCGACGCCATCATTCACGCGGCGGTGACCGAGCGCAGCGGTGAAGGGTACGACGACGCGATCCGGTTGTCCGGGCGGCACCTGGCCGACATCGCGGCGGCGCGGGGCATCCGGCTGGTCGCGCTGTCCACGGACCTCGTGTTCGATGGCGCGGAGGGGGTCTATACCGAGGAATCCCCGCCACGTCCCGCGGCCAACAGCCGGTATGGAGCGGCGAAAATGGACGCCGAGCGCGCGATCGCGGCGATCTGCCCGGAAGCGCTGATCGTGCGGACCAGCCTGATCTACGACTTCGACCCGGCGAACGCCCAAGTTGCCTGGATGCTGACCGCGCTCCGGCGGGGCGAGCCGCTGCGGCTGTACACCGATCAGATCCGGTGCCCGATCTGGGCAGTTAACCTGGCGGATGCGCTGCTGGAACTGGCGGGCAAGCCTGTGTCCGGACTGCTGCACGTCGTCGGGCCGGAGCCGGTGAGCCGGTACGACCTGGGGACGGCGCTGCTCGACGCGCTGGGGTACGATGGCGCGCGGCTGGTCGAGAAGGCCAGCGCGCCCGACACCCATCCGAAGGTGCTGCATCTTCCGGTCGAGCGAGCGCGGGCGATTCTCGACACGCCGCTGCTGTCGATCGCCGAGGCGCGGGCGCGCTGGGAACGCGCAGCGAAGACCGGCGGCCAGCCGATTCAGTAGATCGTGTAGATGAACGACGCCATTTTCGGGAACAGCGTATCGATCAGGTAGCGCGACTGGCCGCCGATCGACAGATCGTGATGAGCCTGCGCCAGCTCTTCCCGGCTCCGGTAGCCGAGGGCCAATGGCGCGAACAGCGGGGGCGGAATCCGGATTTCCTCATCGTCCTGCGGCGGCGTGTCCTCCACGCCGATCAGGCGTCCCTCTGAGAACTTCAGCACAACCGCGTGGCGATAGAAGCCGAGTGTGACATCCTGGGTGAGCCCTGCGAACGGGCTGGCCGCGATGCGGCGCTCCAGGACGGGCGCCAGCGTGCGCAGCAGGCGAGCCGCGTCCGGGATGTGAATCTGCCAGGCATACGTGCCCAGGTCCTGCGCCCCCCACGCCCGCGCAACCTGGACGAGCGTCGTTCCGGCAGGCAGGTTGAGCCGGATGTAAGGCTTGTTGCGCTCGGCGGCAAGCCGTTTGAGAAATGGCAGGAGCGCGGTCACTGCCGATTGGGGCAGGGCGGACGTCTCGCAGACGTTCAACCCTTCGCCGAAGCCGTGTACCTCGATGCCCCAATACCCGACCAGAGCGCCATCCGCGCCTTCGACGAGCCAGAACTCGCGGGCGGTGTCGGTGAGCGGGGCGTGCTCGAACAGGTAGCGCCAGATGGCCTCGTCCCGCACGGCGCGGATGCCCAGCGCCGCGGCGGCTTCGTCGAACAGGCGCGCCAGGCGCGGGATGTCCTCGATGGTAGCCAGCCGGAACCGCCAGGGTGATTCGGGCGCGTCCGGTATCTGGTGGAGGTCGAGGCGGTGGCCGCCTTCGAGCGGGATGGCGTAATCGTAGCCGAACTGGCGGTAAAAATACGGGATCCCCTGGATGTGGCTGAGGTCGTACTCGCCGTCGCGCAGCAGCGTCTTGAAGTGGCGGTCCAGGGCCCGGATCAGGCCGCGCCGGCGGTAGTCCTCGGCGGTGCCGACGATCGCCATCTCGCCGGCCTTGAGCGTGACGCCTTCGTACTGCCACGTCCACGGGATGAGCGCCAGTGAGCATACGATCCGGCTGGCGGCGCTGTCTTCGATGTACAGCCAATGCTCCGGACGCGTGTTCGGGTGGTGGAGAATCAGCTCGCGGGTGAACGAGGTGGTAACCGGCCCGTGGATGCTGGTGTTGAACGCGTCCAGGCGTTCGACGTCGTCGGGGCCGGCGACAGTTTTCAGGATGAGGTTATCGCCGAGCGGTTGGGCTAACGGCGTGGTGGGGGTGAGCAATCTGGCGTCCTTTCGCGGTGCGTGCTTACCGGCGACAACGGCTTACGGCGGGCAGGTGATCCCCTCGCGGCGGGCGATGGCGACGATGGCCGAACGGTGATCGGACGTGTTGGCCGCTTCGGGACTCTGGTCGACCATGGCGCCGGTGAGCGGCAGGTTGAAGGTCCACAGGTAATCGTACCGCGCCGCCGTGCCATCGACCAGGAACACGGTCAGCGCGTCCTCGGCGCGGAGCCCGGCGAACGGGTCTTTGATGGCGGGGTTTTCCATCTCGCCGAGCCGCAGCACGCCATACAGCGGCGAATCCGGGCCGTAATTGAACGTGCCGCCGAGCAGGATGCGATCGGTGAAATCGGGGCCATGCCGCGCCGCAACCCAGTTGAGCAGCGTCTGCATCTGCCGGTTCTGGTCCTGTTCGCCTTCGGGCACAGGCACGCCGTCACGCTCGGCGACGCGGAACCCCAGCCAGGCGTTGTACACGTGCAGGTCACCCACGTCGCCCGCCAGCGGATCGGCGGTCAACCGTTCGGGGGCGAGGGTGACGTGCATCACACCGGCCTGGTTGCCTTCGCTGGGCAGCAGCAGCCCTTCCGCGTCTTGGATGGGCACGCGGCTGAGGACGGCAAGCCCCTGTAGTTCTTCGTTCTGAGGGAAGAACGTCCATTCCATATCCAGGCGGCGGGCCAGCCACATGGCCTGGTCCACGCCGAAGCTCGACAGGCGCCCGGTCTCGACTTCCTGCAGCAGCACGATATCCACGCCGTTGAGTTCCATCAACTGGGCGGCGCGTTCGAGGTTCGGGTCGAAGAACTGCGAGAATCCGCCGTGCAGGTTGAACGTCGCCGCGCGCAGGCAGTCGATGTTGAGCGGGCGGCGCACGGCCTCCGGGCTGGCGATCGACGTGCCGGCGAGGCCCACCGCGACGACCAGCGCCAGCGCGGCCAGCGTCGTGATCGGGCGGTCACCGCGCCAGGGAATGCGCCGCCGGGCCAGGATCATCGGGATCGAGAGCACGAACGCGGCGATGAGGGCCAGCCCCAGCCCCATGTCGCGGAACGAGCGCAGGAAGTCCCCGACGTTTTCGTAAGGCGCCGCGATGTCCCGCACGTAGGCGTAGTCATAGGTGAAATAGTCGCCCAGGGCCAGGATGCCGAAGCTGGCCGCGCTGAAGAGGATGGTGAGCCCGGTGAAATTGCGCCGGGGCAGGCCGGTCTGGACCAGCCACCACAGCGTGAGGCCGACCATGAACTGGGCGAAGACCAGGGCCAGCCCGGCCACGATGCCATCGTAGCGGCGGCCCACGACCAGCAAAAAGCCGAGCAGCAGCGCCCACAGCCAGCCGCGCCATGCCCCGTCGAACATTCCGGCGAAGCGCCGCGCCACGTCGCGCACTTCGGGAACGAGCGGCAGGGCGGTCGCGCCCAGCAGCCAGGGGACGATCCCGGCGTAGTCCGTATCGGCCCAGTGGGCGACGGCGTTGGGCAGGCCGAGCAGCGCCAGCTCCAGGTAGAGTATCGCGCCCAGCGCGAGCGCGCCCCACACGTTCAACGTGCCTTGCAGCGGCGGCGAATAGCCCTCTTGCTGTTGTTCTACGGCTGCCTGGCGGCGCTCCAGGCTCCAGACGAGCAGCGACAGCAGGATGAGCGCGATCGACACGGCGGGGATGATCAGGCCCATTTCCAGATCGACGCGCCCGGCGAAACTCACCGCATAATCGCCCTGCCACGTGCGGTCATAGGTATGATCCAGCGCGCGAATGATCTGGTCGCCGGTGAGGCCCAGCAGCAGCGTTGGCCCAAACAGCGCGGGCCGCCAGATGGCGGTTAGCGCCAGGTAGAGCAGGCCGCCGCCGACGCTCAACGCGGCGCCGGGCACTTCGAAGTCCGGCACCTGGAGCGCCATCGAGCGGCCCAGAGCGACGAGCATCACCGCGAACGGCAGGCTGATGCGCCAGCGCCGGATCACCAGGGCGAGCACCGGCAGGAACAGCAGCGCCACCAGGACGGCAAGCTCGCGTTGAAACGTCGCCTGTTCGACGACGCCCGGCACGCCGGCCAGTGCGTCCGCGTCGGGCACGCGCTGCACGAGATCGGCGCTGCTGGCGCGGGCGTACACCATCATGAAGCCGTACCGTATGGCCTGGATGAAAAACAACCCGATGGTACCGGCCTCAATCGCGCGGAAAAAGTCCCGTCTGAGTTGCGACATGGCAAGCTCGCCTCGCTGGTGGCTGGGGTAAAGCGCACGGATATGTCCGTGTATGATTTTACGCACAGTTGAGGTTCTCGCCAGCCCTCGCGTACTTTCGATGGCGCGGAGCGCAGTGCGGAGCCCGCCGAGTCTTGATCGGGGTGCGGCTATCGCGCGGGGAAGAATGCGCTATAATACGCGGAATTTTATCTGGGAGGAAAAAGACTTATGCAACAGGTGGATACTTTGCTGGTGCGGGGCACGCTCCTCACCATGAACGACGCATTCGACCAGTTCCCCGATGGCGCGGTGGCGATTCGCGGTGACAGCCTGGTGGCGGTTGGTCCAACCGACGCGCTGCTCGCAGAATATACCGCCGGGGAGGTCGTCGACTGCTCCGGGCAGATCATCATGCCGGGTCTGGTCAACGCGCACACGCACATGCCCATGACGCTGCTGCGGGCGATGGCCGACGATCTGCGGCTGGACGTGTGGCTGATGGGGTACATGATGCCGACCGAGCGCGAGTTCGTCAACCCGGACTTCTGCCGGCTGGGTACACAGTTGTCGTGCGCGGAGATGATCCGCGGCGGCACGACTTTATTCGCAGACATGTACTATTTCGAAGCGGATATTGCCGAGGCCACCGCCCAGGCCGGGCTGCGCGCGGTGTGCGGCGAGTCGATCATGAAGTTCCCCGCGCCCGACGCCGACAGCTACGAGCAGAGCCTCGCTTACACGCGCCAGTTCATCCAGGACTGGCTGGGGCACCCGCTGATCGTGCCGTCGGTGGCGCCGCACGCCCCGTATACGTGCACCGACGACATCCTGCGGGCGTGCGCCGACCTTGCGCTTGAGTTCGACGTCCCGCTCCAGACTCACATCCTGGAGACGCGGCAGGAAGCGGACGATAGTTGGAACGAGTTCGAGAAGAAGGTCGTCAACCGGGTGGCGGACCTGGGCGTGTTCCGCGCGAAGACGATCGCGGCGCACTGCGTCCACGTGGATTCCGAGGACATCCGGCTGCTGCACAAGCATGGCGTCGCCGTGGCACACAACCCGACGAGCAATCTCAAGCTGGCGAGCGGCATCGCGCCCGTCAAGGATATGTTGGAGCGCGGCGTGCGCCTGAGCGTGGGCACCGACGGCGCGGCGAGTAACAACGATCTGGACATGTTCGAGGAGATGCGGCTGGCGGCGCTGCTAGTGAAAGGCGCGACGTTCGATCCGACGGCGCTCCCGGCGCGCGAGGCGCTGGCAATGGCGACGCGGTGGGGCGCCGAGGCGCTGCACCTGGGGGGCCTGACCGGCAGCCTCGAGGTTGGCAAGCGGGCCGATTTGATCGTCGTGGACCGCAGCCCGCTGCACAACGCACCGCATTTCGAGCGCGATCCGAACAGCGTGTATTCGCAGGTCGTCTACGCGACCCAGGCCGCGGATGTGCAGCACGTGATGGTCAACGGGCAGTGGCTGATGCGCGACCGGACCTTGCTCACGCTGGACGAGGCCGCCATCCGCGAGAAGGCCGCGGACTATGCCCGGCAGATCGACCGCTTCCTGATCGCGCGCGAGGGGAACGTGCTCAACAAGCTGGTGGCGATTGGCGGTCTGCACCAGGAAGAGAGCTTCGAGATTCAGGTCAAGGCGCGCCTGGACGACGAAACGCTGATCGAGCAGCTTCTGCAAAGCCCTGTCGTGGAGATGGTCAAGCACAACCATTATCGCCAGTACGACACCTATTTCCTGTTCGAGGACCCGGACCAGGGGCGGGTGCGCTACCGGGAGGACGACTTCATCGACGCGAGCGGGCAGATGGTGAGCGTGCGCACGCGGCTCACGTACACGATCCCGGACAAGGCGGGCGAGTTCGACGACGCCGTGCTGCTGTCGCACTCGCGGTTCATCGCCCCGGCGGATCGCCCGCTGCGGTTCTACCGCGAATACTTCCAGGCCAGCCAGGAGTGCGAGATCCACAAGGACCGGCTGCGGTGGCACATTCTGTACAAGGGCGTGTTGTTCTACGTGAACGTGGACCAGATCATGGTGCCCGACGTGAAGGAGCGCTACATCGAGATCAAATCGCGCACATGGTCCCTGCACGATGCCGAATACAAGGCCGCGCTGACGACCGAGATTCTGAACGACGTGCTGGGGCTGAAGCCGGACACGCGCGTTCGCACGGAATACGTGGAGCTGTGCCAGGAGTCGGAGTAGGAGCGCGACGACGCGGGAAACAAATCACGGGCGGAGGTCAGGTGCACTCCGCCCGTTTGAGTCGTGTCGCGTGGGGAGCCTACTCCGTCGGGTTGTCGAGGCGGAAGCCGTGCCCGCGCACCGTGACGATGTACTGGTGGCGCGGATCGACTTCGGCCAGGCGGTCGCGCAGGCGGCGCACCAGGGCATCGATGGCCTGCTCGCTCACGCCCTCGCCGATGGCATCCGGCCACACGGACTCGATCACCTCGTCCCGCGTGCGAACCGCGCCCGCGCCGTCGTAGAGCAGTTCCAGCAGGCGGTACTGGGGCAGGCTGAGCGGGGGATCGACCTCCACGCCGCCGATGAACACGCGCCGCGAGTCCCGGTTGAGCTGGAGCAGGCCGAGCGTGCCCGGCAGTTCGTCGACGAGCAGGGGCGCGGTGGCCTCGGAGCCGACAAAGGTGATCTTCACCGCCAGGGCGATCTGAATCTCGTCCCCATCGCGCAGGGGGACGGTCGTCGCCTTGACCTGCTTGCCGTTGACCCACGTGCCGTTTTTGCTGTCCAGGTCTTCCAGGTAGTAGCCGTCGTCTGCGCGAAAGATGCGGATGTGTTCGCGCGAGACCTGGCGCTCGGGCAGGACCAGATCGCACTCGCCGCCACGACCGATGACCAGCTCGTTTTCGCGGATGGTCCAGCGTTGGCCTGCCTTTTCACCCTCATGAATGATGAGTACTGGCTTATCTACTGCATCTGACATGGCTCTTTTCCTTGACATTTGGTGAGCGCCGGGCTATGTTGAACATGCTGCGCTGGCGACAACATAGTTTGAATAGGAGTATAGCGTTAGTTATGGATCACCTCAAGCCCGGCGACGTGCTCCGACGCCGCTACGAGATCGTCGAGGTGATCGGACAGGGTGGGATGGGCTGCATCTACAAAGCAGCCGACCTGCGGCTCGAGGGCCGCTTCACCGCGGTCAAGGAGATCCAGCCCGATCCCGGCGGAAACGAGGAAGGGCGGGAACAGGACCGCCGCCAGTTCCAGCGCGAAGCCAGCATCCTGGCCCGGCTCGATCACCCGAACTTGCCGAAAGTCTCCGATTTTTTCAGCGAGAACGATCGCGATTTCCTGGTGATGGATTTTGTGCCAGGTTTCGATTTGAGGCAAGCCATCGACCAGGCGCTGCGGCGCGGCGAATTCATCAGCGAATCGCAGGCGCTGGAATGGGCCAGGCAGCTCACCGCCGCGCTGCGCTACCTCCACGCTCAGAACCCGCCCGTGCTGCACCGGGACATCAAGCCCGCCAACATCAAGCTGACGCCGGACGGGCTGATCAAGCTGGTCGATTTCGGTCTCGTCAAGCTGCTCTCGACCGACGACAACCGCACAATCACGGTGGTGCAGGGGCGCGGGACGGCGCTGTACACGCCGCTGGAGCAGTACGGCGGCGACCTGGGGCATACCGACGTGCGCACCGATCTCTACGCGCTGGGGGCGACGCTGTACCACCTGTTGACCAGCACGCCACCCGCCGAAGCCCGGCAGCGCTTCCTGTCACCGCGCTCGCTGCGCGATCCGCGCGACATCAATCCCGCGATCAGCGACCGGACGGCGCGGGCTGTGCTGTGGGCCATGTCGATGCACCCGGACGACCGCCCGCCGAACGTGGTCGCGTTCACAGATGCGCTGTTCGGCAAGGGCACGCTGCCCCCCAGGCGGCTGGTCGCCAGCGGGCGCCGGGCGGAACTGCACCCCACGCACGAGGCGCGCGATTCCGCGCTGGTGCAGGGGAACGTGGCGCTGGCGATTCTGGCTGCCGCCCTGATGGTCGTGGCGCTGATCGTGACGGTTGTGTCGCCCGCGGTGCCCTAACGCCAGCGGTCGAAGCGCAGCGTGATCCACGTATAGATCAGCCCCACCAGCCCCGAGCCGGCTGACGTGATCAGCGGCGCGTACGAACCGAGCCGGTCCGCGATCTGGGACGCGCCCGGCCCGCCGAGACCGTAGTAGATGTACCCGATGAGACCCGCTACGACGCTGCCCAGCACCACGCGAATCCCCCCGTTGACCGACATCGTCACGGACAGGCCCACCGAGAACGCGAGCGCCGCCATCAGGCTGAGCCCAAACAGCGACACGACGAAATCCATCGTGCTCAGCCGGTCGCCGTCCACCTCTTCCGCCACAGTCCCCCCCGCGCTCGCGCTGCCCGGAGTGGACGCGGAATCGCCGGGACGCCCGCCAGCGCTGGCGGGCGGGACCTGCGCGACCTCCGCGGGCGACGTGCTGCCGGGTGTGGCTGTCGCGGTCTCGAAGGGCTGCGCCCCGCCGGAGGGTGTGCGCGCAGTTGGCGCCGGGGTGGTCACCTGCGCGATCTGGGCGGCATCGACCACGACGATCTGAAAGGTGGCCGAACGGGCCGCGTTGACGCTGGACGCCGTGATTTGAATGCGGCCCGGGCGGTTGGGCTGGAGGCTGGTGTACGCCACGCCCCCGGTGGCGGCCCCGGTCTGGCGCGTCTGAAGATTCTCGGACAGGAACATCACGGCGAACTCGACCGGCGTGCCGTTCGGGACGCGGTTGCCGTTGCGATCGAGGATGGGTGACGTCCTGAGGACCAGGCGGTCGCCGACGTCGACGGTGAGGATGTCGGGCGTGGTGATCGACTGCAGCGGCGGCTCGCCGTTCAGCGAGTCGAGCTCGAGCTGGATCGTCTGCAGCGGATCGGGGGCGGTCATCTCTAGGATGTCGTAGCCGACCGCGGGCAGGCTGATCGGCAGCGCGCCCGGCAGGCTGGTTTCCTGAAAGAGGGCGCGGGCTGCCGCGTCGATGTAGGGGGGCGTGTGGCTGTAGAGCGCGTAGTAGGCGGTGAATTTGCTGATCTCGGTGGCGGACAGGTAGACCGGCGCGGCCAGCGCCATGACGACCAGTTGGGCGCGCTCGACGAAGGCCGCCTCGGTTTCGAGCAGCTCGCGCAGGATAGTCGACGATTCCACGCCGGACGAGACATCGAGCATGACGAAGACGATCCAATCGACGTCGCGCAGAACTTCGGCGATGCGCTGGTTGGTCTTGAACTGGTAATCCTCGGACGAATAGCCCTCGAAGGTGCCGTGCAGATAGTTTCGGAGCTGGTCGAACGAGAAACTCACGACCTGTTCCGGGCGGATCTGCGCCCCCGCGAAGGGGCCGTACATGCGCTCGATGGCGACTTCCAGCGCGTTGACAGAGATGATCGGGTAGGCAGCGCAGTAGGAACACTGCTGTTCGAGGCGAACGTCGGTGAAGATCACGATCGTGTCGTCGCGTGTGGGCGGGGCGGGCAGGCTCTGGCGGCGCGGCGCGACCAGCGTGATGCCCTGCTGGGCGATCGAGTACAACTGCGCGGTGGACTGGCCCACGGTGTTGATATTGGTGGGCGGCGTCTGGACGTTTTGCAGGGACAGGTCGCCGCCGTACAGCGACAACTTCAGGCGCAGAATGCGCTCCAGCGAGCGGTCGACCTGGGCGCGGAAAACGGGATCGTCTTCGTACTGCTCGGCGAAGAACTCGATCACGTCGACGATGTTCTCGTGCTGGTCCTGGCCCGGCGTGGGGCCGAAGTCGGTCAGGTACAGCAGGTCGTTGCCGGCCAGGAACGCCTCGCGCGCGACCTGCCGGTGCGGGAATGGCGTGGCATTGTAGTAGCGCCGGATCGCCCGCGTGCCGAGCGGGCTGCTCACGACGAGGCCCGTTGCGCGCCACGAGCGAAAGAAATCGAGCTGGAAAAGCTGGTCGGCGGCCTGTTCGTCGATACAGATCGGGCGCGTGATCGAGCGGATATTCTCGCCCTGGTAGCGAATGTTGGCGCACTGGATGCCGTCGGCCCGCGCGAGCGGATCGTTCGCGCCGCCGGTGACGGCGTGGAAGGGAACCAGGTCGAACTTGCGCAGCTCGTCCACCGCGCGCGGCAGGACCGGTATCTCCTGGTCGGGCTGGGTGTCTGCCAGACCCAGGCCGGGGAAGTTCTGAGCGATGACGGCGATGCGCCCGTCGCTGCCCTGGTGAACCCCGGTCACGTACGCCTGTCCCATCTCGCCAACCCAGTACGGCTCGCCGCCGAACGAATTCACGCCCAGGTCGAACGTGCGCTCGTTGGGCAGGCGCTGGTATACGTCCAGGGCGGGACCCAACAGCATGTTGACGCCCATCGCGCTCAGCTCGGACCCGGCGATCTGGCCCACTTTCTGCACGGAGTCGGGATTCCAGGTCGCGCCCAGGGCCATGCTGCTGGGCAGGGGCGTCGTTCCCAGGGCGATCTGGGTGCCAGGGCGGCCCTCACCGGCGTGAGTCGTGGCGATGAACAGGGGGATGTACTCGCGCGGCGTGTCCCGGTCCTCGGTGCGCCGGGCGGCCTGAGCGGCGAGCCGCTGGAGATCGGCGTTGAGCGCCTGGACCAGGCGCGGGGTGTTCACCTGGCCGTTGATGTTGTCGTTGGCGGCCAGCAGCACCACGCCGCCGATGTTGTACCGGTCGATCAGGCGGTTGATGGACGTTTGCGAGTCGAGGTAGGTGCTCTCGAACGTGACGATCATCAACTGGCCGACGCGTTCCTCGGCGGTCAGCGACTCAAGGAGTCGCTCGATTTCCTGCTCGATCCAGTCGGGCGAGCGTTCGTCGTCGTTGGCGGTGGCCGGCGCGACAATGAGGGGCAGCAGCAGTCCGCCGATCAGACTCAGCAGCAGGAGGGGGCGCAGCAGACCGGCCAGGATGTTCACGGATCACAACTCGTTTCTACGAGCGCATATTGCGCTTAGTTCCGGCTCAGCGCGGCGTTGATCTCGACCGGACTCTGCGTCTCTTCAGAAACGGCGATTCCGTCCGCGCTGAGGGGCAGGTAGCCTTCGGCCTGGACGAGCACGCTGTACAGCAGCGGATCGTCCTCCGTGCCGCGTGGGAGCAGCACCGGGATCTGGAAGCGCCCCTCGCTGTCGGCCATCGACACGCCCAGCACCTGGGATTGATCCCACAGAAAGTCTTCGACGCTGTATTCCGGATTGAGGACGATAAACATGGCGCCGGGAATACCTTCCTGCGTTTCAGCGTCGATGATGCGGCCCGTCATCTGGATGCCTGCCGCGCTGGCAAATGTTCCGACCGGGAGCTGGCCG